>Ga0307974_1001443_pt1 | contig 16375 bp, 22 predicted proteins | sample OrgLakmetagen784_FD_201812 | JGI IMG/M metagenome (GOLD analysis project Ga0307974, IMG submission 201812) | Saline water microbial communities from Organic Lake, Antarctica - #784 | ecosystem: Environmental > Aquatic > Non-marine Saline and Alkaline > Saline | place: Antarctica: Organic Lake... | reverse complement strand
CCTGCCCCCCAGCTGCCCCCAGCACCCAAACCTCCAATACCACCAACACTGACACCATGTCTGCTACCGCCTGCAAGTCCATTTGTCGAGGTGTTGTTGGGGTGGGAGGTGGTGGAGGAGGATGCAGCGGAGGTGGGAGTGGGTTTGCCCTTGTGAAAGGGCACAGAGCTGCCTTGGAAGGATGGCACAGAGTTGCTTTGGAAGGATTGCACAGAGCTGCCTTGGAAGGATGGCACAGAGCTCCCTTGGGTGGATGGCACAAAGCTGCTTTGATAGGGAGGCACTGACCCAGCTCCAGAGGGCTGTGAAGCCAAGAAGGGGTCCACAACCTGCGATTGTGAGGGCGGCAGGTGCTGGCGGGGCTGGGATGGGGGCGCAAGGAACAGCGAAGGCTGCTGGTGCTGCTGTTTTTGCTGCTGCTGCTGCTGCTGTGACTGTGTGTGCATGGGCTGGGCTGGTAGGAAGAAAGGAGGGGGTCTGGGGTGTATAGGGGTGTTGTTTGAGTGTGAGGAAGGGGTAGCAGTGGTGGCAGGGACCCAAGGGGTTGGAACTGCAGAAAGAGGAGGGGCAGGTCTGCTGGCTTTGGCTGCCTGGTGGGCTTTGGAGGTCTCCACCTGTGTGTGTGTGTATGTGTGTGTGTGTGTGTGTGCATGTGTGTGTGTGTGTGTGTGTGTGTGTGTGTGTTCAGCGTTTGTTACGCTGTATTCCTCAAAGTGCACACTCAGCGTTTTTTACGCCCTGTCCTGAAAGTACACCTAAAAATGCACAACATTTTCAAACATGAGCCCCCACAAGGTGTACAGCGATCTTACACTTTATTTCTGATTGTACACAGCAATTCTTTTACGCTTTATCCTGCAAGGTAATACAGCATTGGTTTACACTCTATTCCTTTTAGTGACCCGCGTTTTGAATTGGCACTTAGACTGGACCATCTCAGAAGGGCTGGACCATCTATGACCACCTAAGAAGGACTGAGCCGTCTAAGAAAGACTGGACCATCTATGAATTTGCAATTAGACTGGACCATCTAAGAAGGGCTGCAAAAGTTAGGGTTGAGAAGCAGCTGTTGATAATTTTGCCATGAATTGGCTTGTAAAGACTCGATCCGAACTCCAATGGGACGTCAACTTGAACAATATAAGAAGCACAGAGAAATTAGTACCGACATGAGAGGAACATCCTACCTCAGCAATTCCTTAGTGCCAGGCAGTTTGGGATACTACGGCACACAGGCGTGAGAGGAACATCCATGCAAACTATACGTTCCTTTGGGATACCACAAATACAGGCGTGAGAGGAACATCCATGCAAACTATACATTCCTTTGGGATACCACGGCATACAGGCGTGAGAGGAACATCCATGCAAACTATACGTTCCTTTGGGACACCACGGCATACAGGCGTGAGAGGAACATCCATGCAAACTATACGTTCCTTTGGGATACCACGGCATACAGGCGTGAGAGGAACATCCATGCAAACTATACGTTCCTTTGGGATACCACGGCATACAGGCGTGAGAGGAACATTCATGCAAACTATACGTTCCTTTGGGATACCACGGCATACAAGCGTGAGAGGAACATCCACGCAAACTATGTGTTCCTTTCAGTGTGCACGCGCACACACCAGCACCTACGTGTTCTTTTCAGTGTGCATGCACGCAAACTATGTGTTCCTTTCAATGTGCACGCACGCACCTATGTGTTCCTTTCAATGTGCACGCACGCACCTATGTGTTCCTTTCAGTGTGCACGCGCACACACCAGCAGCTATGGGTTCTTTTCAGTGTGCATGCACGTAAACTATGTTCCTTTCAGTGTGCACGCACGCACCTATGTGTTCCTTTCAGTGTGCACGCTCAGACAGCGGAGAAGAGGAACGAAGGCAGAGAGGAAGCAAAGGAAGCAGGGCATGGATATCTCAACACGCACCCACACACCCACACACACACACCCACACACCCACACAGCCTCACACCCACACAGACACACCCACACCCACGTAGCCACACACCCACACAGACACACACACACGCACAAACACACACGTAGCTTCACACACACAGACACACCTGTGTGTCCCAGCTGGCCACCCCCGAAGTCGAAGAGCTTGCAGGAACACCCAAAGTTATACTACCTCCCTCTTTTTCTCCTCCTGTAAGGTGCAGGGGTAGAGAAGCTATGTGTGTGTGTTTGCGCGGGTGTGTGTATGTGTGTTAATGTGTGTGTGAGTGTGTGTGTATATATGTGTGTGTGCGTGTGTGTGCGCGCGTGCGTGCATGTGTGTTTATGTGTGTGTGAGTGTGTGTGTATATACGTGTGTGTACAGGATGGTTACATGTATCCTGATATTTCTTTTTCTTTCTGAGCTAAAGGATTTTTTTTTTTGGGGCTGGCTGAGACCAGTCAGCAGCCGATCAGCCTAACAACCTGGCTGAAGGTCACCCCCCACTGTAACCATTGTTACATGCATCCTAATATACTGTCCCATACGCGCAAGAAACAGCAACAAAAAAGAGCACATGCTTGTCTAAATCCTCAATGCGAATTCACAAGCGGCTGCACTGCTTCAGCTCTAATGGTAGCATCAAGGCAGGGGGGTTCACAAGTGCACATCTGGAGGGGAAAAACGCACAAAAAGCTGGGCCTCACGCACCTTGCAGCTGTGCAGCTTGTGCTGCTGCATTGTGCACAATTAAAGAAAGGCACACAAATCAGGGCCTCACGCACCTTGCAGCTGTGCAGCTTGTGCTGCTGCGGTGTGCTCCGCCATCACAGCAGCAGCAAAGTGCGCGGAGGCTGAGGTCGTGGGGTGACTGTCAGGAGCCATTTTGTGGGCGATACGGGTCAGGCAGGCCTGTGCGTGTATTTGTGTTAATATGTGTGCGTGTGTGTGTCTGTGCGTGTGTGTATGTGTGCGTGTGTGTGTATGTGTGTGTATGTGTGCGTGTGTGTGCGTGTGTGCGTGTGTGTGCGTGTGTGTGTGCTGTGTGTGCGTGTGTGTGTGTATGTGTGTGTATGTGTGTGTGTGTGCGTGCGTGCGTGTGTGCGTGTGTGCGTGTGTGCGCGTGTGTGTGTGTGTATGTGTATGTGTGCGTGCGTGCGTGTGTGCGTGTGTGCGCGTGTGCACGTGTGTGCGTGTGTGTGTGCTGTGTGTGCGTGAGTGTGTGTGAGTGTGTGTGTATGTGTGTGTATGTGTGCGTGCGTGAGTGTGTGTGAGTGTGTGTGTGTGTGTGTATGTGTGTGTATGTGTGCGTGTATGCGCGTGTGTGCGTGCGTGCGTGTGTGTGCGCATGTGTGTGAAAGTGTGTGTGTGTTGACTGTGCGGGTGTGAGATAATGCACAGAGTCAGTGGAAGTGTATCCCAGATGGAAATGTGGTCATGCAGGCTTGTGTGACGAGACAGGTTGGTGTGTGACGAGGGGGTAGAAGCTTGAGATAAACACACACAAGCTCCATACCCCGTGCACAAATGTGTTACAGCCACCGTAAAACACACACACTGCCATAAAACACACTGCCGTATCACACACATTGCCGTAACACAAATTGCCGTTACACACACTGTTGTAACACACAAACACTGTTGTAACACACACACACTGCCGTAACACACACACACTGCCGTATAACACACTGCCGTAACACAAATTGCCGTTACACACACTGTTGTAACACACACTGTTGTAACACACACTGTTGTAACACACACGCACTGCCGTAACGCACACACACACACTGCTGTAAAACACACTGCCGTAAAACACACTGCCGTAACACAAATTGCCGTTACACACACTGTTGTAACACACACACTGTTGTAACACACACACACACACTGCCGTAACACACACACTGCCGTAAAACACACGTACTTGGATGATGGCCATGACGTCCTTGAATTGCCGCCCACTCAACGCGGGCAGCACTAGCAAAGGACATAGCATGGGCAGCACACGCGCAGCTGTGGCGTCAGGGCCCATGTGCACAGACAGTGCGTCTAGAAGGTGCACTGCGGCAATGATGGTGGAAGAGGAACGGTCCACTGCAATGACCTGTGTGTGCGTGCGTGTGTGTGTATGTGTGTGTGTGCGTGTGTGTGTGTGTGCTTTGAAGTGTGTGCACAGACAGTGTGTCCAAAAATATTTACACCACAGCAAACATAGCACCACGGTTAACATAAGCACTGCAGCAATCATATATACGCACCACAGCAAAAATATAATTGCCTCGGCAGCGGTGTCCGTCAAGCTGTCCACATCTTTGGACCCATGCAAGCAGTGGTTTAGCCCATGACTGCTGTAATCAAAGATTAAGTTAGTTAGCGCACACGTAAGGAAACTCACGCACCTTGGCAGCGGTGCCCGTCAAGCCGTCCACATCTTTTGGACCCATGCGAGGGGTGGCGAAGCTCATGAATTGGAAGCACTGGGTTCGTACGGCGGCGGTTGTGGTGGCTAAGCACACAGTACTCACGCGTGGCATGATGCCCTCTCGCAAGAGCTTGAGGTCCAGCATGCTGCAGTTGGCCTGAGAGACGGAAGTGTGAGACGGAAGTGTGAGACAGAAGGGTGTGACAGAAGTGTGACGGAAGTGTGTCAAGGGTGAGAAAGAAGTGAGACAGAAGTGTGGGACAGAAGTGTGAGACAGAGGTGTGACGGAAGTGTGTCAAGGGTGGGCAAGAAGTGAGACTGACGTGTGATTTAGAAAGGTGACAGAAGTTTGATGGAAGTGTGTCAAGGGTGGGCAAGAAGTGAGACTGACGTGTGATTTAGAAAGGTGACAGAAGTGTGATGGAAGTGTGTCAAGGGTGGGCAAGAAGTGAGACAGAAGTGTGATTTAGAAAGGTGACAGAAGTGTGATGGAAGTGTGTCAAGGGTGAGAAAGAAGTGAGACAGAAGGGTGAGGATTGTTCGAATTGCCTCAAAAGTCTTTTGCTACTGGACTCAATTCAGGTGGTGGGCACTAATCAGAGCTAGGCTACAAGGTCCAGCATGCTGCAGTTGGCCGGCCTGCGTAACAGATTCGATAGATACTTGAGTTGGGACGCTGCTGCTGTTGTTGCTATAGACGTTTAGTAGCCCCTCAAGGTGGTGGGCAGTGATGATTGCTGGGATGCTGAGTTGGGTTCCTCATGCACCTCGCTCATGCAGCGGAGATTAAATCAAATCAGAGATGTGAGCAGCATTCAGATCGGGGAGCTGGGGCAGAGGTCGAATCAAATCAGAGATATGAGCAGCATTAAAATCGGGGAGCTGCTGTTCCTGGGGAGTTCAAGTTCAAGCGATACTGCACGTATGCTGCATGTTTGGGGCAGTGATGGTCACAGCAACTGTTTTTAAGCTTTGGTGGTGGGTGGTGCACATGGCTTCAAGCGCACGACCCGCATTGTGTTAGAAATGCGATGTCCTACACACTTCTAACGTTTCACTATGATTCATGCGCATGACCTGCATCGCTTAAAACATGCGACGTCCTACACACTTATAATGTATACACTTAGATGTATACAGTGTTTGAAGCATGAATCATCGGTTAACTGATGGTGAATGGTAAGAAGATACAAGGCTTGGTGGAGATTTCTTTGCACACTTACAATGTACGCACTTTGATTTTCACAGAGCGTTTAAAAACGTGAATTATCAGTAAAGTGATGGTGAAATGGCACGAAGACACAAGGCTTGGTGGAGATTGATTTACACAGTCACACAGTGCGAATGAAAATGAATCATTAGTCAAGTGATGGAATATACTTTTTCTTTTTCTTTCTGAGCAACGGATTTATTTGTGGCTGGCCGAGACCAGTCAGCAGCCGATCAGCCAAACTACCTGGCTGAAGGTCACCCCCCATTGTAACCATTGTAACCATTGTAAAGTGATGGTGGAATGGTAAGAAGACACAAGGCTTGGTGGCATGTGGAGATTTATCTACACAAAGTCACACAGTGTGAATGAAAATGAATCATTAGTCAAGTGATATGGTGGAACGGTAAGAAGATACAAGGCTTGGTGGCATGTGGAGATTGCTCTACACATGTATAAGGTGTAAGCATGGGTAATCTGGGTGTATGATTTTGCCAGCGAGGCTCGACGAGCGTCGTCGAGGGCGTGGCTTGTCGATATAGGCCCTAGTTGGTGCATTACTGTAAGAAGATCACTTTCGGAAACTTGCGCGGATTTAGACGAAAAGTTTCTGGAGTTTACTTGTAATTAATTAATAATTATTGTGAAAAGACCGGACTGAAACTAGCTGTAGGAAGTTCTTGGGAAATTTCTCATGATGCATTGCCTGGACAGGCATACGCGCATCAGATTGGCCGGGAATTAGTTCCATATATTCTGTATTTGATGATATTAAGAAAATAATGTACAAAATTACCAGAGGGGGCTAACGGAGGAAATGCCTGAAATTGTGCATTTCTGCATTCAGAGGGCAGCCACTCACAGCCGCTTCATCCGATCGACACCATTTTAATACCGAAGCGTAGCTAACATTGAGGGCTACCCGAGCGTGTGCCCAGTTTTATGTGGGTCGCTTTGCGTGCTGAGATAGACTGGATTAAGCACACATGGTGCATTTAAGCCCTAATGTGGTGATTCCATGGGAAAATGGCTCAAATCCTCATAAAACACCAACCACTCAGTCATTTTTTTCATTTTTGTTACAATAAGTGTTTTCCAATAAGAATTCTACACCATATTCCAGATTGGTGCAGTGGGTGAGTTGGTATGAACAATTTGTGGTAATAAGTGGCCTGCACGCCACAGCAAATAAGCATACGCCCCAAATTGGCAAGCTCCAAATTTTACATCTATGGACAGAGCAAGGATTCATATTTCATATTATGCAAATTTTGGAGCTTGCCAGTCATGGGGCCCATGCTCAATCCACATTTAAAGGAAAACTTTTTTTTGGCTCAGTCAACCCCCTCTGCAAAATTACTGCCCAATTTGGGGCGTCGAGAAATGAAAGCCTGACACCTTCCTAAACAAGACTGTGACATCGTGATGTGCCATTTTTCGCATTTACATTACACTAAGATAAATCTTTTTACAAAAATACGGTCGATTTTCCCGATTTTAAGAATTTCCAGGGTCCTGATTTCCCCCCAAAAATGGACACCCTAGTTGCCGTTTAGGCTTTGACAGCAGTAAATTGAGGCTCGACGAGGCCCTTAATAATGTGTACACAAATTCTCACAGTGTATTGGAAAACTGAATCATCAGTAAAGTGATGGTAAGGTCCAGGGTTTGGTGGAAATTGCAAACTTGTTTTCTGGTTATTGATGCCCCTTCCGCCCCCACTCAATCACACATCAAGATGACCGGCTACATACACAGCACTTGCGGGTGCCGATACAAAGCACACAGGTGCAGTGCACAGCTGACTTAGTTAGGTTTGGCCAGAACCATGTATATCCCTTGGAATCCCTAATCCCTGAATTCTTGGCAGGGTAATCACCAAATATACGGTAATACATGATGTATATATATGGTTCTGGCCAACCCTAGACATACTGCGCTTTTAGTTACTATTTGGGAGAAGAGAGTTGGGAGATAGTGAGAGAGTGATAGAGAGAGAGAGAGAGAGAGAGAGAGAGAGAGGGGGAGAGAGAGAGAGAGAGAGAGAGAGAGAGAGAGAGAGAGAGAGAGCGAGCAGTAGCCAGGGCAAAAACACATGCAGGCTGATGAGGATCATTATTTGCTTCCACGCATAGGTACACTTTACTAAGCTCCTCATGCAACAATTGCTTCCACGCATAGGTGCACTTAACTAAGCTCCTCATGCAACAATTGCTTCCACGCATAGGTACACTTAACTAAGCTCCTCATGCAACAATTGCTTCCACGCATAAGTACACTTAACTAAGCTCCTCATGCAACAATTAAAATGGTCTAACGTAACGCACACATAAGTTTCCATGCTCACAGACACTTACACACACACACACACACTTACACACACACGGTCCTGCGTCCACAATAAACACACATCCACCACGCTTACGCTCACACTCACGCACGCGCACACACACACACACACACACACACACGAACAGCACGCAAGCATGCACACACAAGCGCGTGCCCACCTGACCCCACCCATGCCCACCCATTCACACCTACCTGCAGGATTTTCAAGCACTCTTCTTGTACGTGAGGGTTGTCATGGCTGTCCAGTGCGCGCGCATAAAGTGGCACCAAATGTTGTGAAGCAGCGTCCCTTGAACGTAGGGGCGCACATACACAGCACAGTTAAATTTTGTCTTACCGTTTTTAGAGGTGCATGCCATGCAGGTGTGTGTATGTGTGTGCGTTGCGTCAATGCATGCAATGTGTGTGTGTGTGTGTGCGTGTGCGTGTGCGTGTGGTTGTGTGTGTGTGTGCGTGTGCGTGTGCGTGTGCGTGTGTGTGTTGCATTGATGTGCAAGGCCACGTGCCATACGTCAGCATCCATGAGACAGCAGGTGTCACACAAAACAAGCCTGCCTGTAAGCCAAACGTTGTGTGTATGTGTGTGTGTGTGTTTGTATGTGTGTGTGTGTGTGTGTTTGTATGTGTGTGTGTGTGTGTGTGTATGTACTAGTATGATCAGAATGACACATGCACAAATCATAGGGGTTTTCCAGAACCATTGACATGTACAAAACATAGGGATTTCCAGAACCATTGATATGTATAGAACAAAGGGATTTATCAGAACCATTGACATGTATAGAACACAGAGGTTTCCAAAACCATTCGCATGAATAAAACACAGGGCAGGCCGGAACCTTGTACGCAACCGTATGCATGGTATAAATGTGCTATTTTTAGAGGTACTGTGCAACACCGAAAGTCCATCCATGTGTGGTTTTGGTCAATTATCAACGATGCCAAAAACTAAAACCAATTCCTCCTGCACCCCCCCCCCTTTGTCACAATATTGTGGTTCGCTGCAGATCACCACCACCACCAATACCACCAATACCACCACCACCACCACCACCACCACCACCACCACCACCACCACCACCAGACAGACTCGTTTATAATGCAAAACTTAGATTAAACAAAAAATAACTATAAAATTGCTGATAAAATCTGGAAGTGATTATGTTTGAGCAGCAAAGACAATGCATATGCACACTGCACGGCGACTGAGAGCACGGGAAGCTGCGCAATCAGTTGAAGCTTGAAGCCACTTACAGTGTCATGAGGCTCGACAGCACCCCACTGCCCTTGACCGATCAGTCCAAGCTTGACCAATCAGTAAAAGCTTGACCAATGAGTAAAAGCATGAAGCCACTCACTGTGTCATGAGCTTTAATAGCACCCCACTGCCCATGACCAATCAGAAGACCCTTGAAGCCACTTCTGTGCCATGAGCTTTCCACTGCCCTTGACCAGTCAGTTCAAGCTTGACCAATCAGTAAAAGCTTGACCAATGAGTAAAAGCTTGAAGCCACTCACTGTGTCATGAGCTTTGATAGCACCCCACTGCCTTTGACCACCAAAGACTCCAACAGCTCGCCCTGGGCAGCGGCCAGCACCGGTGCTAGTTCCTGTGTGTGATGTGTGATGTGTGTGCTGTGTATACGTGTGTGATGTATGTATGCATGTGTGAGTGATGCATGTATGCATGTGTGTGTGATGTATGTATGCATGTGTGTGTGCATGCATGTGTGGGTCTGGCCAATTCAAGTCATATGGCTGAGAGGACACTCGCTGCATGTGAGTATGTGTGTATATATGTTTGTATTTGTTGAAATATCACTCACTGGGAGGATGTGGGACATGAAGAACGCGAGGGTGCACTTGTCCATCATAGCGAGCAGGACGGGAAGGAGCAAGGACTGAAGGCCCTCATGATGCAGCTCCTGTGTGTGCACGTGCGTGTGTGTGTGCGTGTGTGTGTGTGTGTGTGTGTGCATGTGTGTGTGTTTGTGTGTGTATATGTGTGTATGCATGGTTGTGTATGTGTGTGTATGTGTGTATGTCTGAGTGCATGAGTGTGTATGCATGCGTGTGTGTATACGTGTGTGTGCATGCGTGTGCAATCATGTGTGCGTGTGTAACTTCCACTCTTTGTAAACCTTTGCTCGATCTTCTTTTGCCACAGCGCGTAGCGTACGCTAATGCATGCGTAGGATTGTCCAGAACCGTATACATAGGGTTGGCCAGAGCCTTATATATACGCCGTATATACGGTCTTCACCGCAGGAATTATTCACTACATATGGTGTATACATATACGGAATTCGCTTTGCCTTCTCATGTGCCATGTACAGATATGAGAGCACCTCTGTGTAGGCTGCTTGCAGCCATGCAGGTGACAATGCACACCCATCCTGTGCGCACGGCAATCGTCTTGCACGACAATTAATTGTGAAGACCTCAATCTTGGATGACCGAGCTTCTTTTTTAACATTGTCAGAGCAATCTTGGCAGACTGCTAATTAGTATCATATATAAGTTTTAAGATATATAAGTTTTAATCATAGAACTAGCAACATGAAATGCTCTCGCCACTTGTATGCTGAAACCAAGGAACCAGCAAGGTAAACTGCTACTACAACTAAAACACTCGACATCGTAATGGTTTTGAATCACAGTATGTTACAAACAAAGGGTACACTGTTATTACAACTAGACACTCGACATTGAAATGGCATTGAATCACAGTATGCTATAAACAAAGGCTACATGAGCATGGGCAGCACTTGCCCTGAGCGCTTGAGCACACACGTGCGCAAGATCTTTTTTCAGTCAATGCTTCAGTTGCCACCACACTTGGTGCTTCAGCCGCCACCATACTTTGTGCTTCAGCCGCCACCATACTTTGTGCTTCAGCTGCCACCATACTTCGTGCATCAGCTGCCACCTTACTTTGTGCTTCAGCTGCCACCATACTTTGTGATTCAGCTGCCACCTTACTTTGTGCTGACTTTAACACTATTTTTATTATGAGCGCAAGCCACACTCACCCTGAGCGCTTGAGCACACAAGCGTCATAAGTCACTGCTAGTGCTTCCATTATTTGTGCTAGTTTTCACATTCTTTTATTTTATAAGCGTGGACAGCACTCACCCTGAGCGCTTGAGCACACGAGCGTCATATTCATCCTCAGTCACTGCTAGAGCTCCCACCATTATTTGTGCTAATTTCCACATTCTTTTATTATTTATTATATATATGAGCGTGGGCAGCGCTTGCCCTGAGCGCTTGAGCACTCGTTCATCAAACCGTTTTCCACCCATACCTGAGAAGTAGCACCCACCATGCCAGCTAGCTTCGACGCACTCACCTTGAGCGCTTGCGCACACGGTCGTCAAACCGTTCTCCATCCACACCTGAGAAGTAGCACCCACCATGTCAGCTAGCTTCGACGCACGTACTCGGAGCGCTTGCGCACACGATCATCAGCCTGTTCTCCACCCATGCCTGAGAAGTCACACCCACCATGTCAGCTAGCTTCGACGCACGTACCTTGAGCGCTTGCACACACGTTCAAACCGTTCTCCATCCATACCTGAGTAGTAACACCCACCAGGTCAGCTAGCTTCGACGCACTCACCTTGAGCGCTTGCGCACACGGTCGTCAAACCGTTCTCCATCCACACCTGAGAAGTAGCACCCACCATGTCAGCTAGCTTCGACGCACGTACCTTGATGAGTGCAGGCAGCACCCTCCTCTTCAGCACTCGGTCATCAAACTGTGGCCAGAAATTCGCCAGGTGACGCATAAACGCTGCCTGCATGAAATTCGCAGTAGCGCAGTATTTTTGCGCATTGTCTCTCATTGTGAACAGGCATCTGCAGTAGGCACTCAGGTTCTGCCAGATCCAATTAAAATTACACATAATACACATCTGGCAGGCTTTTTTGGAGGAAATATGAGCACTTTATTGTATGCATTGCAAGATATGGTTCTGAGGAATATGAGCACTTTTTAATATGCATTGCATGATACGGTTCTGGAGGAAACATGAGCACTTAATCACATGCATTGCATGATACAGTTCTGGAGAAACATGAATTCTTTATCACATGCATTGCATGATACGATTCTAAGGGGAAAATGAATACTTAATCACATGCATTGCATGATACGATTCTAAGGGGAAAATGAATACTTTATCATATGCATTGCATGATACGGTTCTGGAGGAAATGTGAGCACTTTATCACATGCATTGCATGATACGGTTCTGGAGGAATTATGAGCACTTTATCACATGCATTGCATGATACGGTTCTGGAGGAAATATGAGCAATTTATTTTATGCATTGCATGATACAGTTTTGGAGGAAATATGAGCACTTTATCACATGCATTGCGTGATACAGTTCTGGAGGAAACATGAGAACTTTATCACATGCATTTTGTATGATACAGTTCTGGCTGCCTGGCCAACTCTTTAGAAAAGATGGCAGCTCCACACTTCCTGCAGCTGCATTTGCAACACCGATTGCAAACGGGGGAGAGGCCTATGATGTAAGGGCGATGACTCCTGCTGCATACTTTTTCGCAACAGGGTGTGGAATGAGTTATCTCATTGTTTAGTTATCAAAAAACTTGCTGCACACACACACATGCACATGCAGATGCACGCACGCACGCAAACACACACACACGCACACACACACATATACACACACACACACACACGTGTGTGTGTGTGTGTGTGTGTGTGTGTGTGTGTGTGTGTGTGTGTGTTGTATGACAGCTCTTTGCGGTCAAATGACCATCTTCTGAACCTGAGTGACCCACATTTTGTCCCTCAACCCTTCACTTCACACAGCAAAACGTGAAACGTCACAACCCTTCACTTCAGCCAAGTATCACTCAGGGAAGGTCGAATTATGAGCGACAGCTGTGCACGATCAACTGTCCCACCTTCTGCTCGACATTAGTTTGCATCAGATCGTCCAAATATTACACAATCGAATGGTTCACTTTCTGCTCCACATCCCTTTGTATCAGAGTGTTCAAAATTTAAATGATCAAACATCTTTGTATCAGAGTGTCCAACATTTACATGATCAAACATTTTTGTATCAGAGGGTCCCAAACTACACAATCGAATATCTTTGTATCAAAGTGTCCAAGAACTACACAATCAAATATCTTTGTATCAGGGTGTCCAGAAAGTACACGATCAAATATCCCACCTTTTGTTCCACATCCCTTTGTATCAGAGTGTCCAAAAACTGCAGTGCACGCAGCAGCACGTCCTCCTGTGTACATGTGCATGATCCAGAAGAAATATTTACAAGCATTAACACACTTTCTGAATCTACAGCACGTCCTCCTGTGCACATGTATACAACTCAGAAGCATTATTTGCAAGCTTTAGTACCCAATATGAATCGACAGCACATCCTTCTGTGCACATGCATACTTCAGAAGTAATATACACAAACATTAACACACTTTCTGAATCTACAGCACGTCCTCCTGTGCACGTGTATACGACTCAGAAGTGTTGATTGCAAGCTTCAACATGCTTTTTTGATCTACGGCTTCTTTTCCAGGAATTTTGCAAATCAACACGCGCATTACAACATACGTAACGTTAAAGGAAAAGTAACGGCAGCATCCGTAGTTATAAGAAAGTGATATTGTCTGTTTGCCTTTGTTGTGACAAGCACAGAAGTCTGACATCTTGGCACGACACAAGCCAGATCTGATATCTTGGCACGACACAAGCCAGATCTGATATCTTGGCACGACACAATAACGAGAGGTTAGCCAAGTTGAAGCACGGCATACATGCATGGAGGAGGTGGCAGCTTGTTGTTTGGTATATTGATGTAGTTTAAAATGTGGTCGCTTCCAAGTGTACACAATTCCAGGTGTAAATGCATATGGTTCCGCATGTGTGTGGCAAAAATGTGTGCGTATATGTGTGTGTGTGTTTGTGTGTGTGTGTGTGTGTTGTGTGTGTGTGTGTTTTTGTGTGTAAAAGTGTGTGTATGCGTGTGTGTGTAAAAGTGTGTGTGTGTGAAGGACGCACGTGGTGAGACAAAGCACAACGCCTCAGATCTGAAACAGAAGGACTTAGTTATCCAAAGCACATGTGAGCACAAAACAACAACCAAAACAAGCACAACTTGTGAGCACAAAGCAACAACCAAAACAAGCACACATTTGTGAGATCTTAAATAATAATTAATATCATCATTATCAAAATTTCATTACCGCAAGTTCATGAATCCACCGCCCCCCTGAAAACTAGAAAACTTTGACCTCCGTGCCGATCTTATCGAAGATGTCGTTCACGAAGGAGTTCAGGATGGAGACGGCATGGTCAAAATGTGAATTCGCCCCCCTAGAAACAATTAATTTACAGTTTTGCACCCCCCCCCCTTCGCTGGAACTTCCCGACAAGTACAACTGGTGCAGGCGGGGGCTGGGGCCGGGGCTGGGGGTGCAGGGGCAAGCGGAGCTAGGGCTGGGGGATCAGGGATTTCAGGGAAGCGAGTCGATAATTCTTGCCCACTCATCAGAAGGCTTCCTGACCACTCATCGCTTGCACTGCTCAACATCGTTAATTTCCGCTGCCGCCCTGCAACCTCCCCCTTACAAAAAATGTACAAACCATCGCCCTTTCATCGCCCCCACCAAAAACATTAATTAGGGGGCGGTGATATACTTTCCGTACGGTAATCTTTTAATTTTTTTTGTTACCCTCCTCTACATCCTATCAGCATGCATTTTCGTTTCTGTCAAAACAATGGGTACACAAAACATTTAAGACAGCCTGGTTTGGCAATTCGTCGCATAAACAGGAACATCAATTTTATAAGTGGATGACATGCAAGCGCACAACATACACCAACGCCTACCTACCTGGAAGTAGGGATTTGAAGGCAGGGCTTTGACGAGGGGTCTGTCAGCGGGGTTGATAGCCAGCATCGAGAGCATGAGACCTGTATGTAGGAATGAGGAAGGAAGGCACGAAGGGCAGGGCTCTGATGACATAATTCATAATTTCCAGCAGAATCAGTGAGAAACATTGAGCACCGCATCAAGGTCTGCAGGATTGGGACAGAATGGCTCAAACGCAATTTTTTGCAAAAAAAGTAATATTTGCAGCACCATTCAGGCAGTGGGGAAACTGAATTATTTGTATCACAAAAGAGTTGCTTGTAATGGAAAAAAGGAAACTGTAATGCCATACAGGAGGTAGTGGGAATGGGGAAAGTACAAACAGGCCTGGGATGGGATGATAAAATTTTACAGAATCTGCAATGAACGTGAGAGACTGTTTGCACCAGGAAAGTGTACAAGGGGAAAGAGATGGAGCTGGGAGGAGGACCGTGTATAGCAGAATGCTAATACAGGCAGCAAACACGTGCAGCACTGATGCAGGAATGCACCATAGCGTGCGAAACAAGGAACCACATGCAGTAACTACACTTAGAATTCACGACTTGTAAAGAAACTATGAACCAAATGCTCACCTCCCAGTAACTACACCGAAAAAACACGACTTATAAAGAAAGAAGGAACCACATGCTCACCTTTCAGTAACTACACTTAAGATTTAGGACTTGTAAAGAAAGAAGGAACCACATGCTCACCTCTCAGTAACTACCGTTAAATTCAGGACTTGTAAAGAAAGAAGGAGCCTCATGCTCACCTCTCAGTAACTACACCGAAAAATCACAACTTATAAAGAAAGAAGGAACCTCATGCTCACCTCTCAGTAACTAAACTAAAAATTCACGACATATAAATGTGCTGTTTTTTGTAAGAAAAGCATGGATCCTCTTTGCACAAAACCACATTTGATGAATACTACAATCCCACCCACACCCAATCAGGACACACGGCCCAGCTTGCAGCTGCGCAGGCATGAGATGTAAAGGGCGCATGGAATGATATACTTTCACCTACACAAGCACTTCATTAATTGCACTTCCACCCACACCCCACCAGAACACACAGTGTGACGTATGCACTTCCAGCCCACCTTGCAGCTGCGCTGGCATGAGGTGCTAAGGGTGCATGGAATGACATAATTCACGTACACGAGCACTTCATTGTTTGCACTTCCACCCACACCCCACCAGAACACACAGCGTGACGTATGCACTTCCAGCCCACCTTGCAGCTGCGCTGGCATGAGGTGCAAAGGGTGCCACCTGTCTCCCATTTGCTGCAGCCCCATCAGCCTGTCCCTGCAAGGTGATACATGACGTGTGTGTGAGTGTGTGTGTACGTTCTTTTTTGTGAGTGTGTGTGTACGTGTGCGTGTGTATGCGTTTGTGTGTGTACGTGTTTGCTTATGAGAGCGTACGTATGTGTGTGTGTGTGTGTGTGTGTGTGTGTGTGTGTGTGTGTGTGTGTGCGTGTACGAGAGCGTGCCCTGTCTGTAA
>Ga0307974_1001431_pt1:0-15000 | contig 16412 bp, 20 predicted proteins | sample OrgLakmetagen784_FD_201812 | JGI IMG/M metagenome (GOLD analysis project Ga0307974, IMG submission 201812) | Saline water microbial communities from Organic Lake, Antarctica - #784 | ecosystem: Environmental > Aquatic > Non-marine Saline and Alkaline > Saline | place: Antarctica: Organic... | reverse complement strand
CAGCCATGCAGAACTCGCAAACCTTGTTTGCCCCCACAGGATTGTACAGTTGGCACTGCATTGGCATTTTGTGGTTATGCAACTTATGAAGTTGACAGGGATGCAAGCATGCTCTCAAGCAGCAGCGAAAATGCGCAGGCGCACAACGTGCGCACACACGCGCGCACACGCACATACACACACCACACACACACTCTCTCTCTAGCACCCTTGCACACAGGCGCGCACACACACACGCACATGCACACACTCTAGCTATAGCACCCAAGCAGCGTGCAAAGCTAGCACATGCATGCAGCAGCAGTATAAGCAGTGACAGCAATAACAGCAAGAGTGACAGTGGCAGTGGCTTCCATTTCCTCCTTGGATTTGTGGGAGGTGAAGGTGGCCACACACAAACCCCCAGGGCTCCAAAAGCTCCTTTGAGAGGGGGTGGTTGCTGAATGTTATTGTAAATACATAATTTTAGGGTGCTGTGTTTTTTTGGAAAATAAAACTTTCTCCAGGGGGGGGCTGAGAACATGTACGCACAGCAACATGATATTATCAATATGCGGGTTCCGATAATATTATATTTTCTGCATGATATTATATTTTTAATGGCGCTCAGCACGCTGCAGACGCCTGTTTAACAAATTACGGGACCATTTGGGATAGAACGGGGCCCAGATGGGAGGTATTAATAGAAGCGGGGGACCTGCACCCCACTGGAGCTCAAGTCGCAGCCGGAGACCAGAAGGACCATTGCAGGGTATGATGCAGTCATCTCTCAGCATGATGGGCGGTGCACGGGCCCTGCTCAGCTTGAAGAGGAGCTGATGGAGGAGGAGGACCCTGATGAGGGAGCAGGTGGGTTCCCCCAAAAGCGCAAGGCACGACAGCTCCTTACATCCCAACATCCAAGCAGCAGCAGAAATGCCATTAGGAGCTCATGCGCTTTATCATTGATGCTGAGCTCCCATTCAAGAAGCTGGACAATCCCCGAAGGACCAGCAGGGGTCAGCTGGGGTGCAGCTTGAAATGGCGGCTTTGGGTTAAATTTGAGCAGCAGCACCAGGAGCAGCAGTCACATCAGCCTCGCTTTTATTTTGTTCGGATGCCTTAGACAATGGACAACCAGCAACTTAAACAAGTTGTTTAAAACAAGGGACCCAAACAAGGACCCGTTCTTTGTGTAAACTGCTGGCTTCCCTTCCTCATTTGACAACTTCCTTCCCAATCCATGCAGAGTTCTCACCAATAACTCCTTGGGACCAAAAACCCCAGAGTGCACAGTCTGGGATGAATTATTGAATTATTGAATTATTTATTATACAATATAATATGATAAAATCATATGATGTCATATAAAACGGGGAAAATATCATATTATGCCTTGCACCCTAATCATGGGTGTAAAGCAGAGGGTTGCGGCGTATGACACAGCCACTCAGCTTGAAAGAACGCATTCTTGAATCTGGGTGAAAATGCGAGAACTGCTGGATGTATGGCTGGATTCTCTCCTCATATTTTCTGACCTCACGCTCACATGGTCCTGAGCTTGTTTGCTACTTGCGTGAAGACAGAAAGGGCTTGCATTGCTCAGCAAGAAAAGACAATTGAACATCCCTTGAACGGGATTCCCGCCGACCACGGATTTCCAACAAAAATAACGTAACTTTTCTTGCAGGCAAAGATATCACGAAAGGCATGCCCACCACCAAGTGCATGATGTGAAGCTTGCAACAGTCGCGGATTTGAAGGTGAGGCTTTCACAATGCTCTGTAAAACGAGCCAGCTGCACAGATCTTTGAGCTTGACACATTGCTGTGCTAGGTGATGGGGCGGCCCTGGCCTACATGTCAGTAAGTAACTCCAGCGCTCTATGTGCATTGTTGACGACTGATGAGGTACAATGGATGAGATTATTCCCTTTTCGCTAGAGTAGCTGCTGTAGAGTAGCTGCCCTGAAGGCCTGATAGTCCGTGATCAGGCGTCAGGTCGGACTCTTCTGGGTCGTAGGTTTGAGTCTGCCTGGTGACATGAGTACTTCACTGTCTGACAGCAACGTCTCCGTTTTTCTTAAGCCATGTTTGGAATGTTACCGCCATTTGCGCATAGCTCACAACTCTCCTGTTTATGCCTTCTTGTGCCATATATATTGATGCCATGCCATGTGCTTGCCTTCTTGCAGGAATTTGGGGCAGGGCACATGCTGTACTTCTACTTCCTCAAGTACTGCGCCTTTATGTTTGCCTTCCTGGCCATCTGCCCTGGCGCCGTTCAGATCACCATGAACGTTGCAGGGGGCTTCCTATCCCTCCGGGCCGACTTTGACGCCCTCACGCTGGGCAACTTTGGACTCCAATCCTCCAACTCTAATGCTGCAAACCTAAACATTACGCTGCCCAGCTCGAACGCCGGTAAGGGAGCAAGTGTGACATATGTTGCTGACTCTGTTTTTAGGAGTTAAAATATGACTGTGTGCGTTTGAAGTACGTGTCGCCGTGCAACGTAATCGGCAAGATACATGGCGTGTAAAAGAGCTGGGGCGCCAGGGAAGGGGAGTAACGAAAGGAGCAGAATAATAATGCAGGCAGTGAAAACCACTCCCCACATTGAGTAAGGATGTAAGGATGAGAAAGCCGTTATTGTACCGAGTACCGTAAAACTCCTTTACCAGCAGACAAAAAGGCCCAGTCAGAGAAGTCCAACAGAGTACCAGAAGGAGAAAAGAAGGGAGGAACGTCCAAAAAAGCTTGGCCAAACCACTTTTAAAAAGGCTGCATGCATGACAATCTCCATATCAGTTGCATCCCCCCTACGTCTTGTTTTGACGGCCTGCTACAATCAAATTCTTGGCTTAGTATTTGCACAGGAAGCAGTTGGACGCTAAGAAGCGCTGGCCAGGTCCATACTTGTCCGTCATTATCAAACTTCCCTGACAGAAATAGTACCGAATGCATGTTCCTTGTGAGTGGTGCTGGCCTACCGTGACGCAAATTATCTTTTTGCCAATTTGTGCCACGGGCCTACACGCAGGAGCTGATGCTGAGATACTCATTTTAAAGCTTTTCCAAGATGACGCGGACAGCCCATCAGTGAGGATGGACAGCATTCACTTTGACAAGAGGGCCTCCGTTATTACAATGACAGCTTTAGACCTGGCAGGGTGCGTGTGCTTCTCTGCACTATATAAGTTTGCTTTATGTATTATGTGAGCCTATGTGTTTGTTTCAAATGTACCTGGTAAAAGATGTGTCATCTAAGTTTCACCTTTGCACGCCATCTTCCCGGAATTCAATATCACACCTACTATCCAACACAAGTGTTGCAAAGGATGCTTCTTTATGTGCCCGCAGGACTGTGGTCTTCTTCTGCTTCTGCATCTTTCTCATTTGGAACACAAAAAGGTTGACTCAGCTGGTGAGTACGCATTTCCCACTCTTCTGTTATTAAATACATTGCGTGCCTTTTCAAAGCTTGTGTTGCTGAACCACTCACATGAGGGCTCATGTTCAATACCCAATACCAGAAACATAGAGTGCCTGGTATTACGCACGATTTGCCTGGATTGTAGACTGATATTTGTGCCTTTGAAGTTCACGCCATGGATGTTGGGGGGATTTGGTGCAGGCTCCTACTTGACCTTGTGACCTTCATTTTGCTGGCTGTGTTATCACCATCAGCACGTGACCTTCACTGCGCTGGCTGTGTTATTAACACCAGCAAATATAAGACATTTTTTGGCGAAGCCCCCTTCGTGAGGGCGTGAGCCCCTAGCGTTGACTCCTTCCCACCAAACTCAATACAAGCCTCCCCAGGCCCACCCAGGGCACCTCCTGACCTGAGCCTTTGGCTTCCCCTGTAAAAAGTTTCGCATGGCAGCCCTGCGTGGTCAAAGGGTAGGAGAGGCAGGGGCCGACTCTCAACAAAATTTGTAATTGAGGCCAAGCGAGTTCCGGCCAAACCCACCCAGGGCACCTCTCGAGCTGAAACTCGACAGACTCCTAACCAAACTTCTACCAAGGTTTGGGGCCCTGGGGCGCCTTGTGTAAAGTTATAGAGGTAAGTCTTATGCTTGGTTGCTGCAGGAAGCTGCCCAAAATTCCTCAGCCAAAACCCCGTACCACTTCCTGCTGGTGCAGTGTCCATCAGCATACTCCCCTGGCTACGTTTGCTGTGTCAGGGGCTCGGGTGTGTTCTGGCTGCAATTTCACGTTTGACCATGCAAGCATGAGTTTCTGAGCTCAAATTCAATAAATGCTAATTTCGACGGGCTATATATTTATAATTATGTTAGTATGTTCATACACGTGGAAATTTGCCATGCGACCTTCGAGGAATGCAGTTTGTGTGAGACATTGTGGCCAGCCTGGGCACAATGCTTGCACCTAGCCTGTCCACTAGCAGCAGCACATCCTCACGCCTGCTTCAGCAAAGCTTGCTCCAGTGCCATGCATACCACTACAGAGTCTGTGGGGCAGCAAGGCACACACACGCGCGCACACATACACACACGCACGTACACACATACACGCACACACACAAACACACACACGCATACAGACACGCACATACACATACGCACACATGCACTGGCATGCACGCGTTGCATTGACAGTGCTGATGGGCTTAGCCCGCTTTTCAGCGTCTTCGTCTTTTTCTTTTTCTTGTCGTGGCACTTTCCTCTTTCTCCTAGGGTGCTCTCGCCAACACATGCTCACCTCACACATCTCGTGCAGGCTGATGATCACACCGTCACCATCGCAGACTATGCTGTGCGAGTCCAATTTCCACCCAAGGACACCACAAAACACGAGATGAAGGCATACTTTGAGGAGTGGGGACCGGTGGGTGCTTGGTGATGGGTATACGCGCACGCAACGTGCCTTGTTGGTTTTTGAGATACCTCTACGCAACTCTGGCCTGGCACAGCTCAGATCACCAGAGCCAGCAGATGTGACGGCTGCTAAAAGCAGCTAAGCAATTGCAACACCCAATTTGATGATAAAGTTGACGGGATTGAGCTGCTTGGCAGCGGGGGTCTCAGGAGTTTTGTCAAATTCACGTTTCCTTGTGCATGTGCACGTACCTTCTCTTAACCAGGTTGTCCAAGTTGACCTCGCACGCCGCAGCTCTGAACTCGTAGCACTGGTGGAGGACCGGCAGAAGGTTTTGCATTCGCTGGATTTGGCCATCGCCAAATTGCAGTGTGCAGCTGACAAGCTTCCCATGGTGAGAGAAAGAAAGGGGAAAATCACTGTTTTGGGTGTCCAAGGAGTGTTTTCCTGCGTGATGGTAACAAGAGGGAATAAAGCAAGAGGGAGCAAGCAAAGCAGGGGAGAGGAGTGGTACTTTGGTTGATCAAGGGAGCCCACAGAAACAATTTCAGAGGGAGAGAGGCTTGTATTCCTTCTGGTAATTGAAGAGCCCCAGAGTGGACAAATAAAAACACAGGAGCGGGAGTAGGCTGTATGCACGAGCAGAGTTCCCTAAGATTGTGTGCACTCCATGCTCTCATGGTTTTCCCTCTTTTTATGTTCCGTCGCACGCTCATCAATGCCCTTGAGCCTCTTGCAGTGCCGATCTTTCAAATGTGCTGCAGGTTGTGGAAAGCTTAGAGATGGACGTGCTGGATTACAAATACGATTTGTCACTGGTGAACGAAGCGATTAAGGCCGTCCAGCTGGGTCAACAGGGGGAGGATGTGGTGAGGCACTTTATAAGTATTTGCCTTAACCCCAGCATAAATATGCGCATGCATGTGCCTTTGGCGTGCGTTGCACCAAGGCCACAATACCACAAGCTCAGGTACAGCGCTGCATACCTGCAGGTAGTAGGCAGCGCTAATGGCTTTAACTACAAGACCTTCCCTCAGGATCGTCGTAATAACTTTCTAGCTTTTGGTCGTGTTCATACAGACATAAGCAGCATTTTTGTGCGTGTGCTCATTTGTAAGCAGAAGCATAATGACGACATTTCCAGATGGTACCAGCTGCTCTACTTCTAGGCCGATAGCACCACAAACAGGTCATGTACACTCATGTACGCACGTGCGCGCACCCACACACAGGTGGAAGCCTACATCACGTTTGTGGATGACACCAGCCGTGACAGGTGCATTGTTGCACAACCAAAGTCCTGGCTCAACCGTTTGATGCAAGGCAAGGTGCTGCGCTTTCGCGGCCTTCACAGCCTTTTAATCACAAAGTGAGTGGAGATAGAGGAAAGAAGGGAATGCTGGTGGGCGCTTAAATAGTTGATGTAGGACCCAACTTGTACCTTTCTTATTGCGTCTCGTAAGTATGCGTAAAATCTGTCGTGGTGAGGTCGACATCTCGTATCAACTGACACTTTAGGAAGTGGCAATGATTGTAGTGCACGCATGCTTTTGTTTGCAAAGACTGTGACGACGGAGGTGCATGCTGTTTCAAACCATTAACCTTAGAAAAGCTGTGCTTTTTGGTCGTTGGATTTCTGCTGAGCATGTGCAATCCTTGCCCTTTATCCTCAAATCTGTCTGTGTCATCAACCCCCTTTGAGCGCGCACACATGCACGCAGGGCACCTGAGCCAACTGATATCAAGTTCGAAAACTTGCAAGCCATGGCTGGGGAGCGCTTCGCTCGCCGTACTATCACGTTAACTTTGAAGGTAAGGCCAGCGACTTATGTTTATTTATTAGAACTAGGGCAGAAGTGTGCCATAACAGCTGCATCTTGCCCGTTTTGGACGTCTGATCGGTGTCTAATAGTGTAAGCACCAGCACACACAGGGTTCTCACACATGCACACACACAAGTTCACTCAAACACACACCACAGACACACACACACACACATCACACACACAGGCACACACACACAGGCACACACACATACACACACATATGGGCACACACACACACACACACACAGATTTGCACACAAAGTGTTGTCTGGCATGTTGCCAGCAAATTGTGTTGCTGCAGAAATGCTTGCTCTTTGCTCTGCTTGCTTCTGCATGAGCCATCCATAGGCCATAGGTGCTGCTTGTATTTTGTGTAAGAAATATTTTGTATGTACGCTGGTCATGCATAAAAGCTGCTTGGTGCAGCAGTATGTAGTATGTACGTCCCCATCGTGCATCCGCTTGTATGCACACGTAGGTCATCCTCATTGCTGCTGGTTTCACAGCCGTGTCCATGGCTCCTGCAATTAGGCGCAGCCTAGGAGCGACCACCAGAAAGCCTGATGAAACTGCGTGTGATGATGCATGCGAGTGAGTGCGATGCTGAGTGCAATGCTGGCGATGAAAAGGGGGCTAAATATTTGGAACATGTCTGATGACGAGCCTGGCAGTGCACCCAAGATACAACACGGTAGTTCCAAGCAAAAGCTTTGCTACACAGAAGTGTTAACAGGAAAGGTAGCTCAAAGCAGTCCAAAGTCCCCACTCCAAGGCCAATGCCAGAGCACCTTACCTATTTGTATCACAGCTGGAAAAATGCGGCCGGGAACCTGGACCTCCCTGATAGCCTGCGCTCTGTGTACAAGAGCTGCTTCGAAACTGGCATTGACCCAGGCACAGGCTTGACGTGCGACGACAAGCGGATCTGCTACGAATGCTTCTGCAAGGTACCTACAGAGTTACTTATGCTCTCTCAAGTGCCTTGCACACCAGCCTCCTGCATGCTGCATGCTCTGCTGCTGTGGTGGCTCCGGTACCTCTTCACTCACAGACAGTTGCCTTTACAGCAGCATTCCTTTCCCCAATCAATATATCTCCCCTGTTGGCAGGCAAGTCAGCTTAATGTCGTGTAGAGGCTTTTGGTAGCGCTCGGGATCAAAGGTGCATGTCCTTACAAGGACCTTTCCCATGCCTTATGGCCGTATCAAAAGCATGGGCACAACAGCTAATCACATTACAACTTTTGTTCTGTGGGTTTTGCAGACGGCTTTGCAGCAGAGCATGTTTGAAGAGAGTGACTACTGTGACCGGTTTTCGGATGTGCTGCTCATCTCAACTGCGGCTCAGGTAAGGATTGAGGTGCTCAACTCTCGAATAAACCAGGAAAGTTATGAATGCAAATTATGAGATGCAGGCTGTTATTGGCTCAGGATGTTTTCAGAGGCTTCAGGAAGTCTTACTTATGCTCTTGGTACACTCCTTTTCACTGCCAACTTTGTGGATTTCAGTACATCCCCCTGCGGTTGTCTTGCTGAATCAAACTTGTGCGAGTATTTTGCGAGGACTGACGTGCTCCATCTGAGCTGGCCTTCAAATGATCTGCACCTGGGAAAACAAGACAGCTCAAACTCTGCATTCTGACTTAGACGTTACATCATTGCAATTCCTCTTTTGGCAGGCCCTGGCTGTCGTGGCCATTGTGACAGTGAACTTGGTCGTCAAGTTACTAATCCAATTCTTGAGCACCCTAGAGAGGCACCACACACGCAGCAGTGAGACCCGCTCCGTCACAGGCGCGCTTTTCACCACCCAAGTCTTGAACTTTGCGGTCTCCATTGTTGTAGCAAATGCGTACCTTCCACGTGCACAGGTGAGGAAGCATGGGTGTAGGACAATTCTTATCCTGCTTTGTGCTCTGGACCTGACATGCCACTGTCTTACTCAGGGTTAACACACACACGCACACACACGCATACATAGGCAGTATAGGCACTCATTTCCGCATCTGCCCTCCTTGATACACCCAACCTGCAGGCAGGCATGGGCGATTCCAAAGCGAAGCTCATCTTCTTTGGTGGCATCTACTCAGATCTCACGCCTAACTGGTACGCACACTCGTTTATGTGTTCCCCCTCGTGGCAGTCACCATTCCAGCTCCCACCAGAAGTGTGGAATAAGGAGTTGGGTGGGATTCAGCGCGCACTGTACACACTGGATTGTGAGGCGGGCAAAATAAAGGGGCACTGCAAGCTACCATGCCTCCTCTTCACGCCAGCTAACTCCAACAACTGCCAGACATTTTTTTTCCTTTACCGATGAGCCATGACGACAATTGTAAAAACAGTTGTCATATTCATGTCTCTTGTGCTGTGTGGGTAAAGACCAGCGGTCTCAAGTTGGCAAAACCCTCAGTTCCTCCTCAATCACAACTCTTCCTCTCACTGCTTCTGGACAGGTACCGTGACGTGGGTAAGCCCATCATGATCTCTCACATCCTGGGCATCCTTGTACGCATCTTGCTTATCCTCATCCCCATCCTTGTACGCTTTATCAAGATGAGGCGGCGCACTAAAGCACTCACGCAGGCGCAGATGAATGCGGCGTACGTGGTGGGTGGGCGCGAATGGTGGCTTTTCCTTGTTGGTAAATTGTAAGGGGGTTGCAGCAATTGTGCTGCCATACAAGTAATGCGTGTTTCTTTAAAGATTACCCAGTGGAGGCATCATGAGTCACAAGAAAGGGTGTTGTCTCTGTCTGCCTTTACAAGATTTGAAGCACAACCTTTTAATGTGTATGCGTTTTAACTTTTAAAGCACCTTACACATGCCTACCCATGTGTAAAAGCTTGAGCATGTACACACCACCACGGCAGGGCCATGAATTCCAAATTGCAATCCGCTATGGGGAGCACTTGACTGCCATCTTTGTTTGCTGGCTGTTCAGCAGCGGCATGCCCCTCATGTACTGGAGCTGTGCCTTGTCCTTTGCCTTGCACTTCTGGGTGGAGAAGTATGAGCTGCTCAAGGTTCGTGCACACACACACACTGCCTCAAACTAGAGCGTGCTTGAGGATGATTATACCAGCCTAAACTTTAACGTTTAGAATGTTGAGGATGTGTGCAAATTTAAGCTTGCTCTTGCTATGATGGTCAAGAAAGGGTCCAGCAATGTTGGACGCTCGCTTTGAATGACCAAGAGCTACCAGATCAAGCCAAAGTTCAGAAATATGTAGTCTTGCAGAAAGGCATACTGTATGTGGTCTTTGTTGCTGGTGTGTACGGCTTAACCTTCCTTTGGCTGTTTCCCTTGCACGTGCCTATGTGTAATGCAAGTAAATGTGTGACGAGTCAGTCAGATGACCTCCAAAAGTCTTTGCTCGCGTCTTTCATGCAATCGCTGATTCACTGGCGTGCCTTGTTCCCTTTCATACACTTGCGCAGGTGTGCTCATACCCCATCAACTACAGCAGCGACCTAATGGCCTTTGTGGCCTCCACCCTGCCCATCAGTACCATACTACACCTGCTAGGAGCATGCTGGGCGTATTCTGTTATTGGGGTCCCAAGGTTTGGGGATGAGGTCGTGGGGGATGAGGTCGATCACAAAGATATTTCACTTTTTTGGCTATGTTGTAAGTTGCAATGAAAATGTTTGGCAGAGTAAGAGGCTGCAAACGCGATGCTAGCTTGATATCCCTGAACTTTGGCTGCCCTATAAAGCTTAATGTGAAAGATAAGGTATAATTGTGGGTTTGCAAACAAAATAAACCCCCATGGTTTTTTAGATCTAGTTCGCTTACAACATTGCGCCTCTAAGATTGCTCCAAGCAAAATGGATCTCTTTTTGTTTGTACAAAATCTCTGTGTCTTGCAATCGTTTCTAGGTCTCCATTGGCTGGAGGAGGTGCACGAGCAGTAATGGAGGCAGTGGCTGTCGCATTTCGAGGCCTGTGGAAGAACACCACAGGCATCAGTGCCAAAGAGGTGAGAAATTCTGGCTTTTTTTGCCCCTGTCTTCAGTGTTGGAAAAAAAAACAAGGAAAGCATGCACTGGAAACTGGAAAGCGGCCATCTGATTTGCAGGTGGCAGCGGAAAAATATCTAGTCCCCCTCATCCTCCATCCATAAACACACCAACACCAATACTCTTCAAGCACCTGAGCAGGAAAGGTAGCACCTGAATGGATTCCTGCTTCCCAATACAGCTAGAACACGCCTCCTTGCTCTGTGTGCTGCTGCAGACCTCTGAACGGCTGGCCCAGAATAACTCAATGCACCTGCTGTATGGGATCCTAGTGCTCGTGTTTATCCTCATCGCTTTCCAAACCTGGAGGAAATGGCTGGAGGTAAGAAATTGTGGCAGCTGTGGACGCGCATCAAAAAGGACTACGCAAGTGTGTTTTCACGTGGAATGTAAAAAGGAGAGGCAATGAATTAATGAATCACCCAAATCATAATTCCTTTGTAGCAAGTTGATAGTTCCTTTGTAGCAAGTCGAACTAGAAAGGAGGGCTAGAGAAATCAAGCTAGAAGCGTAGCAGTTCTGCGCACTAAAGCAGCCCTGACTCACACAACAAGCTCATGCTCTTCCAGTTTGGCGACTGGTGCCTGATGTGCTCCCGTGATCTGTTCCTGGACCCCAAGCAAGCCTTGAAGACCATCAAATTAGGCCCTGGTGGAAACAGCTCCCTCAAGGAGGGCCAGCAGATGAGCGCCAATGCCGTGCCTCCTATGTCAAGGAAGAACAAGGCCGTTGACGTACTAGAGTGAGTGCAGGGGTGTTGAGGTCAAAAGCTTTCTGTGTGGCTGACGAGCAGTGGCACATTGGGAATGTGCTCCTTGTTGCCTACAAAGCAAACGCTCCTGTGTGCCGTACGTTCCTCGCTGAATTTGCATGTGACACTGCGAGTGTATGAGAAGGCTTATGCTTCTGATCAGGTGTTCTAGATGATTGCCAGAAATGCCCACCCAAACATCTACTTTATTCGCCTGTTGCAGCGACCCTGAAACAGACAACAAAGACCTCGGTCTGGGCCTGGTTCCTGAGTTCCCGCTGGCTTTGCGGTCCAAGCTGCTGGGCGGGCCCTCCACGTATGACATACGCAAGAACCCTCTGTATGAACACTACTTTGAGAGGCTTGAAGACTTTTGGGTGGGTATAGCCTTTATGTATGACGTTTAGTGACACCTGCAAGACATATTTTGTATGAGCACTACTTCAAGAGGTTTAAAGGCTTTTGAGTTTTTGTAGATGTGATTTGTATTGTATGCTGGGCACCAGATTGCTCTAGTCTGTGTTGGGTGGTGTTGTCCTTGAAGGGAGAAAGGAAAAGGATGTGCAGCTAAACAGGATCACCGTGCACTTGTGACTTCATTTGTCTGATGCTCTGTATACCTGTCTTGCATGTGGCATTGGTCAGACAAACGGTTTTGCTGGCCTTAGTATGGCTACATGGACCCTTCACACTGAAAAGGTACTTATTATCACAAACAGATGGAGGAAGCTGCAATGGCCAAGGTGGAGGCCAAAGAGAAGGAGGCGCGAGATGTCGTAAGGGTAATGATGGCCGCACTGCCGGGCCTTGTGCCCAGGGAGCAAAAACAAAGGGCACAGCGGCGGCAAAAAGCACGCGAGATGCTGGACAGGTGAGGAAGTGGAGAGGAATATGGGCCGACGACAGATTTAAAAGATTGGTGGAAGAGGTTTCCGCTTTATCATTATCGTTGGGCAGTTCAGAGGGACACAAAAATGGTGGTTGACAAGGGTTGTCTAAGTAGGGGCCATGGTCAATCGTCTAGGCGATTAAACAAGGAAAGTAGACAAACAGGATTTGCATGCTCTCTATGTTCTACAAATCAGGGGGGGGTAGACAGGGGCATTGCAGAATAAAATGTATGGATACTAAGCTTGCTGGACATATCGGTCTTTAGAAGACTGTGCCAGGAGCCTTCAAGTTCCATAACTTTATGACGTCACGTGTCAAATGAAATATGTATTACATTATCGAAATCCTGACGTCAAGAGTTATCGATTAATATATGGATGAGTCAATTATGAGGGGTCGGTTGGTGGGTGGTCATTTGGGGGACTCGAAAATTCTGGAGGGAGTCTCCAGAAATTTGGATAACTTCCAGCAAATATTAAATACATTTTTGGCAGCTCAAGCCCAGTCGATTAGCTCCCTTGTTGGGTGATTGATTAAAAGGGGGGTCTTGGTGCCTGGTCACAGAAATGCATGGAATGCCCCCTACCTAGTAGGTCGTGGAGGTGTGTCCAAGCAAATTTTCAGCAATTCATTCCAGGCTTGCAGTCCACGTATTGCATATGCACAAGTTGCATGAACGAAGTAAAAAAGTGCGTCAGCAAAGGTTTTGGCTGGATTTGTGCGCTAAACAGATGGTCGGTGCAAGAGCGATATGCACTCAGTTTTTGTCCTATAACTCTTCAGGTATTAAATTTCTGCCATGGAAACTGTTCAGGCAGATAGCTGCATAGATTCTAAGCAAATTGACACGCTTTTTATATTGTGAGGGGTCAGGAAGGGGGGCTTGGGGGGGGGGGTCATTTTGGGCCGGAGGCCCAAAATTTGCACGTGACTGTCAGAAATTCTTATTTTATGAGCTCCTGACTGTGCACTGGCATATCCACAGCTGCGTGAAAGGCGCTTTACGAGGAGCTTGTAGTTAAGACTTCAAGACTATAAATCAAAGATAGTCAAAGCAGCAGCATTGTACCCTTTATGCTACCAATTTCATAACAAGTGAAACCTTTTTGCCTGCAGGCACGGTCACGAACTCACCCTTGCAGGTGAGATGGCTCAGCACGTGCATCGCGACATCCAAGTTAATCGCTCTGCCAAGCGCGAAATGCAGAAGGTGGCAGCGCGCAAGCTTGCGGAGAAGAAGGCAGCTGCGCGGGAGGAGAGGAGGAAGAAGCATGCGGGCGGGCGTGTGCACCCATCAGCGGAAGATGCCCCAATGGTTTCGTTCAGTGCAGCCAAAGTAAAAGGCAAGCAAGACATGGCCATGCAGCAGGGTGACGCGCACGCACACATTTCTGTGGTGCCGTACCATCCGCTACCACCTTCTGATTTGGTTCTGAAAAAGTATGGGACACGTGCAGTAGCAGAGGCGCGCGTGGCACAGCCTGCTCAGCTCCCATTTCGACCTGATAATTTCTCTGAGGAGTGCTTGTGAGCAGCTGCTGTTGTATCCCTTTTGGCAGCAGGAGAGAGGCACAGGTTGTGCTTATAATTCATTCATTGTTGCAGGCAGTGTTATATAGACACGGCCCCCTAATTCATCTTAATGAAGAATAGTGATTGCTAGTTGCCACACACACAGGTTGTATGAAACTTGTGAGCTTGTGAGCACAATTTTTTTGTGGATCGCAGGAGGGCAGTATTGCACAAATAACCGAATTGAGTTTGCGAGTGGGGTCCCCCACGGATATTGTAGTTGAACTGCATTTGGGATCAGTGCAAAGTAAACATGCATTTTTTTTGCATGTGTGATTGCCGATGTATACATTAAATATTAATAAGCAGTTACGTATTTACCTCGTACGAGCACGCGTGCCGTTCTTTCAATTACCATGTATGTGCCCAAATCAGAACACTGATCTGTACAGCTTGATAGGGTCATCTTCTTTGGCAAATATGACTTCTTATTCGTCTTGTTTCACATGCTATTTGTTCCTTCTTTCCACAATATCTTATTTAAGGCAATGAAGCATGAAGGATGTCCTGTTGTAAAATTGTGTCTGTGAGCATCTTTATAGCTCTACAGCGGCATTAGAATCCGGTTCGCGACCTTGTGGTTATTTATGAGTCGGTATTGGACTGCAATTTGGGGAACTAACTGTGAGGATGCAACAGAGGTGGCAGGCAGCTCGTTTGATGGGGTTACAAGGGGTTGCAAGGATGGCCTACAGCCCGAGTCTCTGGCTGATGGCAATTGGCTCGTGAAACAAAATCAACCAGTGTCGAAAATTGAAACTAAATCTGACACAAACTTGAGGAGTCTGTATGAGTCTTGATTCAGGAATGCATTGATCTCAAAATCAGTGATACTGTGATGGCAAGTTAAGAAAGGAATAATTTCAGAGCTTGAAGGAGCAAACACACGAAAACATTATTTCAAAAAGGTCTCTGTATCTCATGCGCAGCTCGCACACTTCAGCACACCTGCAAAAGAAAAGCACATGCTTCTCATCTTGAACTTATCAACACTCACATTTATCACAAATGCTAGAACCACCATGCCATTTGCAAGACTCCACTCTCAAATGGTGTGCACGCAATCTGAACCTGCTGAAATTCCTCAACACATGTTTGTCCAGATCCTTGTACAA
>Ga0307974_1001428_pt1 | contig 16422 bp, 17 predicted proteins | sample OrgLakmetagen784_FD_201812 | JGI IMG/M metagenome (GOLD analysis project Ga0307974, IMG submission 201812) | Saline water microbial communities from Organic Lake, Antarctica - #784 | ecosystem: Environmental > Aquatic > Non-marine Saline and Alkaline > Saline | place: Antarctica: Organic Lake... | reverse complement strand
GCCAGTGCCCACAGGGTGTTGGACAGGCTCTGTGGCTTGGCTGTGCTGATGCGCTGCTCCATGACTACTGATCCTGCTGCTACGATGGCACTGACATTGCTGCTACTTCCCATATTCACGCCATTCTTTTGCAGTGTTGCTAGGGCCCAGAGTAGGTTAGACCACTCCTGCGATTGCAATGCACAGCTTAAATTATAATGGTGTCTAATGTTAAAAAGCACTTTGTTATGGATTTAGGATGTACCCCAAACAACAAAGAACCAACAAGGCATTTATTCTAGCCCTCAAGCCGCATTGTTGCATTCTGCAATCAAATTGACCAGGAACCTATTCAAAGCCAGTATTCTGAGATGGTCCTATTAAAATCAGAAACTGTAACGAGGATAAGAACGTCACAACGCAAGCAGGTTTTCCAATCATGGGGGAGTACCTTGCCCCACTGATCAAAAATGTACAGGCATCTTTAAATTGACATGCTGCACTTCAGGCCTGCTGGCATAACTACCCACCTGTGGCTTGGCACCTTGCATCACCCCCAGGTTGCCTGCAATCTCAGCAACAAGGTGCTGCAAGCTGCCTGTGTGCTCAGCAGTTGCAAACGCCCAAATTGCATTGGACGCGTCTTGAGGCACACAATGCTGGTCCCTGCGCAGCATCTCTGGCAGTCGTTGGGCAGCCACTTTAAACAGCTGCTGCACAGCATGGCTGTCCTTGCACAGAATGCCTGAGGCACTGACGCCATAGATCAGCCTGCTCCAGTGCCTGCAGGCCTCGTCAGCTGGCTGGTCCATGACTCTGCTGTTCCCTGCATGAAGGGCAACAACATCCACCAGCTGGTGCATCTGACCGTTCCTCACTTGGCTGTTAACATCCACCAGCTTTGCCAGCGACCAAGCAACGAGGCCCAACTGGAGGCTGCTGAACTGCTGGACAGGTGCTGCTGCTGCTACTGCCGCTGATGCATCTCCAAGCAATTGTGCTACAAGCATGCTGCTTGCCTGCACGATGCCCTCACGCTCTTGATGGGAGTACCGCTTGCGGTCCCTTTTGTCTTGCTCAATGCACTTGGCTAAGGTATAGAGTGCACGCTGAGCCTTCAGGGGAGTGTTGGCACAGGCAGCAGCTTGCAGGCAGGCTTCAAGGGGTGAAGGTCCAGAGTTGTTGACACTGCTACCTATAATGGCAGAGATAAGAAGTATTGGCGAGGAATTGGGTCTGGCATTGCCGTAGGGGACGTTGTTGCTTGGAAATGCCTCAAATCAATCACTGAGAGAAAGAGTAGCAGCAACAGCATCATACTTTGAGCGATTAAGTCATACCAAAGACATGCTATAGCACGCAATTTAAAGCTGTGCAGACTGCTTACTCAATCCAGATCTTATAAGTGCATGATGTCCCCATGGGAAGCACACCCTAAACTGTATGTTTCTTTTCTGCCTATTCGATGAACCCCATTGCCTCTCTCAGGCAGATCAAACATACGTTCATAGACATAATTGAAATCTTGTAGCAAGCACAATGGCAGTCAGGGGCAATGTGGTGGTTTGCATTTTCTCATTTTTAAGGAACCTGGCAGAGATAAGCCTGCAACCAGACATGCTCCATCCACCTGTGCTCCAGCACATCAGCGTCTGTCATGTCATGCATTAATATTGTTGTGTCAAAATGGTGCTGGAGGGCTGGGTGGTTTTGGCTGGGGGGGGGGGTTGATCCCACGCATCCACGACCTGACTGCGCCAAGTGTGGAAAGTATCTCTAAGCTTGCAGCCTGTTGTTGCTCGTGCTTTTTGCTGTTCACTCCCTTGTTATTACTATATTTTTAAGCCACTCCAAACTTCTCCATCAAAAGCGGCCAAGGAACGAGAGAGGTGATTTATGCTAAGTTGTTAGCGCAGAACAGCCCATGTTTGAGTGTACCAGCCGTGGCGACGCTTGTGTACGGCCTTCGCCCAGCTCTGTCAACCTAGATTGCATGCCATGGAACATGGAACATGACTTATAGTAATCCAATGCAAAACAAACTGCTTGGATAGCGTTACACAGCTCTAAATTGTTCACTCATCACATTCGACGTACCGGGCGTCGGTCCGATGTTCACAAATGTATCGCCTTCGAATGCAGTCGTTCCCGTGCCAAAGTCCCCCTAAATAGTGCCAATAAAATTCTTTCCAGCAGAAAGCCCCTCTACCTCATCTGAATGCAATACACCTACTCGCTTTCATTTCTTTACCAGTGAGCTTTGGCGGCATTTCAGCATTCCAGGGGCTGACTGGGGCTCGGTGCCTAATCAGTGATTAGTAATCACACCCACTTTGGCAGGGAAATCGTGCAGTTCGAAACTTGCAGCTGACGACATCTACTTCAGGATGCAAGCAAAGATACATCTACAGCTTTTAGTTGCAATTTCGAGTTTGGAGCAGGGGAACTGGGAAAGCCTTTGAGAGGGAGGCACTCACACGAGAGGCACAGTGGTCCCAAGACAGGAAATCCGTCGCTCCATGCTCCATACGTGCTGCGAGCTTGAGCCCTTTCGTTTTAAACCCATGCCAGAGCTGGAGTGTGGAAGGTTGAAGCACTAAACAAAATCTAAAGGGGCCAATTGGTGGTCTGGTTGGATCGGTGAAACATTTTGAAGCGTTACGTGCAGCAATTTAATTTTTGCCTGCGCTTTTTTGGCCCCTGTTTGTTCATCTCACTTACACATCAGAGTTGCGGTACGACTGTTCCAGGCCTCTGAAGACCTTTTGGGTTTGAAGGGTGTGATATGGTGCAGTGTGAGAGCAGTGATGTCTGTTGTTGATCCCATACATTCCTAAATTCCAGATTGTGAGCCACCTGCTGGGTCTTTCTGCCTGCTTCTTTGCATGTAAGAAATCTAAGCTATCCAATACAACTATCAGGTCCTGAAATGGTCATCCCTGATTGTCGGCCCGTCCATACATTTAAGCACAGTGACTGAGCACCCCACCTCCAGCCTACCTCTGTCCCCTCCCTGCCTCTGTCGCTTGCTGGTTGGCTGTGCATCACTCCTTCTGTCCCATCTGCCACTCTCTGGCTGATTGCTAGCTCTGTTGTGGGGAGGGCGCGTAACTGAGAACAGAGAACAGGGGGTATATCAGGAAATATCAGTGTTGTGAGCACTGTTCCTTTAATAGGTCAAAGGCAAATGCACACACACATGCACTCACACACACACGCGCACACACACACACACACAAACACACATTCTTTCATATCAAGAAATAAATAATGATAGGAATTACGTGTTTGACAAACAGACGCCAATCGGACGACACAAACAGGAACCCCTTTCATCTCTTCCATCTCTGGTAGGTTTAAGGCTGATTCACAAACGTTTTGCATGAATCCATTACTCCAATGTATGTGGCACAATAAGGAGAAGCAGATACACACACTTCCGTTAAGGCATTGCCGTACGTGCATGCCATTCTGAGAACTCCCTCTCAGGAACTCACCACCCTGCTTCCAGCGGTCTCCGTCACTGGCCTGAATTTGGCTACTCCAACTCCTTGTCTGAGTAGAGTCCCCCTTAGGCTCTAAATCTGTTGGCATTTTTCAGGGCACTCTATGTAAGTACCAAATTTGGTGGTGTAGAGAACAGAACGTGGACACACTAAACCCTTTCATGTACGTGTTGCAGTGTGCACACCAAGGATGCGCAAGAAGATACACACCCCGATTGTTTCTCTGTAACGACAGCAGGGCAATGCTCACCCTGCACACCCACAGCCTTCCTGCGTGGTGTGCAATCGCTGCTGGGCTGCTGCACACCACCATGTCCGATGTCCCTGCAGCTGTTGTTGCGCTGAGGGTCAGAGGGCAAGGATGCTGGAGGTGAATGGGCTTGGAAAACTGACCGCACACGTGAGGGGAGGGGGAGCAAGATTGGGGATAGAGCGAGGGAGGGGGAGACGAGCAGTGAACGGTAGGTAGTGCACACAGGGCTCGCGTGCATGGGAGCAATGGCTGAGATGGAAGTTAAATATGGAGGGGGCGGAAGCAGGAGTGTGGAGTGGTGGAAGCAGGAGTGCGGAGACGTGCTTCCAAGCAGGGACACGGAGGAGGTGCTTTACAAGCAGCAACATGGTTACATGGTTTCGTGATTACAATTTTTTATCAAACTTGATTTGTTTAGCAAACTCCAAAGAGATGCAAAAGGCTAGAAGAAAGCATGAGGGACCATGCGTGCCACATATTTTCCTGCGCGCATAATAGATTTGAAACTTAAACAGGCGTAAGAGGGTGCAACATGAATTCAGAGTTTGTCGCTGCCGGAGCGATTAGCAACTGATCAACTGGAAGCGAATTCGCCTTTCGTAACAAAATAAATAAAAATGAGCATTCCCGACAACCGTGGAGGCAGCTGGGAAGGTCGGTTCGGTGAGCGGGACAATTCGCGCAGCAGCTGTGTTCACTCGATAGAAAAGCACGAAGTAGTGATGAGCATGAGAAGCACATATGGCAAACGGGCGTTGTTGCAGTGCCAGGAAATGTCCCATAATTCAAACTGCAGATCCTGCTGCCGCGGCTGGATATCTAGCAGGGAGGGCATCTGCGCCAGAGCCTGCTGCCAGCAGCTATGGGGGATTGAACACACGTGTGGCTGAGGTAAGCAAGGTTGCTCTGCAAAGGAGTGTACTGGGGGCGGCAGCATGGTGTGTGCCTCCTTGTACGTATGATAACGGCTGCTGTGGCCACGTGCTTGGCCACGCAAACGAGTTTTGTCTTAACGAGCAGAAGGCTCCTCATCATGTGCATGCACATCCAGTAATGTACGCAATTACGTACCTCCTACTTGCAGAAAATCTCTTACATCAGGGAGCACAAGCTGGCAGAGAACCGCCCAGTGTACGTGAGCAACGATCGCGACGGGACGTTGGCTGCCGTGGGGGGCGGCGAAGCGGACTCATCCACAGGCTCAAGTGGAGCCAACTCAGCAAAATGGGTGCAGCCTAGCGGTACGTAGGAGGAGTGGTGAAGGAGGGGGTGGGAGGAGGAGGAGGAATTGCAGGGTCGACGGGTCTCTTATCCAATAAGATGGGCGAGGATAAGATAAATGTAGGGTTTTGCCCGCTGCGGTTGTGGCAGATATGCCTACCATTGTGTGGGATAGGAATAGTAAAGAAAAGAGCGTGCCGTAAGTCTATGCTTAGACAGACGGGCATGAATTTAGGAAGGACACAAGCCAAAAGACAAGATCAGTCCCACCAAAATGAAACGCACACACACCTAAAAGAGGCCGCACAAATCAAAGGGGGAAGAACTTTGCTTGCACAGTGCATTCAAACTAAGTTGCAAGCTTCACCAGTGTGCCAATCAATAAATCAGGCGGCTGCTTAATGGTTTGGCGAGGTGATGCTTAATCGTCCCGTGTTAAGCATACAATATACAATGCATGTTAAGACCTTTTTTAAAGTCTGAGGCGGCCATAAGAAGGCAACTTGCTTTCAAATAGCCAATAACGTGTTTGCGTCCAAATGATGATACCTTTGTAGGCAGGCAGCCGGGAGAAATCATAATGTCCGCAGGCTGCTGATGAAGATGTGCTCTGCAAATAAAATATAAGGGTCAGCAAACATGAAGGACAGACTCTTTATTTGTGCACACACTAGCCAGAGCCAAACGAAAACTGAATTGGCCTCCTGCGGCTTATGTAGGTCCTAGGCGGCCTGGAGAAGGCACGGAAAATGAAGAGCAAGGGATTGTCGATGCTGAGCTGCAGCCTGGAGGGGCCTCCCTGCACATCACGTTGCTAGCAGCTGGCTTCATCATAGGTGAGAAACCGCACAACAAGCGTGCTACAGGCATGCACGGAATCAGCCTCCCTGAAACGTCAAAACCTTCTGCAACGTCACGCATGCTCCCTTATATTAGAGTGGACTAAAGTTTATGGTTATATATCAGACTGACGTGCTCACTTCAACACGTGTAGCATCTTCCAAAGTGGCCTCCTTGCCTCAATTGAAAAGGCTAATTCGTCATTTTGTGCACTCATTGTTTTTGTTTGAGCGATTCATGCTTTTAAAGAGCAACAGTGTTCTTCCACATAAGTAGCAGCGCGTGGGAAGCAAATCTCATCAAAATTTTGTGTGTGCATGTGTCTGGACTCCATCAAGCTACAATGCGTGTCTCATACACTACCTCTTCGTCCTTGTATTCTCCTTTTCCTACAGGCCCCTCCGGCTCATCTGTGCGAGACATCATGAGGCAAACAGGCTGTGACATCAAGTCCTGGACAGAGCCTGCAGGGCTTCACAGGTAGGCCGTGAGCTATCAATTATATTGTCCAAGTATATATCCTTGTTCTTTGGCGGGATTTTTAGTTGCAGACACAGTTAGTTGCTGCTCCAAGACATAGCAAAATTCTGCAGCAGCTGACGCTGCTGCCAGTGATTTCTGGGCTTTCTGCCTTCTGTGGGATATTCGATCCTATAGTAATGAGGTCTGCTGGTGAATGTTGCTCGCCTGGCCTCATGACTTCCTGCTTTGGGCTCCTTTATTTATACAAACTGACCCAGGCAGGTCCCATGTATCTGCAAGGTCTTTCGCACCTTCGTCATTGAGGGAGACAGCGTTGCTGCTGGCCATGAAACCATGGCACGACGTCATGTTCGTTACGTTCCTCCCTCCTCCTCATCACCAACAGCCGCAGGCCCTCCCGCACTTTCGTCATTGAGGGGGACAGCGCTGCTGTTGGCCACGCCATTGACATCATCAGCGCAGCGGTGGATCGGTACAAGGAGCTGTGTGAGGGCCGTTGCCAAGGTGTGGCGTTGAGATTTTTCAACCTTGACCAAGGAAAAGTATGTTTTTATGTTTCTGTACATGCCTTTCATCCCTTTCTGTTCTGTGACGGCCGTTGCTGACGTGCGACATTACAACTATGTAACTCCTCTAAAACAGCGCAGTTCTTTTATAAGATGCGTACAGTCTCTTCATACTCTCTATTGTCTGTACTTCAGTACAGATGTTATTATTCCTTCCAATGATTTGCTCGGGCGCATTTGTTTCCACCTCCTTCATCTTGATTTGCCACCGCTGAAGCCGCATGTTTGTAGAGGCTCTGTCAATGGGCTTTGCTTAATAAAGAATTCAGGTCACTGCCTTCATCTTGATTTGCCAACACTGTAGTCGCCTTTTCTAGAGGCTCTCATAATGCATGAAGTGGCGGGCTTTGCATACTTCAAGCAACCGTGCACTGTAGTTGCCGTCTTTAAGAGGCTCTCATAACGCATGAAGTGCTGGAAACTGCATACTTCAAGCAACCGTGCATTGTAGTTGCCGTTGTTTAAAGGCTCTCATAATGCATGAAGGGGGGGGGCTTTGCATACTTTAAGCAACCGTGCACGCACTCAATATCACTGTGTACCCCTTTTTCCGGAATGCATCGTTAAAGTCCTTTTTCCCCAGAACCACATCATTCAGGGCATCTATACATTTTTACTAAATCATCCAGTCTCAATAGGTCGTGTCAGCAGCGGCTAGCACTAATTGACCCTTTCATTTGTGCTCTGTACAGCACCTACTGTACCTACAGTACCTACAGTGTGCTACAGTGTGCTATGTACAGTACCTACCTACAGTACCTACAGTACCTACAGTACCTACAGTACCTACAGTGTGCTACAGTGTGCTACAGTGTGCTACAGTGTGCTATGTACAGTGTGCTATGTACAGTGTGCTATGTACAGTACCTACCTACAGTACCAACAGTACCTAACCCACAGTAACTGAGATCTGCCTTAATTGCAGGGCAAAGTGTCTTACTGGCCCTTTTATCTGTACTATGTACTGTGATCTTAATTGCCTTAATTGCAGGGCAAAGTGTCTTACTGGCCCTTTTATCTGTACTATGTGTTGAGGTTATATACTGTGATCTTAATTGCCTTAATTGCAGGGCAAAGTGTCTTGCGCCTGCAGAGGGTCATGGGGGTTGAATTCAGCTACCAGCCCCCACCACGCAATCTTGTCCCGTTTGCTGCATCCCTAAAAGGCCACATGGGCAGGTGCGTGACATGATCTCATGGCGCAATAATAAATACACGCGGCACATGTCGAATGTGTTGCTTCAATCTTCTCCCATTTCCTACATTTCTGGACACCACTGCTTGCATTTCTGGACACCACTTGAGCACGTGTGAGTAAAAGTTGGGTGCTACTGATTTTTTGTTGCGGGGCTTACCTAAAAGATAAATCGTGGCGCAAATATAAATACACACGGCACACGTCGAATGTATTGCTTCAATCTTGTCCCATTTCCTGCAATGCTGGACACCACCTGGGCACGTGTGAGTACAAGTTGGGTGCTACTTTTGTTGTTGCGGGGCGTACCTAAGAAATAAATATAAACTTGACCATCCCTACTCTTTAGCAAAGCAGTACTCCAAAGTTTTTAGAGTCAGTTCCTTTATGCCGTGGTGCACCCTTCACTCCTTTTGCTCCTACGCTATAACAGGGAGATCAATTCTAAGAGGTCAAGCTCTCAGCAAACCAATGAACACATTTTAACATGGTGCTCTCCACGCTTAACCTCAATATTTCAGGTTCCCCAAGCCTCCAGAGATGGATGCCTCGGTGTTCCTGCACCAGCAACAGGCCGCGGCCCCCACTGCACCTACCCCTGCGCCCAACATCATGATGTCTGTGCCATCAGGCTACATGCTTCCTCCCTACATGCCTCCTGGTAATGCCCCCACTGCACCTACCCCTGCGCCTAACATCATGATGTCTGTGCCATCAGGTTACATGCTTCCTCCCTACATGCCTCCTGGTAATGCCCCTCAACTCTCATTAAGTACTAAAACCCCCACTGCACCTACCCCTGCGCCTAACATCATGATGTCTGTGCCATCAGGTTACATGCTTCCTCCCTACATGCCTCCTGGTAATACCCTTCACTCTCATTAAGTACTAAAGGCTACATGCTTCCTCCCTACATGCCTCCTGGTAATACCCCTCAACTCTCATTAAGTACTAAAATTTTGAAAGAGATGTGTCCTCCCTACTTGCCTCCTGGTAATACCCCTCAACTCTCATTAAGTACTAAAATTTTGAAAGAGATGTAAGTGTCCTCCCTACATGCCTCCTGGTAATACCCCTCAACTCCCATTAAGTACTAAATTTTGAAAGAGATGTAAATGCCATTCGGCTGCATGCTTTCTGTATAGTGGGCACATATACTGCGCAAAGTACAGAATTGGCGTCTGTCGGATCACCCTTTTAGCTACGATACACTTCCCCCCTGAATCCCTTAAAGTGCCTCATATCCTGCGTGCACGCTGTAAAGTGCAATTACCATCAGGCTATGTTCAAAATGTCCCCCTACCGGTAAGCTGGTCAGCATTTACACGTTATAAAGTAGGGCAACGTGGCATATCCCCATGTCTCTTAATTCAAAATATGTTACTTTTGTTGATTGTTAGATTGGAATATACTTGTAAAGCGTCGTACCTGCCACCAGCTGGTGCTGAAAGGTGTGTGTATGTCGTAAACATGACCCTAGCATACACAAGATCCGAACTGTGTCATCAGCATTGCCTGCAAAAAACGTCATTTTGCCAACGTGCTTTCTTCCGCTGTTTGGCACAGTTACTTTTCCTGCGACAATTTTGATGTTGCGCAGGCTTGGGCTACAACGACGTCCCCGATCCAGCAAGCCTCAGCAGTGGCGGCTTCAATGCAGATCTGCTGCACATGGATCACTTGTCGTACATGAGCCTGATGCCCTCCTCCCCCATGACGTTTCCAGGTGCACACGATCAGATCCTCCCTGCTTAGTGTGCGCATTAATTTAACTAGCGCTTGATTTGAACGCGGCAGCTGCAAGTACACCTGTTGTGCATGGCAGATGTACACCTGTTGCATCATTGATTTATTGTGCATGAGCCTGGTCGATGTATCAATTCATCGTGCATGAGCCTGATGCCTGTCTCCTCCGTGAAACGTTGCAACTGCAAACCGCACGTGTCAAACCTGTGAAATTTCATTGTACGTGCTCCCCCATGCCTTTCTTCCCATCTTCTTTCCAGGTGCAATCAATTGATAATGAAAGGCATATCAGATCTGCATTGATCGTTGTGTGCGTTTCTTGATGCTCGTTTCATCCACGACATTTCCAGGTTCAAACAATTAATGGATATGTCACTGCTGCAGCAGTAAACAGTGCGCGTGACAGATAGCATCAGTTAATTGTGTGCATACCAAACCTGTAAAAATTAATTGTTCATATTTTTAGACAGGGTTGTTCAGTTCGTTTCTTTGGGAGCAATAAGGGTTCAATAAAGTTTGTGAAAGTTCTAGAACCCTCAAACAGTTCGAAGGATTAAGTGTGCAATTTTGGGAAACGGGCCCTTGGGCTCCTCCCCCAACCTTCAAATCTTCCCAATTAGTTGTGTATGTTTATAAATAATTATAGGGGGGAAAAGGTGCCGAAATGGGACCATGTCATCATTGTAGAGCAGAAAAAGGAGAACTTTTAAGGTGCAGAGCAAGTGCCACGTTATACACATCCTTAGCAGTTCATAAATGTGTGACAAGTGTGGCCAAAAGACCAAGGAAACTTCCTGGCCTGATACAGATTATAGATCATATTTTACATAAAAATCATTGAACATGTTACTTTTACTGCAAGGAAAGAGTGGGACTGAACTGGGGGGGGTGGCTGTCCCTTGCAATTTCGACAGACACATGCTGTAAAGTTCGAAGAACTCTTAAAAGTTCGTTGAACTTTGACCGAACTCCAAACGGCACTTTTCAAATTTGTTAAAATGCGTTTAAGGTCGCAAACCTGAACTCTTGGCCGAACTTCGATCTGAACAACCCTGCATATACATGTAGTTTTTCTTCCCCATAGCATTTCTTCAGTGCATAGCAGAGTGGTTGATATTTCTGATTTGCAATTCTCTACTGTTTTATTCCATATGTGAGCAAGATGCCCGTCTGACTAACATAAAGCTCTACTTTTGTAACCTTGCTTGATTACAGTGCCTGCCTCATTTCATGAGGAAAACGACATGCAAGAGACATCATTAGATAAACCTCTCATTCGAAATGGTGTTTGTTTCTACTCTCGTGTTTTGACGCACTTCGTTGATCCCTTCACCGCATGTAAGAAAAAGAAAAAGAACGCAGACAGTGTATACACCACCGGCATGGATTAGGAAAGGAGGACTCACACGTAAACCTCATCTCTCCACCCCATCTACAGAACTCCTGCACCCCAACACAACGCTGTTGTTATAGCGGAGGACTTATGCACTGCCGACAAGCCGGCGCGTCAGCTTGTCGGCAGTGCATAAGTCCTCCGCTATAACAAATTCGAACATCCTACCTCACCCTCCCCTTCCACGCACATGTGGGACTCAACAGCACCCCCGCCATCAATTGCACCTCAATTGCACCCTCGATAGCACCCACCCTTAATAGCACCTAAATAGCACCTCAATAGCACCCTTAATAGCACCTCCATAGCACCTTTGCCTTTTGACAGACTTGTGCCTATACCTCTCTGTCTTGCTCACTCATCCCTGTATTCAGGCGCGCCCCCTTCCACAATGTTCTACGCGACCTTGTGCCTTTCACCTCTCTGTCTTGCTCATTCGTCCCTGTAATCAGGCGCGCCCCCTCCACAATGTTTCTATGCGCCCTCGCGCTTTTTACCTAACTGTCTTGCTCACTCACACCTGTATTCAGGCGCGCCTTCTTCACAATATTTCTACGCGCCCTCGTGCCTTTTACCTCACTGTCTTGCTCTCTCGTCCCTCTATTCAGGCATGCCCCCTTCCACAATGTTCTACGCACCCTCGCCTCCCCGAAACCCCCTCGCCATGTATGCACCTTCCGCCCACCAAGGCTCTGCCAATTTCAGGACCTTCCCGCCTAGCCTTGCGCAGGACAACTTCGGAGGTAGGGAACTGTCTTTTTCACTCATTTATTCTTGCCTTTATTTTGGATTCAGCCTGTCAGAGAGTAATGTGTGCAAACTGATCTAATTTTGACTCTCCTCCTCCTTTCACTTTATTGTTTACTGTTTAAGGGACAGATATGATATATATTGGAGATAGAAATTCTTTGCCTGCTGCCAGGTTCCAAGATGAGGGGGCCGTTGAGTTAGGGAGTGTTTGCCCTTGTTTGCCTACTGTCAGATTCAGTGGAATATAGCTAGTCGCATATGTTCCATCTTTCCCAGTCAAGCTTTGATCAAGCTGTGCCTTCTTTTGGATCAAGGTCACTTGAAAATTAAAGAAAAAGGATAAAAAACCACGCAGGCAATGAAAACCACTCCCCTCATTGTTTAAAGATAAGAAAGCCACTTTGGTACCGGGTTGTGTAAAACTTTATCACTACAAAGAAAGAGCTTAAAGGGGATCAGGAGGTTTGCAGGCTTGACCTGAAACCGGCTCTTGACGAGAGTTGATAATGGTACTGGAAAGTTCGCGCATGGTAAGGATTATTTTATTAGCGTAATTAACAGAATGCAAACGGAATTTGGAAGCAAACTTTTATTTGAATTCTCAAAAATTAAGACCCAAGTCCATCAGAGGTTCTGTTGTGTGAGTCTGGATGTGCTTGAGTAGTTTGTTAGTTGTAGGTTGAAAGACCCAGGACACACGCAGCAAAAGCCAGCTCTCCCACTTCTCCAGGCAGCCCTCCCTTTAGCAGTATACTTTGTCCTCGTGGTTCAGGTTAAAAAGTGAAGCAAGTATGACAGTAATGATAGATATCCTCCTTATCCCCCTTGACTTTCATCCCCCTTAACTTCAATTTCTGTGGTGGAGGAGCTTCACGGTTCCTGGCTCTTTCAAGCTGAAAATTGTGGAAATGGAATTTATGTATGCAAATTATTTTGTTCGTTTATTAGTAGTAGGAGCTGGATAACCGGCAGTCTTACATATGCCCACATGACGCCTTTACATCTTAATACTAAAGCACTAGCTGTTTTAAAAGAGAAAATACTTGCATTTCTGGAATTATTCTAAAACTCCCATCTTGTTCTCAAATATTCAACACCTTCAAACAACACACGCGGCACAAACACGTACATATGTAACAATTACACATTGCAGGCTTTAACCCATACGACAGCCTTATGATGAATCCCCCTATCAGTCCAAGCAAGCTTAACCCCAAAGCGCAACCATGGGGCACACCACAAGCTGATGCTTCCCGGTGAGTTCCAAAAGAACATAAGTTTGCATTGTTGCCAACTTTGGGCATGCCACAGGCTTATACTTCTCAGAGAGGAAAACGACTAAACACACATTGATAACCCTCTCCCTACAATGAATTTAGAAAAAAGAGCCAAGCACCATAGACCTCCTTTACAACAGGAAAGAAAGAATAAAAATCGTTGGGGATGAGGAGGGTATTCTCATTATTACATTCATTTTGTCTGCTTCCGCCTTCCACCTTAATCACCATGATAGCTAAGACAAAAATTATTCGCTTTAACGGTACCTCCTCCACAAATTGTGTGAATCAAAAGGGCACCAGTAAGTACAAAATGAACAACACACTGTGCCGTCGGAGGCAGAGCCTGTAGGCTGTTGTGTGACTAGATCAATAGCAGTGGTGGAGCTGTTGTCATGACCAGCAGCTGTATCCGTCAAAGTACAAGACCGATTGCGCCACCAAATAAGAAGGATTGTGTGTGATGCGTAAGCGGCTCTCATCAGCAAGGACAGCGGAGGGAGCTGTGCACAAGAATGCAGTCGACTCAACCTCTTGTGATGGTGGAATCCTTCGTGCTCTTGCTTAACCTTCCTAAAACTATGATAAGTACAAACACAACTATACACACATTGCTGGACAGGCTGCCACGCCTTTACCTTTCCAGAGCTAGGGGAATTCACTCAGACATGCTGTCTGAGCACATACACTGAGAGAGGGTCTTCAGTTGTTCTTCTTGTCCAATATCAAGTCCAGAAGCTGGCAATAACAACAACTGGCTACGCCAGTAGAAATCACGGAAAGTATCCAATCATTAACCGACCAAACCACCCCGAACCAAACACACGCCTCTGCCAGACTTAAGGCGTGACACTGTTGTGTGGCCAGATTAATAGCATACCCTAAACGGCGGCTGTACAATGTTTACAACAGCAGCAAGCTGTGCCGCTGTATGAAAAAGCAGGAGTGAATATCCCAAAATAGTGGCCAGCAGGCTCTATTTGGCTGTCTCAGTAATGAATATTTTCACAGGACGTTAAACCTTGTAAGTGGCTCTACGTGGCTGTTAGTTAATGTGACTCCTCATGACACGGCTGCAACCTTGTGTTGTAATAGAAGATCGAATGCTTTTAGAGTGAAGTGAACGGCCACGCTGAAAGAGATCAGTTTGCAGCAGCACGAGAGGAACAATATTTACTGGTGCTCGCACTAGTCTGGGACCCATTAAAGCAATTGAAGTGGTGCTTCTGTTCCTGTCGTTGGAAAATTAGTAAGTACCATCGAATGACAAGGCCATGTCGTTTGTACCAATTCCTCTGTAGAGTAGTTGACTTGGGGGAGAAAAGAGGAACATTAGGCGCTTGTTGGCGCAGGCGAGCAGCGTTCAGAGCTGACTAACGTCTAAAACACCAGTGCCACATAAAATCATGGTCATGCCACTGCATAACAGAAACTCACACATGCGAACACACACATGCGGACACACACATACGGACACACACATACACACACAAACATATCCACAAATCCTACCCTAACACAGGGATCTTGGCTCCTTTGAGGGCACCACATAAATTATGGTCAAGCCACTGCGCAACAGAAACACACACATGCGTACACACATACACACACACACCCCCCCCTAACACAGGGATTTTGGCACCTCTGAAGGCAACACCAAAAAGCCAGCTGGCAGAGAGCCTCATCAGCACCTGCACATGCCTTTCACGGGCTACAACACGCACAACCCTCTGATCCCAGTGCCAATGTCCAATTCTGAGTGAGTGTACCTTCACTGCAATCTATAAATCGAAATGTGCTTGTGGTCACCGATCAGCAGTCCAGCTCAAGCAAAGGAGAGCAGGCATGCGTGTACAGTGTATAGGCATGCACATGTAAGAAATTGTGTTATGGTCTCATTCAGCAACATGATCTGTGATCTGTTCAAATAGAATGTGCCACGGCCCTGCTAAGAGCAAAGTTTAGCAGGCATGCATTGTAGAGTAGCGGCCAGGAGTTACCTTGGAGGTATACAATTAGTAGTTTTTACACTACCTTGGCATGTAACTTGCATGTACAGGCACGTATATTTGAGAAGAGTATGCTATGTTCGCATTTCCGGTACCGAAGTGGCTCCTTTTCCTATTCAATGAGGGGAGCAGTTTTCCACTGCCTGCGTAATTGTTGCGCTTTTTCCATTTCAAACGGTGTCTTACGCCTTGCAATGAGATAAGGAAGTTAATCACAGCAGCAGCCAGCTTTTGGTGATTTTGCTACAGGCAATTGCTTTTGCTACAGGCAATTGCTTGGTGATTTTGCTTGGTGATTTTGCTACAGGCAATTGCTTGGTGATTTTGCTACAGGCAAGTGCCAAAGAAGGATGGGCGTTTGCATAAATTGCTGCAAATTGCAAACAGAACGCAGTGACCATTTTTTCCGGCAAAAAAGTGTCAGGTCTGATGGTTTTGCTACAGGCGAGTGTGGCAAAAGCAAAAGAAACATGTTGCGTGGGTCAAGTGTGGCAACATGACATGCACAACTCCAGCCATTCTTGCACCTGGGTGCATGTGCTAGAGGGATTGTGGGGGGGTGGCATGTGCTGGAAGGATTGTGGGTGCATGTGCTGGTTGGTTTGTGGATGTATGTGCTAGAGGGATTGTGGGGGGGTGGCATGTGCTGAAAGGATTGTGGGTGCATGCGCTCGACGGATGGTGGGGGGGTGGCATGTGCTGGAAGGAAAGCGTGTGCAAGCACTAGCTTGTACCTGAGTTCAACAGCACATTGGGTAGCTGCCCTGAAAGCCTAGTTGCCCGTGGTCAGGCCAGAATCTTCAGAGTCACAAGTTTGAATCTGCCTGGTAGCGTGAGTGCTTTGCTGTCCGACAGCAACGTCTCCGTTTCCGTAATCCATGCTTGTGGTGTTATCACCCCTTGCGTATGAATTTACAACAGCACACACAAACACAAACACACACACACACATACACAAGCGCACACGAATGCCCGCTCTACAGGGACCAAGGCACCACCCCTGACACGTACGCACCCTCCCTGTCAGCCTTCCCCGGGGAACCATACCCTGGCCCCAGCAGCACAGGCACCGCCTTGTTCAGCACTGGCCAGTACCCCAACCTGATACCGCAGCACCAGAAGCAATACCACCAGCATCAGCAGCAGGCCCGGGAGGGTATGGGGACTGCCTCCATGCCTCAACTGCCCTTTGGCACGGATGCGA
>Ga0307974_1001426_pt1 | contig 16430 bp, 12 predicted proteins | sample OrgLakmetagen784_FD_201812 | JGI IMG/M metagenome (GOLD analysis project Ga0307974, IMG submission 201812) | Saline water microbial communities from Organic Lake, Antarctica - #784 | ecosystem: Environmental > Aquatic > Non-marine Saline and Alkaline > Saline | place: Antarctica: Organic Lake... | reverse complement strand
CCCCAAATTGCCCTTCTGCCCCATTCTTGCTCCCTCTCTGCACCTTTTCTGCACCCTCGTGCTGCCTTCCTACTATACCTACCGCTGCACCCTGCATCACCCTTTTGAGGCAGTCCAATGTGCTGCCTTCCTACTACCTACCGCTGCACCCTGCATCACCCTTTTGAAGCAGTTCAATGGACAGAGCCCTGCTTCACTTTCCGTTCTACACAAAGAAGAGCAGGTTGCCTGTTACGTGGCCTTTGAAGCCTTGGTCACGGTCACATAATCGTGTGTGGCTCTCTTGTTGCTCATTTTATGAGTCCTTTAAGCCTTGGTCACGGTCACACAATCGTGTGTGGCTCTCTTGTGTTTCATTTTATGAGTACTTTAAGCCTTGGTCACGGTCACATAATCGTGTGTGGCTCTCTTGTTGCTCATTTTATGAGTCCTTTAAGCCCTTTGTTGACAAGCTCTCTTGACAAGCTCTTTCTTGACAAGCCTTTTGTTGACAAGCCCTGGTCTTGGTTGCACAGTCTGCCTCCCTCGCTCATTGCACATTTTGTTCCAGCCATATAATATATAATGATGACCTACACGGCTGCATTCTCAGGTCGCCCTCCTACCAGCCTCTCGCTGCCTCTCTGTCACGGTGAGCTAAGCTTAACTGATTGTAAAGAATAGAAAAGAAAAACTATGCAGGCAGTAAAAAACGCTCCCCACACTGTACTGAAACACAATTTTGCATTTTTGTGTATGCCACTGCAATGATTCCGCTATTTATTACCGATCACTGCAGTATTTCCTTTATGTGCACTGGCTTTTATCAGTGCACACTTTAACACATACTTTCGTCCACCTCATGGTCCTATGTGCTGCACAAAACGTCTCAAAATTGCACTGTCCTGCAGCTCGACCTTGTCTTGCCAAAACGTGGTTTGCCCAGCTGTTCTCTGTCTCATCTCTAGACACTTGGCCTAAGAACGTCACTGCCGTGTTTTTGGCTGTCATGATCGTCTTAAGCTCGCCAGTCAACACGCCATCATCCGTGTTCGGAAAGATAGAACGAGACATATTCAGACAGAATGCCTTTGATGCTGTGTGTACTTTGTTGCAGGCGCTCGTGTCAGGAGGTTACCTGTCTTCAACGGTTGCTGCCTTGCGGGGCTACCCGCTGCTCGTAGCTGCACTGAGGCAGCAGCCCGAAAAGGTACAGCAGCAGGTGGGTGCTGGGAATAGGAATACAGTATAGATGCTCCTCAGCAGAGGAGCCATTTGTTGTCGTATCATTTATCAAACTGTGTGACTGTGTGACTGTGTGACTGTGTGACTGTGTGACTGTGTGACTGTGTGATTGTGTAACTGTGTGACTGTGTGACTGCATGACTGTGTGACTGTGTGGCTGTGTGACTGTGTGACTGTGTGATTGTATGACAGTGTGACTGTGTTTTTCGTGTCATTTATCAAACTGTGTGACTGTGTGACTGTGTGGCTGTGTGACTGTGTGACTGTGTTTGTCGTATCATTTGTCAAACTGTGTGACTTTGTGACTGTGTGACTGTGTGACTGTGTGACTGTGTGACTGTGTGACTGTGTGACCGTGTTTGTCGTGTCATTTATCAAACGGTGTGACGTATCATTTATGAAAAGTACTGAAAGCTGCAGCCGAAGGTGAGCGCTGGGAGTAGAAAAACAATATAGATGCTCTTTGGCAGATGAGCCATTCACTGTCATATCAAATGCATAGGGTTGGCCAGAACCATATATATTTATACGGTCCTGGCCAAGGATAAAAATGCAGCAAATGGTGCATTAGTAGGTGAATACTGGAGATGGCAGTACAGTATGTATTGCTGCACAGGCAGTAAAGCCCCTCCCCACAGCAAATAAGAAACAGTGGTGGATTAGAGAAGAGAAAAACTACGCAGGCCCCACATTATCCAAGGAAAAGGAGCCATTTTGGTGCCAAACTGACGACAATCAAAATCAAGGCATGTTTGGACCTTCATCAAGGCAAATAAGTGTGCTGACGGGGTGCGGTCCTGAGATTTGGTGTCCTATCTAAGAAAAGACAAACATTGACTAAAGATTAAGGAGCACAATGTACAAGGTTACAGGCATGCCTAGCATTGTGATAAGTAGTAGGCAGGTCTCAATTCACTGGTATGCCTGGAAGCTGGCCTTGCATAGGTGCCATGCAACACGCAACCCTGCTGACGAGGATCCCTCTGCAGCAGATGTTAACAGCTGCATGCAACAACAAAATGCCACAGGCCTAATACACAAAGGCCTGTGAGGAGTCTAGCCTACTTGCACAAGATGACTCTTGCTGTCTGGCTCAATGGCTTGTTGACATTTTGCACGCAAATGCAGGTTCATGGGTCCTTGGAAATATGCTTGCCACATGAGCAGAAGATGCACATGGCTTACCCTCTGGATCGTAGCACACCACTCATTCCCTTTTGACGCACACATACACACACTTGAGGGCCCACTGCTCTTTATTTGTGTAGTAATAGTCCAGGGTGTGCAGTGTGCAGGATGATGTGGTGTGATGACATTGTTGATTGTGAGCAGAAAGAGCTTAGTGGCATTCTGGTAGGACGTCCAGTTTACTTTGCATTGTATATAATGTTAAGCGAAAGTGTCAAAACATGAAAACTGTGCCTTCTGTTCCTCCCCTTATTTCTGCTGGACAGCTGTGCAGTCGTGCCAGTGAGAGAAGCTTCATTTCATTTGATGAAGCCACTTGTACTGTAATGGCAGGATGCATGCAAACTTACTATACGTCCATTGATACAAGTAACTTACTTTGAAAGATCCTATGTGCGCAAATCATCTCCTCTTGTTCCTAGTTGCATGGCTGTTTTTTTGTGCAAGTTTCTTGATTTATGAAAGGTTATGCTAAGATATATCTAGAAAGCAAGGCTGACACGCATGAAATTTGTGAAGCTGTTTAGAATTTGGAGCATAGCAGCGCTATATCCGCTTTCTTAGTTGTGTTGGGGGTTTCCTCTTTTATTCTCCAGGTGGATGTTGTGTCTCTGCCTTCATTGGGTGGTGCAGGACACAAGACGATATCCTTTCTAATCCACACCGATGGTGTTAACACTATCTGCATTCTTTTCTTTCTTTCAGTTGTGGGCAGTTTCAATACAGCTTGTTAAAGCAGAAGGCGTGGTTACCCCAAATACTGCCAACAGAATGTCACGCCCAACTGGTGGCAGCGATGAATCTTGTGACAGAGCAGTTAAGATTAGTAAGTGTGCTGAGTCTTATACTTTGCAGTTACGGTAATTGATCTGACAAGAACACTACCGCCCGTTGTGATACTACCGAAACCTCAAACAGTACAAGACCTTGAAGCCTGCTCATCTTGTGCACACATCATTATATACATTCATTGTATGATAGCCTATTGCTGAGCGTCTTTTTATAAACTAAGCAGGCAGTGAAAATCACTCCCCACATCAATTAAAGAGAAGGAGCCACTTTGGTACCGGGTACCATAAAACTCCTCCACCAAAGGAAAAATAATTATCATTGGGGATCAGGGGGGCTGCAGGCTTGACCTGAAACCGTCTCCAGATCATGAGAATTGATAATAATGCTGGAAAGGGCACGTCTGGTATAAACAAGTTTGGCAGCGTAATTAACAGGATGAACATAAAGCTTGGAAGCAAATTTCTTAACTCATATAGAGCCAAGACCCAGCTTCTCAAGGGGTTCCAGCGTGTGGTTGTTGTAGATAGTGCCACTTACTCCCAAAAGGATGTTGTGGAGGGCAACGGAGGCTCCTTGGAGAATGGAGCAGAGGCTTTTGTGTTGATTCTGCACAGCGCTCAGCTAATTCTGCGATCTCGTGTCCTCACAGTACATTATCTCGATGAGGTGAATGTCACGTTGTAGAATGCTGAGATATTTGGGTCGGTGCTGTCTGGGGAAGGTGGATCTTCTATTGGCCGCCCCGCAGAAAAGACACAGATGGAATCATAGGAATGATTCCAACCTGGCTAACACCTTCCAATCTCAATGCACAACAGCTGCGGAAAATTAGCAAGCCAGATGCAATCATAGTTACTCCGACCCAGCAACCAGCAACCACGCCCCAAACGAAACCCAGCAAACACGCATCAAACTACATCTGCCATTAATGCAAGAAGAGCTGCCCGTAGTAACCTAGTAGATGGCGATATCCATCGATTGGAATTAGGTACTATGTAGACACTTCCCCTACTCAACAAGCAGAAAAGGCACGAGAACAACACGAGCTGCTAATGCCTCGTTTACTCGTACACCGCAGAACCCTTCACACCATCCTGCTAGGAGCAACAGGCAACATTTACAGCCACACAAGGAACTCACTGCACAGCCTCGGTGTTACTAGTCTACATGACAGCATTCATGAAAAAAGCCTACATGCAACCAGATCCGCAACAAAAATCATACAGATGAGGTGAGACATTAAACACAATCCCCACAAATATCTGAGCAACACCCCTGGTGGTGTGCAGGCTTCTGCCTCCCAACCACCTGATCCCCACTGAAAACTCTCTCTTATTTGTACTCTCCAGGTGGGATGTTGTGTGTCTCTGCATCCATTAGGTGGTGCAGAACACAAAACAACATCCTTTTCTAATCCATGCCGGTAGATGAAGTTATACGCAAGGGGTGATAACACCACAAGCACGGATTAAGGAACACAGAGACGGAGCTGTCGGACAGCGAAGTACTCACGCTACCAGGCGGATTCGAACCCACGACCCCGAAGAGTCTGGCCTGACCACGGGCCACTAGGCTTTCAGGGCAGCTACCCAGAGAGCCGGTAGTATTTACGCTACCAGACGTTCTTTTTCTTTTTTTTGGCTGGCGGTGCTGCTGAGGTGCTCCCAGTTCGCCTCAATTGCCCTCTGCCACTTCTAAGATCTCACCCCCCTAAATTGCTAGTCTGTTGCTTTTTAGTTTTTGCAGAAATGGGAGCAACCAATACAGCATCCGCAGCATCCGCATTTGCTGGAGGCAAATGTATTTTTGTCTGGGAAGCGGGGTGGAAAGAGCCACTTTGGTATAATCCTAGTTTCAGCTGCATCGGAAATCTTAAGACTTAGCATAGCCAGCCGTCGCTGCAACCTATATCCATGCAGACAAAGCAGAATCATAGGGTGCATGGCTGTCTAGTTGACGGCTTTGAAAATCACACTGCATGCTAAGTTGTGTCTCTCAGTGATCATATTTCCTATTTGTGTGTGATGGCATCAAGAAAGGACATGCAGGGCACTGTCTAGTTGAGCGCTCTTTCCAACTAGCTCATGGCGGAAATTCACTATGGCGTTATTTTACTTGTCGTACCCAATCCATTCACCCGCAGATCAAGCACAGAAGGCAGTAAAAACAGTTATGTGGAAGTGAGCAAAAAACTAAGGCACTCGATCCAACTGCACATGAACACCAACAATTTCAATCCCAGAAAGTGGCATTGGTTAGAGTAATGGACAACGTCTACATAGAGCAGCCACCCCAAAACCTCTCAGATCCAGGGCCGAGCTTTGACAGCAAAATACCTGAATATAAGCTGAACGCCAAGCATTATCTCGAGTGAATTCACTATAACAAAAACGACACACACCTTACATAATATATGCCTCCTGATCCTTAATAAGTGGCTTACACATGTATTGGCAGGAAGCGTATGCTAGTTACTTATCTGCTCTTAAAGGGAATCCCTTCATCGTTTACGGTGTGGTGTTACTTTTCGCTTTTCTTTTATTATCTTCTTTTCCTCTCCTTTCCAACACATTTCCATCCTTACATAATGACCTTGTACACTTTTCTTTTCGTTCCCTTTTACCAACCATTTCCATAGCAGTGAGGGCCCCAATGTGAGGCGCTACAACTAAACCAGAAAATAAGGCCTTGGTCAGCTTCGGAAAAAAGTGGAATGATTTGAAAAGGAAAGGAGAAGAACAGTTACTTTGGAGTACCTACTGTTGGCAATGTATGTAAAGAGCCACACAGTAGCCCTCACTTGGCAAGTTGTAGTTAGTACACCTTCGTACTTACATGTCAATTCCGTTAGGTACACACATGTTGTCCTGAAACTTGTTCAGTACTGCAAAGATGGCGTTGTTCGTCAACATAAATCACTCACATTAAATTGGATTCGAATATGGCATAACAGCAAAGATCACAGATAGAGACCATCGCCTTCACCTCCCACTGCCATTGTCATTGCCATCGCGCACAGATGTGCTATTAGAATAACTGTATCGGCAAAATAAGAGATAAGTCCTTTTGACCAAGAACAGAAAACGAAGCATTGGGGGGCTGGTAACAAACGTGTTGCTACTTTGCAGGCAGAAATTCAAAAAGAAGGCCAAGCGCTAAGCAGACTACATGGAAAACAGGAACGTAATGACGCACGCTTTAATTGGCATCACCCACAATGATGAATGGAATGTAAACTCAAACAGTAATAGCACGCGCGCACACAGAATATGTTGCCATACCTTGTACCTCATACCTTCACCAGTCCACAGATGCTCAATCATTAATAAAACACACACACACATTCTGACATTATGGCCTGCACTGGTAAAAGCGGGACACAGCTAATCGTGCGCACGTTTATATAGGGTGACAGTTTTGCCCGGTTACTTCCACCTGCAAAGATGGCCAAGAATGTGGAGCAGTGCTTTCAATTGATTATGAATATCAAAACAGGGTCCCTCCTGCTCCTACATCTGTTGCGCCAGCGGCGGCAGTGAAGGCTTCCTCGCCTTTTCCGGCTGACTGCTGACAGGCAGCTGAGTCATTTGGGCCAGAACTGACTGTATGTCATTGAAGTAGGGGTGGCCGAGGGCAGCCTTTGCCGTTATGCGTTTCCTGGGGTTCAGCGCAAGCATGCAGCGCAAGAAGTCCACGCCTGAGGTGAATAGGCAATAGTTAAAATGTTTTTATTGTGTTTAGGGGGTGCAACTGTGTGCAGAACCCAAGCCGTGGTAGCTTGCTAAGGCAAGAAAGGAAGGAAATCAAAGCTTAAGAAAGGATGGAGATCACGCTTACAAAATTTCAAACTTTCTATGCGCTCTTGCTTGTAATGCCGTCCTGCTTCCAGCACGGCTCGCCTTCTTCTCTCCCATCCCCTTCCTGCTTCCAGCACGGCTTGCCTTCTTCCCTCCCATCTCCTTCCTGCTTCCAGCACGGCTCGCCTTTCCCCTCCCATCTCCTTCCTGACATTTTTCAAATATCTCGCCTTAACAGCATCTTGCCCTTCCTGTCACAACTCGTCCAGTTTCACACCTGCCCACCTTCGTTACCTTTCTGAAGTGTGCAAAGCAACACCCACCTACCTTCTGCTCCTAGCTTTGGCTGCAGTGGGTTGAGGTTTTGCTCGCCGGCGTGGTGTGGGAGCTGGGAAGCACTCTTGGCATTTGGCAATGCCCCAACACCCGGCCAGACCTCCTCGTTTGGAGTGCCCAGCACGGAGTAGATGCGGTTGAGTTGCTCCAGCTCCTGTAAAAGATGGCAAGACTGTAGGAGTAAGAAGCGGTACTTTGATGCTCCAGCTCCTGTCAGAATTAAAGCGGGAAAGAAGGAATGTGCATGCAGTCCAGAGCAACAAAAAAAAAGTTATATGTCACAACCATATATCCTTTCGTTTTGAGCTTGGCTGCCCACCCTCCTCTCTCTTTCTTCCGACCTGCCTTTCCTGCTCTCTATTTAATTCGTTTATCTTGGATATTCTCAGCCTCATAGTGGGAAGTTCGCTATCTCCCCTTTGAATAACGTATCCCTCAAAAACATCAAGGGACTGCACGTAAACACTACCTAATTAGGAGCTTATAAGGAGCTTATAAGGAGCTTGGTTTTGACATGTTTCACGTACCCGCATGCCAGGAAAGAGTGGGCGCCCTGTCGCCATCTCTGCAAAGATGCACCCAACAGACCTGCAACATGTATAATGTATAATGTCACTAGCTTGTTAATAAATTAAATGACTTGCTGTGTTAACAGAACAGGCAGGGTGCTGACAACAAGAGCCATTTCCTGGACTGGTAATGTGGGGCTGGGTGGCAAGTGCGAGCACAAGCTTGGAAGCCAGCACTCACAAACACTGTGTTTTTAGATTTGGGCTTTTAATAATTCAGTGAGATGTGAGATGCTTATCTTATAAGCTTGGCGCATCCTGACTATCGTTCCTAGAAATATACATAGCGCTCATTAATTTCTTCATGCACAAATATCGAAAAAGGGCCAAGTGACTGTTTCCTGTGGCCAGTTGAAACTTGTGCACATCCTTTCCCCACTTTTAAAGATATCCACTGTCCGCACATATGTTGCAAGGCTTTATGTGTCACCTTCAGGAATCACCAACACACAAGGCAGCTATGCAGACCTCCATGGGACAAACAAACAACGCTTTTCACCTTTTCTGGTAGTGATCACACAGTCTGCAGCAACATTACCGCTCACCAAATATCCACTGCCGCTGTGTAAGTCTTGTATCCCAGAAGAAGCTCTGGCGACCTATACCAGATTGTCACCACCTGCGGAAAGTAAAAGCAAACGTCTACGCTGATGAATCCCAGCGTGCATTAAGGGATGGCTCTCAATTGATATGCTCACACTAGCCAGAGCCCCACCTGCAAACATTCAGCAATTGTTTGTCTTGTAAAATGAGAAGAGGCTCTGTCTCCTCGCTGCCTCTCCTGCTTTTTTAATCTTCCAGCCTGCCTCTTCTGCCCTCTTTTCATTCCATATGTTTCGGTTTTCCAGCCTCGTAGTGGGGAGTTTGCAGTCTTCCCTCCACCTATGTAAACCGCCCTTAATAAAAACCTGGCTTAATTTAACATCAACAGTGGCCAAGTAAAAGGCTGTCACGCATTGCTAGCAGGTGCGTGGCAACAACATGCGAACCAACGCACCAACACTTTTACAAATATTTTCAGCATTACATCTACGAACATTTTACAGCATTAATGTGTAAGGACTTATTTTGTATCACTCAGACTTCTTGCAATGTAGTGTGATACCACAATGGCTCCTTTTATTAAGTTAATGTGGGGAGTGGCTGCCACTGCCTGTGTAGTTTTTCTCTTACTTTGTGTGCTGCATCCTGTATACTGTACTAGTACTTGATCTTTGCGCTGCTGCAGCATTGTGTGCCTCAGCTTACGATCTACATGCGTCGTATCATACTTATCGTCAACCTGAGGTTTTTTGCACATGAAAAGGCCAGGACCTATAAAAGGCTCACTGCACCAAAACAATCATTCTTATAAAGGCCTTTTCATCTGGAGCTGGGATTAAATGATTTAAGAAAGGCGGTCACATTTAATGCTGGCATAACAACAAGCTGTATCCAAGAAGCTCCTTTGTCATCGTCTAATGTGGAGATCCTGTTACTGCTTACGTGACCTCCTCCCCAAAAAAACGTAAATGGTCCGTCTTTACCTTTGCAATTCGATGCAATTCGATGCAATTCGATGCAACTCGATGTTGCATTGTTTTCAGCAAAAGCCAAAGTCCGTGCTGCTACAGATAGCGTGCGACAAGGAATGCTTTGCATGCAGGCCTCACTTGAGCCAGCCCCCACAAAAGCAAACATTTTCTTCTTACCTCAGGACTGAGGCCTCTTATGGGCATCCCTGTGGCTCGAGCAAGACCTGCACATAACAATTGGAATGGAATGGTAAAACTCTGAAACATGCAGCACACCATTAAATGGTAGGTATATCCGGTGTCAGACCAAGCTTGCAACCCATCAGATCCTCCTCGGCTCTTTTTGTTCAAGCTGCGGTGGAAAAGGGGCATACTGCAAAATGTTGAAACATGCAGCACATCATAAAGTGGATCTTTCATCTTAAACGGACACTCTCATTCCCAGGTAGAAAAGTCTTCTGGTTTTCTCAACATACTTTAGTGGATTGTGAGAAACCTCGCTGCCTGCATAAATTTTGCTTGGTGCTTCACTCTCCCTCTGGCATATGTATGCACCACTTGTATGCACTTAAAATCCACAGCTCTGGTTTGACACGGGTGACTGAGGAATAGGTGCATATAAACAATTTTTGGGTGCAAATAGACACGTTGAGCAGTTGCTCAGGGGCACTTTTCAGCAGAAGCACGAAGGTTAGGAATTGCTCATGATATATTTGATAATTACCCCGCAACACCTTGCTTTCTGCGCTGGAGCTTTATCCAGTGATGAGTACTTGCTTGTTTTGCACATCAACTCAACATTGCCCCCACCCGACATAGGATTAAGATTGTTCGCCATTTGGCCACCCCTTTTGCTACTTGTTTGTCTTAAAAAAAAATGGCAGAAACTCGAGATCTCACCTACCACTTGGTACATTAACTTTGAATCTTGGCAAACTTTTTTTGTACTGCAAAACATCATAAAGCACTCAACTCAGTGCTGTGGGCATCTGCTATGATTTAAAGATTGGCAGCATGTTATGATCAAGATTTGGCAGCAGAAAATGGAGTTCGTGCTGTGCAAACTACACAGTTTTTCCGTTGAGCAAGTTTACTGTTTGAAGACCATCGAAATCCATTGCTGGTGTTTGTACTAGAATATGTTGAGTAAAAAACACGTAATCCTCATCCTTACACAGAAACTGCCATACCTGGCAAGGACTATTCGTGGCAAACAATGTACGCCTGAGCAGCTCTTCTGGCTCAAGCTGGCTTTCCAGGTAGGGCTGTCTGCCCTCATAGTCTAGAGTCACTGAAAGTTTAGGGACCTTGACTATTTCAAACTCTGGCTTTCCTGAGTTTGCTCTATGTTTTCTGATTCCGGAAACTATAACGTTATACAGACCGCCATACTAAGAGTGGAATTATATTTTCTCTGGGTATATATGGCCTCACACCCTGCCTGCATGGGAAGCATACCCTACTGATTCTACCGAACCGATTCTACATTGCACGACCCACCAAAGTCTCCTAATTTTAGCACGTTGCCCTTGCGTGCGATGAGCAGGTTCTGAGGCTTCAGATCACGATGAATTATCCTGTGTGCGTGCATGTTTTGTGTGTGTATTACCACCCTGTGATTTCCCGGTACGTGTGACTGACCATTTGTGTGTATGTGTGTGTATGTTCACTCTATACGAGGGATCACCTTGTGTGCGTGTTATTACCCTGAGTACAGAGGTCTGTGTACATGTGTGTGTACGCACACAAATGTAGGAGGGTCTATCGGTGTAAAAAACCATGATATTCAACCATCTTGCAAGTCAGTATTACATCGATTGCAAAGTGTGAGCGGCTTTATCACATTACCATTTTACATTGATAGGAGACGCGTTAGAGCTTTGCGCTCAAAAAGTTTAACAGCTTCAGTTGTGCTAGCCGTATCAGAGAGGCTTTGTACCTTCTGCTGTGAAGGTACTCTAAGCCACGCAGCATCTGCCATGTGTAGTACTGCAAGCAGAGGTTTGCACATGCCATCATGTTTTCATCGAGATGCTGCACAAGTACATCTAGCATTGCTCTGCCTAATGCATCCTACATGCAGTTCCTCTCAATGATGATGATGGGAAATCAGACAGAAAGAAGGAGAGATTTGATAGAATATGCAGCACACAATGTGCCCTGATGTCGTTGCCCCCACCAGAAAAGGAAAAGAAAAAGGAGGCAGTGATAGCACTTCCCACATTGTATGTCCCTTCAGTCTTCTGAGTGATGGATATAAGCGCTATTGGTGAGGGGTGAATGCAGATTAATCTACATAGACAATACAATTCCTTATCGTACAATCCAATTTATTATGGTAGTCAATCAACTATGGTTTTTCAGTGGATTCACAACGCGGTCTTCCTACGACAAAGCAGGCAAGGAGGCTGGTAGGCAGACTTAAAGTTGCATAAATGCGTGGTAGGCAAAGACAGTTGTGCCAAGACTCATTTGAAGGGCCTACAAAACATTTCTATACTCCACAGCCTCATAAAAGTAACCTGCAACACACCTTGGCAAGCCTGGAATCGGACTGAAAAGCGGCCAGATTCGCCTGTATTGCATTGTGTTGGTTATTTGCAATTGAGTAGACTTGAAAAACCGCGGCCAGATTTGCCTGTGTTGCATTGTATGTGTTGGTTATTTGCAATCGAGTAGACTTGAAAAAAAGCGGCCAGATTCGTCTGTGTTACATTGTGTTGGTTATTTGCAATCGAGTAGACTTGAAAAAAAGCGGCCAGATTCGTCTGTGTTACATTGTGTTGGCTATTTGCAATTGAGTAGACTTGAAAAAAAGCGGCCAGATTCGTCTGTGTTACATTGTGTTGGTTATTTGCAATTGAGTAGACTGAAAAAAAGCGGCCAGATTTGCCTGTGTTACATTGTGTTGGTTATTTGCAATCGAGTAGACTTGAAAAAAAGCGGCCAGATTCGCCTGCGTTGCATTGTGTTAGTTATTGGCAATCGAGTAGACTAGAAAAAAAGCGGCCAGATTCGTCTGTGTTGCATTGTGTTAGTTATTGGCAATCGAGTAGACTTGAAGGACTGCAAGCTGCAAAAGTTGCACCGTACGGTGCCCGGTACCAAAGTGGCTCCTTATTTGATGGGGAGTGGTTTTCACTGCCTGCATAGCTTTATTTACCTCCAGTCATTCAGGCCTCTGCCAGCAACTTGCTTGAACCTGTTTTGGCAAGACTCTATGCAGCAAGCAGCTCACCTCACAACAGCAGTCAGCCTCTTCACATTATGCAAGAAAAAATAACATGCAATTTTTTACACTGACATGCCCACACGATTGTAACACAAACAAAACACAATCTCAAAAGAGGAGCTCGCTTGGTGAAACGTCTATGTGAAAGCAGCATCTCACCTGCATTAGCCGGTACAAGTCCCCGTCCAGGTACTCAAATATAAGGTACATGCGATGCTGCTTCAGATCATTCACCACATCGTGCAGCCTACACATATGTGTGTGTGCGTGTGTGTGCATGCGTGTGTGTAAGCTGTTTCTTGTTCACACCTACAAAGGGTTGGCAGTGTTTTAACCAAACAACTTCTTTGTGAAGCCTGGACATGGCAGCAAGGGGTTTACACAAGAAATATATGAGTAACATAAAACACTAGATGTTTAGCTGCTGTTAATAAAAACAGCCGTAATATAAAAGAGAGTACACAAGAAAGTATAAAGAATCGACGTCGTTGCTGCACATTTCAAATGCCCATCCACGCGAATTTTTTTTTGGCTGCAAGTGCTTGATGTGCCCAAGCAGTGCACAGGCCACATACTTAAAGCAGCTTGATACCTCTCAAGCGCCGTCCCTTTAGTCATATTTAATGTTGTTTAGGGTTGCTACATGAGTGCGACATCCTTGCAATAGGCGCCTCCCTCAAGTTTGTGCTCTCTTGCAGCACAACCTTGTGGGTCACTGAGCATACCCTCGTCACTCGTCATATGAAATACGCACTTTTGTCACCCTTCACATAATCTACGCACTTTTGTCACCCTTCACGTAATCTACGCACTTTTGTCAACCTTCATATAATCTACGCACTTTTGTCACCCTATATATAATCTACGCACTTGACGACGTTGGGATGATCAAGCTCAAGCAGCAGAGCAATCTCTCGCAGCGCACTGCTCGGCACTCCCTCTTCCTGCCAGCAAGCAAATGAGATAAACAGCGTTTATATGATGGGGTGACGCTCCTGCCTGTGCAAGTAAGCATGCACCTCCTATTGCTTCAAAAGTACCCTACAACTGTTTGTCTGCCTGTGCAAGTAGGCATGCACCTCCTATTGCTTTAAAAGTACCCTACAACTGTTTGTCTGCCTGTGCAAGTAGGCATGTACCTCCTATTGCTTCAAAAGTACCCTACAACTGTTTGTCTGCCTGTGCGAGTAGGCATGCACCTCCTGTTGCTTCAAAAGTACCCTACAACTGTTTGTGGCGCACAACTGCGCAACAACACGGACCTCATCCATTCCTTCTCCTTTAATTATGCATCAAGATTTGAAAATTAGAAAAAGATATACACTCACCTGTTCATCGTGACGCATTTCCTTGATGGCCACCACCTGAAGGGGGTCCTTTCTGTTGATAGCTTTGTAGACAATGCCATAGGTGCCCTCCCCTGCCTTGGCAACGACACTGAACTGCAGGCATAGCAGGCAACATGGACAGTTGTGTTGTTTGGAAAAACAGTGAATTGCACGTGCGTGTGTGTCCAATACTCATCACCTGTAAGGGGAAGCCTGCCAGTTTAATGCTGTCATGATGTGTGCATGTACACTTGAAGTGCATTGTGCTAGATAATTAAGCAAAGGGACCTTAATTTGAGGGCAGCAGATTCGTTTCTGCGAACCTTCTCCCACAGCCCATGCACCTTACGTAACATAACATGATGTGCAGTATGTCATCAGCAAGCTGCTGGTGGTCGCGATTACTGATGTTTAATAGCACTTTGATAAGGCGGCGGCGGCTAAGATGCTTCGGAACGCAAATTACTGCATGCTGATGATGCAATCTTGTTTAACAGCAATACTTCCATGACACCCATGGCACCATGATGATGAGAATGAGCAGATGCTCTGCGAATAACGGGCGGCAGGTGATTCAAACATATCATGCATACTAGCGTGCGCACACCGCCGAGACAAACTACCGCTACTCAGACAAGAGCGCGCTGCCAGCTGCAGAGCGTCACAGGTGCCGACGAATTCAACAGAAACATTTACGTACACCGTGTGTTCAGTGTTCAGGACACGACCACACTCAGGAAAATGGGCAGCTCACCTTCTCCTGGATCAACTTCGCCATCAAGATGCAGTGCCTTTTCTTCCTAATTGCATTTTTGTGCGAAAGCTTTTCAGATCAATCCAAAAAATACATTCAAAAATTTCCGAATATCTTACATTTTACATTGGTATGCATAGCACGGCTGCGAAATGAAGAAAAGAAACGGAACAGAAAAGGTTGATGGTCCTGTAATGGATGAGCACCCTAATGAACCTGTTGCTGAGGGAGTTAGAGAGCATCAGGCACATCAACCAAAGGCCAAGCAAAGGAGCATGCCAAGAATACCCGGGGAACTCCTCGTGTTAATCGCCATCGTGTCAACCCTCTTTGGCTTGCTGTTCTACTACTTAAAAGAGGAGAGCCCAAGCACAGTGAGTGTGGCGTGCTGTGTTTGTGCACGAGGGCTACCTGAGGCAACCTAGTGGCTAGGTTACGTGCAAGCAAATGACAATTTTGAGGCACACGCACTGTACCGCTCCATTAGCTTCATACCTCACCTGCACTGTTTTCCTAAAAGCGCATGTTTTCGGAGGAAGAGCTTAAGCTTTTCACTGGGGAACACAACTCGCCTCTGTACTTAGCGCTACTAGGAGAGGTTTACGATGTCAGCGCCGCTAAGGATAAATACGGTGAGAGCACAACCATCGTGTTGCATGATGTGTGTTGCATGATGATGATGTAAGTGTGTGTGTGTGTATGTGTGTGTGTATATATATGTGTGTGTGTGTGTGTGTATGTGTGTGTGTGTGTGTATGTGTGTGTGTGGGTGGGTGTGGGTGAGTGTGTGTGTGCATAAAGTGTATGTTTCTCTCTGGTGAGGAGGTTGGCCAGATGTTGCTGTTTATCGAGGATAGTCAAATTTTGGAGTACCTTTTCCTTGTAGCAGCTGCTTGTAGCTACAATAAAGCACTTGCTAGTCTGCCATGGAGTTTAGAGTTAGTTTGAGGGGTTGCGGTCAGTTCATGCTCGGGTCGGTGTGTTGCAAGTTGTACTACCTAACTACCGCAAGCTGTACTCTAAGCTGTGACCCACATAACACACGACACTTGTTATAAATACAGGAGCTGATGGCTACTCTTTCTTCCTAGGCAAAGATGCAACAAAATCCTACATCACAGGTGCGCTAGGTGCAGAGTATTGATCCATTGGTAAAATGAAAAGCATGTCGCGGGTTGGCGTGTATGCTGTAACAGGCGTGCGTGCAATTGGACACACACGCTGCACAGTGTATGAAAACGCAATATTAACACAAAATGCATCACTAGGCATGCAAACATCCATCAGCATTTGCACGGCTTGTTGTGCGTTAGAGTTGCTGATACTTTATATACGTGTAGGGTTGGCCAAAACCATACATACATACGTATATACGGTGTATGTATGGTAAATTTAGCAGGGAAATTATCATACATACGGTGATATATGGAGTACATATACGGTTCTGGTCAACCTTACACATGTGCGCTTTCACGATGATATACCCTTGCACACACAACACACAACCTCTGTCTGCTTAAGCTGCTGGCACAACACACAACCTCTGTCTGCTCAAGCTGCTTGCATACACAACACACAACCTCTGTCTGCTCAAGCTGCTTGCATACACAACACACAACCCACTGTCTGCTCAAGCTGCTGGCACAACACACAACCTCTGTCTGCTCAAGCTGCTTGCATACACAACACACAACCT
>Ga0307974_1001425_pt1 | contig 16432 bp, 15 predicted proteins | sample OrgLakmetagen784_FD_201812 | JGI IMG/M metagenome (GOLD analysis project Ga0307974, IMG submission 201812) | Saline water microbial communities from Organic Lake, Antarctica - #784 | ecosystem: Environmental > Aquatic > Non-marine Saline and Alkaline > Saline | place: Antarctica: Organic Lake... | reverse complement strand
ACTGCCTGCGTAGTTATTAAGTTAATGTGGGGAGTGCTTTCTCACTGCCTGCGTAGTTATTTTAGAGTTAATGTGGGGAGTGCTTTCACACTGCCTGCGTAGTTATTTTGTAAGTTAATGTGGGGAGTGCTTTCACATTGCCTGCGTAGTTATTTTGTAAGTTAATGTGGGGAGTGCTTTCTTATTGCCTGCGTAGGTATTTTAGAGTTAATGTGGCGAGTGCTTTCTCACTGCCTACGTAGTTATTTTAGAGTCAATGTGGGGAGTGCTTTCACATTGCCTGCGTAGATATTTTAGAGTCAATGTGGGGAGTGCTTTCACATTGCCTGCGTAGTTATTTTAGAGTTAATGTGGGGAGTGCTTTCACACTGCCTGCGTAGTTATTAAGTTAATGTGGGGAGTGCTTTCTCACTGCCTGCGTAGTTATTAAGTTAATGTGGGGAGTGCTTTTACACTGCCTGCGTAGTTATTAAGTTAATGTGGGGAGTGCTTTCTCACTGCCTGCGTAATTATTTTTAGAGTTTATGTAGGGAGTGCTTTCACACTGCCTGCGTAGTTTTTTTGTAAGTTAATGTGGAGAGTGCGTTCACATTGCCTGTGTAGCTATTTTTTGTTGTGTGATCCAACAGCTGGACAACAGACGGACAGGGCTTAGGGCTTTTCATGCCAGTGCCATGCAGCACCGCAATGAGTACCCATATCAGACGGCCACTTCACACAATTGAAACGATTGCCATGTATCACCGCAATGTGTACCCATATCAGACGGCCACTTCACACAATTGAAGCAATTGCCATGCATCACCGCAATGTGTACCCATATCAAACGGCCACTTCACACAATTGAAGCGATTGCCATGCATCACCGCAATGTGAACCCATATCAGACGGCCACTTCACACAATTAAAGCGATTGCCATGCATCACCGCAATGTGTACCCATATCAGACGGCCACTTCACACAATTGAATCAATTGCCATGCAGCACCGCAATGTGTACCCATATCAGACGGCCACTTCACACAATTGAATCAATTGCCATGCATCACCGCAATGTGTACCCATATCAGACAGCCACTTCACACAATTGAAGCGATTGCCATGCATCACCGCAATGTGTACCCATATCAGACGGCCACTTCACACAATTAAAGCGATTGTCATGCATCACCGCAATGTGTACTCATATCAGACGGCCACTTGATTCAATTGAAGCGATTGCCATGCAGCACCGCAATGTGTACCCATATCAGACGGCCACTTCACACAATTAAAGCGATTGCCATGCATCACCGCAATGTGTACCCATATCAGACGGCCACTTCACACAATTGAAGCGATTGCCATGCATCACCGCAATGTGTACCCATATCAGACGGCCACTTCACACAATTGAAGCGATTGCCAGAAGTTTAATGCCGTCGATTACTTGCAACATCCAATGACCTTGACATAAAGCACTGTTTCTTAACTACAAAAATGGTACTACGTTTCTTCTGAAAGAATGAGGTGCCGTCATGTGTGACCATGCTCACTTCACCTGCTTCTGCTGGCTGGCTGCTTGACCATCGTTGGCCACTGCTGCCGAACTGTACCACCTGCAGAAAAAAGTCTGCCCATGGGTTTAATGAGAAACGCAGATAGAAATGAGCTTCTGCTGGCTGACAGCATGATCATCGTCATCCCCTGCCACTGTACCACCTACACCCTTAAAACCTGTTGCTGGTTGTAAGATCTCTTGCAGTAATCCTGTTTGTGCAAAAAAGCTTACATACTTTTGTCGTCTGCATACCATTTGGATGTAAGTTTTCAGTGCGTACCAGGTGTGCGCGTTTGAGAAACATAGAGGGTAATTGAAGGCAGGCTGGAGTCCTCCGGAGGATGCGAACTCGTCAAATATGCTTGAATTATGATACTGTATTAACCAAGCCGACCACAATCCTTAAACGTCACAGAAGTTCTCTGAGCAATGGTAGATCTTACACTTAAGGGTGATGGCGCAGAATGAAACCAGGGCATTTGGCTATGAATCAGTCCTGCAGAAGTATTATACATTCCACTTACATACATTGCAAAAAGATGTTTGGCTGTTATTACTCGTAACAACCGTAATTCTGACAAGAAAAGAAAAGAAACAGAAAAGAAAAGACCCCGCTGGTAGTGATGACACAGCCAGCATGATTAAGGGAGGGGGTTACTTAGGTGCCCGCACCAGGCAACCCCCCACCGCGCAAACAATTAGAAAGATACTAATGTGGGTCAGGGGGGTTGTGTGCCGTAGCACCCGGACCCAATCCTTGACTGTTCTTGCTTGTGTCATAATGCAGTGCATACAGGAGGGTGTAGGAAGCATAACTTTTGGACGTCACGTGTCAAATCAATTAAGATTTATTATGTTGCTGACCTGACAATGTTTGCAAGCTGCACAGTCAACGATTGCTGCCAACCACTTGCACCAAAGAAATGAGAAAAGAGCTACGCTGGTAGTGTTGACGCACCCATCATCATCATAATCATCATCATCATCATCATCATCATCATCATCATCATCATCATCATCATCATCATCATCATCACATCATCACATCATCAACATCATCATCATCATCATCATCATCATCATCATCATCATCATCATCATCATCATCATCATCATCATCATCATCATCATCATCATCATCATCATCATCATCATCACCATCATCATCATCACCAAAGCAAGAGCTCAAGTGCTGCTGCTTTATCAGCCCTTGCTACAACATGAAGGACTAATGAATATTTACAAAAACTTTATTCTATGACCGGTGCAGGATTCGGCTGTGAATACGATTTCATCTTTGTAAAGCCGAGCACATAACACGTTGCTCCAATGACGGCAGCATATATGTAAAAGGATGCATATATGTAAGAGGATGGAAGCAATTAGCTGTAAGACATGCATACATGCATATTGATTGATCAAAGTTAGCAGCTCTATGCTTCACACCAGCGTGGCTCTTTTTCCTTATTAAATGTGGAGGGTGGTTCACTGCCTGTGCAGGTTTTCTTTTCAGCCGAACACAGGCACACACAGGCACACACACATACACACACAGGCTTCTCACCCCTACATGTGTCACTCCGCCAAAACCATCCGTAAGTTCTCTGAAACACGCGCACACACCTCAATCGCACGAGTGCTGCTCGGTCTTCCCGCAACAGTCGTGAGTGGTACACAGGCAACGGCTGCCTGAGCGTGGCTGCCAGTGTGGTGGTCTTCTCGCCCCTTTGAAACAAGCCAACCCCTGGATTGAGAGCAGGAGCCTCTGTGATTCTGCTGCTGCTGCATCTTTCCTCGTCACCATTCACCTCAGAAGCCAACCAATTGAAAGCGCAGCCACTGTGCTGGAGCTGCCGCTGGCCATTCTGAGCTTTTGCATCGTCCTTCCCAGCAAGGCCAGCATCGTCGATGTCACTCCCCCCTTCCCTGCTCCGTGCGCATTTTAGCGCATGGGCCACACCTTTGCCCAGGGGAGCCCACCAGCCCCCTGCTTTCTTGCTGCCAACACCAACGCTGCTGCTGCCGCTGTTGCTGACACTAGTACTTGTGGTGGTGGTGGTGGTGGTGGTGGTGGTGGTGGTGGCATCACTCGTGGAATGGCTGCCAGCTTCTGACCCTGAGCCCTTCCCATTCCTCCCCTCCTCCACCTCATCGCTGCCAGATGCTGCCTCCCTCACACTACCAGCTGCATCTACCCCCCCTTCTGTACTGCTGCTGTCGTCGCCATTCAAAAGGTACCCTGTAAAGAAGGGGGCGGGGGGGGCAGCGCAGGGTGGGGGCGCTGCTTGAAAGGATGTGCTGCTGCGCTCCTTCTGGTTATCTGGTGGAGTGAGAGAGGCAGCACTGGTTGCAGCTGCAGTGGGAGGTTTGCTTTTAGTGGGGCCATTCCTGCTGCTGCTGCTGCTGGCAGAATGCTGTGGGCCAGGAGCTAGAGGATCCAAGGAGTCAAAGTACACAGAGGAGATGGAAGAGGTAGCATCGCGCTCAAAGGGGTGCTTGGCTCGTGCCTGTATATTACAAGCAGTTGGCAGGTTTATATTTACGTGTATCTGTGATTTGGTGAAAAAGTACTCATAGGAGATGGAAGAGAGAGAGAGAGAGAGTGTGTGTGTATGTAGAGGTAGCATCGTGCTTGAAGCGGTGCTTGGCTCGTGTCTGTATGTGTTTTAAGCTGAAGTATTTTCTATTTTCTTCTATGATTCAAGCAACTGACAGGTGTATTTTCACACGTTTCTGGAATATGCTTAGGTGGAGGATTAGACATTAATTTAGCAGATCAGGTTTGGTCTTAATGCGTGTGTAGCTCCAGTACCATGAATATTGAAAGAGGTGTTGCACACAGTTTTATGGTGAGGCATGACGTGGCATACAACGGTTCTTCTTTGTTTGCATCGATGCTGTAGGTGGATTTGCTGCCAAAGAATGAAATAATGATGAGACAGGACGTAGCATACATCGCTTTTCATTGCAAAGATGCTATCCATGTGATTCCATTTGACTTAGGTAATGGTGAGACAGGACGTAGCATACATCGCTTTTCATTGCAAAGATGCTATCCATGTGATTCCATTTGACTTAAATAACGGTGAGACAGGACGTAGCATACATCGCTTTCCATTGCAAAGATGCTATCCATGTGATTCCATTTGAATTAAATAACGGTGAGACAGGACGTAGCATACATCGCTTTTCATTGCAAAGATGCTATCCATGTGATTCCATTTGACTTAAATAACGGTGAGACAGGACGTAGCATACATCGCTTTTCATTGCAAAGATGCTATCCATGTGATCCCATTCGACTTAAATAATGGTGAGACAGGACGTAGCATACATCGCTTTTCATTGCAAATATGCTATCCATGTGATTCCATTTGACTTAAGTAATGGTGAGACAGGACGTAGCATACAGTGGTTGCCATTGCAAAGATGCTATCCATATGATATCCATATGACTTGGATGATGTTTCATTGCAAAGATGCTATCCATATGATTCCATACGACTTGGATGATGTATCTACCACTTATGTACATCATGTACAGCGGTGTTATAAGACAAGTGTGGGAGCGTCGCTAGCGACGCAGATAAATAGGCGAAGCCCATCACGCACGCAACATGTGCATGCATATGCATGTGCGCGTGTGTGCGTGTGTGTGTTCATGTGTGTGTCCGCGCGTGCGTGTGTGCGCGTGTGTTGATAAGAGAATTAGGTGTGCCAAGAATCCATAATACCTATGTCATAGACAATTACACACTTACCTACCCAAAAGGAATGTGCCACCAAGTCAAGTATCAATGTACATTTGAAAGCATTCTAGACATCTGGAGGGTCTGGAATTAATTATTTCCATTGAGGTGATCTGAATAGCACACACAGAAAAGTGGCTGGAGTGCTGAAGCCTCGGGATTTCAACTAGGTGATACCGTAAACCGTCCAAGAACAACCTAACAGGTGTGTACACGTCAACTTGCATACCTGCAAAGTTAGGTTGGTCCCGTCACTGCGTCCGAGCAGAGAATGCTCCACCTCCGACAGAAGTGCGCCTTCAGGCCTACAATAGTTGTGCATTCATTGCTGAGTTTGGTGATTCAGTTAAGGCGCTGTTTATTTATCCTTCATAGCAGAGGACCTGCAGGGAGCCTGTTCTCACTGCATGTGTAAACTGGTGTGTAGGCATGGAATTGTGACAATCGCCTAGACATCAATTGGTAATAGTTATGACAAATGATGGCAGTTGAGAGTGTGTGTGCATTCAGTTGAAAGTGTGTGTGCACTCAGTTGAGAGTGTGTGTGCACTCAGTTGAGAGTGTGTGTGCACTCAGTTGAGAGTGTGTATGCACCCAGTTGAGAGCCCCGTAGAAATGGGAGAGCATGGTAGCAAATCTGTGCACCTGCGCGCTGTTTGCAAGGCAGACTTGTTGGTAGTTTGTACTCCAGACTTGACAAATGTGTCTGCTCATGCGATAAACCTTCCTTCTCTGGGCACCTACGTATGTGTACCATATCCAGCTCTCTTGTTACTCTACTGCATCCTACTCATATACAACTAATGCTAGTACAGAACACATGCATTCCTCTAGTCTAGGGTTTTTCAATACCATGAAACATCAACACGGGGGAAAACCACTGCAGGCAGTGAAGAACCACTTCCCACATTAAATAAGGAAAAGGAGCCACTTTGGTACTGGGTACCATAGAACTCCTCCACCAAACCCGGCTGCTACAAATACAAGCTACACCTCCCCTGCCTAATACCACTAATGACATACGTTTCAATGCACCTATGTATTGCTTTTTGTATCAAAGAGGTATCGACACAAACCCCAGAGACGCAAGCTACACCTAGCTTTTCCTCTGCTTCCCTGCAATAGACCACTGATGCCTTCCGCTTCAATGCTCCCATGTGTCAGTTTTTTTGTAACAGAGAGGGATTGACACAGCCACTACAAACACGAGCTGCGCCTTACCACAGCCCACCTGCCATACACCAGCAGCGGCAGATGCCGGACCACCATTGTACGTAAGCGAGGCACATCCTGCCCTGCCACCCAAAACTTGGTCGTGGACCTGTGCAAACAGTTATGGGATTGAGAATGTGAGCCGTGGGAATGGGAACATGGGAATAGGAATGGGAACTTGGTTATGGACCTGTGCACACAGCCATGGGGACATGGGAATTAAGATCAGGTGTCTCAAAAGGAACAACCATGTAGGTAGTGATTCTGGTACAGAAAGAACTGCACAAACAGTCAGCTATTATGTTGGGGCGGAACACACTGGCAGTGAGACATCAAATAGAAGCCCGCTCACACCATTCCCCTTCGAGGGCAGGGTATGCAATGATTGCTAGCATTAGTTCTATCTCGCTTGCATCGTGAGATGCATAGGGCTCTGTCATTATTACCATAAGTTTTACAAGGCGTGGCAACATTTTGCGTTAAGCCCAAATGCTGAAGACGTTTTTGATGCCTCGTCCATTCCAGCCTACACCTTTTTTGGTAAATAAGCATGATAAATAGGAAAACAAGTGAAGAGGGAAATCTTGAGATCTGGGGCTTACCAGCCAAAACACAAATCACCCTGTTTTGAGGCCAATGACAGAATTGGGAAGAAAGCATCATTGGGGAGCATTTAACAACAGTTAGTTGGCACACTGATGCACACGCTCTGTACATACTGTCTCGTGCAGAAACAGGTCAAACCTTTCTAACAAGTGATACGTACTGCCTTGTATGCTCAAAACATTTTATGTTTGCTATGCTGCAAGTGATACGTACTGCCTTGTAGTGCTCAAAACATTTTTTGTTTGCTATGCTGCAAGTGATACGTACTGCCTTGTAGTGCTCAAAAACATTTTTTGTTTGCTATGCTGCAAGTGATACGTACTGCCTTGTATGCTCAAAACATTTTATGTTTGCTATGCTGCAAGTGATTACACAATCGACGTTTTTTAAGGAAGTAGCACTTACGTGCCAGCACCTGAACGCCCATCAGCACCGAATGAAGTCATAGGCCACTTTCTAAGGATCAAGGGGGTTGCGTGCAAAAGCACTCCTGCCCACATCTTGGCTGTATTCATAATTGATATGCAAAACGTACCTATCCTTGAGTAACAAAATGAATAATTGATAAAGTAATAACTAAGTTCAGTAATTTTGCTGCATACAAATCCAGTCTTAGGTCTAGCTTCTTGGATCTGAGAGAGGTTGTCGGTTTCCTTTGTATATGGTTCCTGCCTCTCCTCTCAGCACCACTTGAAGTTGCATAAATTTGTCTATTAACAACGATCATAGTGAGTCTGTGGTCAAAAAGGTGTGGCCAAATCAAGTAAGGCAACTATTGCTGGTATCTACTAGGTCATGAGTTGGAGTAATAGTTACCTTAAATTCCTAGAAACTAATTAAAACACAGCACTCCAACTCACCTCCTGAACTGATCTGGTGGCTTCCACTTCTTCCCTTCCTCTTTGTGTGTGCTCTGGCCTCCCACACTCGTTCTCAGCTGCTGCTCCTGCTGCTGTTCCTGCTCCTTCTGCTGCTGCTGCTGCTGCTGCTGCTGCTGTCGCTGCTTGTGGCTATTTTGGCCAATTTCTGCAGTGGGGCGTTTAATGGAAGCGGCAGTGGCTGTGACCTCCCTCACAGCGTCATACACATCAGACAAGCCCAGAAGTAGAGCGTCCATTGGCAAGCTTGCCGTGATGGCCTCCTGCACAAACGTTAGAGGCCAATGTGTCCGTCATATTTGCTTCAAGGTGCACTAGTGAGGGGCTCTCTTAGTTTAATTACTGTGGTGACTGGTTTTTCACTGCCTGCGTAGCTGTTTCTTATACTACATTAGGTACAGCGTTAAAGATCGTTTCGGTGCTGCCTCCTTACTCTTCTTCCCCTGATCCTGTTGGGTATCTTAAAACTACTAGTGTGGTCATTTACTTGTCTTACACAGACACCACAGAGTTTTGCACGCTATTATAGAGTCGCCTTTGTCACGTGCCTAGTGTGGTCGTTTACTTGTCTTACACAGACTTCCACAGAATTTTGCACACTATTATAGAGTTGCCTTGGTCACGTGCCAACCTCAGGCAAAGCAGTGGAATCGAATATCCATTGGGACCTTAACAACAAAACTCTTGGCACGTCTGCATTGAGTGCCAGGAGTCTACATCATGCAAAATGCATTGTTTGGAGTGATCCCGTGGGGAGATGCATTCAAAAACACTACTTGTGATCTATGAACAGAAGCTGCATAGGGTTCAACCATCCTTGATGGAGATTAACGCCTATGTTTGTACAAGCTGTCACGACAAATTATGGTACCAGCTTAAGCATGGATTGCAAGTGTGAGCCAAAATAGCATGACAGCGTGGTTGAGCAAACTGCTGTGCTTCAACATATCAACATTGTAGTAGCCTCACAAATTGTGGAAAAGGGTCTGCCTTAATAATACACCCACTTGCTTGAACACTCACCAAAACAGGACGCAGATAGGTATCCAGCACTTGCGAAGGAGGGGGACTTGTGCAGCTGACTCCGATGGTTGCGGCAAGGCTGCTTTGACTGTCTTTAACACTCTGAGGATCCAGATTCTGCACACAGGATCAGTGGCACCCAGCCATTGTTGTGTGCCTGAGACTTGCAACCGTGCGAACCATGGAACAAGATCAAGGTCAGGGGATACCATGCACGCCTCAGCCTGCTACAATTTGGGCCACTGCAGTTCTGTCTGTACATATGCTCATGGAACAAGAACAAGGTCAGGGGGTACCATGCATGTCATGCCGGCCTGCTACAATTGGAACACTGCAATTCTGTATCCGTACATATGCTTTACGCTTTGCACCTCCAGTACCCCTAATCATGCATGATCTCATCATCTTTTCTTATATCCTTTACACCCCTTTACCTCATCTGGTCACGTGCGATTCCTGAGCAAGCCAGACACTTCCTCGGTTCTGGTTATGCAGTGATTAAGTCCACACATCTTAGATCCTGTAAGCTTTGTGTTCCTTACCTCACCTGTGGTTCATGCAGCACACCCAATCGAGCCATGCTTTCCCCAGAAGCTTTTAACAGCCCTTAATTTGTGTTCCTTGCCTCACCTGGTCATGCAGCATACCCAATTGAGCCATGCTTTACCCTGTGCTGAGCACAAAGCCACCAATGGCTCCTCACCTGGTCATGCATGATACCCAATTGAGCCATGCTCTCCCCAGTGCTGAGCACAAAGCCCTCAGTGGATGCAAACACTTCTCCTGAGGAACGCATTTCAAGAAGGTATAGGCAGAGGGTGAACAGTGGAAGAGTGACCAGGGGGGGAAATTTACGCAGGCGGCAAAGTCACATTTGATTGATATGAGATTTGAGTATGATTCGTGAAACAATTAATTCCTTCCAAAAGTGGCATCCTTTTCTATCTAGTTGGATATGCTGTAGAATCACATGTAAAACGAATCAAATACTTTGCTGCTCCCAAGTGTCCCTGCACCAAATTGGCAAAAACAATCTAAATGTCTGGGGCACGGTCACAACCGTACCTATGGTGTCACAGTCAAAGTAGACATCGGCTGCTGTTTGCAGTAGGACCTCCGCGGCAGCCTTCAAGCTCCTTTTTGCTGCGTCTGTGCTGAGGCCCTGCGCCCCCCTGGCTTGCTGTTGCTGCTGTCGCTGCTGCTGTTGCACGTGCGCTTGCTGCATCGAGTGCTTGGCGGAAGCCAGGGCTTGGGCTGCGGCAATGACTCTTGTCCACAGACCTTCAAGATAGGGAGCCGCGAGACTGCAGGGTGGGATGGAGTTGTCATCAAGTGTTTGATTGCGGATTGATCTCGTGACAAGCGCATGCACTGGGGTGAAGGAAGAGATGAAACTTGTTCAAAGACCTTTAAGATAGGGAGCCTCCAGCCTGCAGAGTGGAATGGAGCTGTCATCAAGTGTTGACTGGGGATTGATCTCGTGACAAGCACATGCACTGGGGTGAAGGAAGAGATGAACCTTGTTCAAAGACCTTTAAGATAGGGAGCCTCCAGCCTGCGAAGTGGAATGGAGCTGTCATCAAGTGTTGACTGGGGATTGATCTCGTGACAAGCACATGCACTGGGGTGAAGGAAGAGATGAACCTTGTTCAAAGACCTTCAATATAAGAAGCCGCGAGTCTGCAGAGTGGAATGGTGTTGTCATCAAGTGTTGATTGGGGATTGATCTCACGACAAGCGTATAAACTGGGGTCAAGGAAGAGACTGCGCCTAACCCTCTGGTGATCTCGTCAAAAAAGGTTTCAACAGTTAGTTGGTAGGGTGAGAGGAAAAGGGGGAAAGCTGCTAGACTTTTTTCTCTCTGGCGTGAGTGTGATCATGTCAGGCTGCATATTCTGATGCATTCTCCCCTCCGACACCCGTTTAAGATCAGCTTGATTGCAGTTTGGGTGTTGTGCAGGATCATGCAAAGGTGCAAAGGGCTCCACGAGCTGCTTGGTCTTTGCCTCCCCTTAAATATCGGTTTGGGGTTGTTTTGAACTAAGATATTGGTTTTGTGCAGGATCATGCAATGGGCTTTGCAAGGTGCTTGTTGCTCCCCTCAGACAATTGTTCAGATCAGCAAGCTGCTTGGATAGCTGTCACACAAACGTTAAGGTCATCATTGAGGCACATGTGCCGCTTTGCCATACCTACGTATTAGAAAAAAATCAAATGGGCTGGTGAAGGCTTTTTTTGCGTGATTAAATTTCTAGATGGTGGGATGTAGCGCTCAGGCAACCCCCCCTCTATAAATTCTTACACTGATAGTAGGATTCTTCAATTTGTCTTTCCATTTACGCTCTTTGGCTTGGTGCAACAAGCATGTGCTTGCACTATATTACTGTTTGATGCAATCTTGACCGTGAGTTTGCTCCCATGCCTGCATGGTAATTGGTAATTGCTTAGTCTAGCAAATTTCCCAACTATAGCTCTCCCTCAAGCACAGTGTGCTGCTTACAAAGCGCACCTTTGCACACGCAGAAGCTCGTCTTGATACGCCCTCAAGAAGGGCTCCTGCTGCTGCTGCTGCTGCTGCTGCTTGAAGGTTTGTAGCATGCAAAGCACTGCGGGTGTGCTGCTCAGCTCTCCCTCCACAGTACGCGAATTGGAGCTGTTGGAGATCAGGAGCTGGCGATGGAGCTGCAGCAGCTTCTGTTGATGGCTGTGGCGCTCAGCAACCTCAGAGGCAAAGAGATTGTGCATTTTGCTGCTGTTGCTAATGCTGCCGCTGCTGCTGCCATGGACCGTTGGTGAAGTTTGGGAGGGATCACATCCTCCAGCTGGGCTTGCATCATTTTTATGGGAGTTTTGGCACAAATGGAGCTGGCGATTCTGTACTGCTGCTGTCCGCTGGTGGGTTCCAGGAGGAACGGTAGCAGTGGGAGAAGATGATGGCGCAGCAGAAGGTGGCTGACGTCGAGCAGCCGCAGCTTTGTTCATGATGTGCAGGACTGCCGTCTTTTAGATGGCCACACAGGAAGCTCAAGCAGGGTTGTGGAATTCCCTCCTCATGCAGTTATGCACACCATCCTGCAGCGTGCAAACAAATGGATGTGCATCGAGATCAGCACGCACGAAAATTGCGCACTGTGAAAAGTACTGCCGTTGGCTTGACTTGTGCGGTCAAATCCTGATGCCAGGATGTTGTAGCTCCGGCTATCACGTAAGAACTCACGAAGGGAGGAAGGGGACAGGAGGTGAGAGGCGTTTCCTTGACAAGCCCGAAGATGAGGCGACGCAGACAGATGCTAACAATGTAATCGCGTTTCTTAATACTCAAACGTATTGATTTGAGATTCAGACAAGGGGAAGGATTGAACAGTGAAAGGTGTCCAGATGTAGTCCTGGAGTGAGTCGATAATTATATTTGTTAATTTAAAAGACTGACAGGCAGGGTGCAAAATAATTTGACGGGGAGATCCAGAATGCAAGGAGGATACACCTGTACAACTTTTTATTGAGACATCAGGATTGTTGCAACTTTAATTGAGATTTCATATTTGTGAATATACCTTCCATCACGGTTCATTTCGTCAATTGGGTAAGCTAGGCTCTGATCACACACACACACACACACACACACACACACACACACACACACACACACACACACACACTCACACTCACTCTCTCACACACGCACGCACGCACGCACGCACGCGCACACACACACACACACACACACACACACACACACACACACGCACACACACACACACATACATACACACACAAACACACGCACGCACGCACACACGCACGCACGCTCGTACACACACACACACACACACACATACATTCACGCCGGCATGCACATACGTGCGCATCCATGCAAACACGCACGCATGTATGCGCGCATGCACGCAAACACGCACGCACGCACGCACGCAAACGTACGCAGGCACGCATGCATGCATGCATACGAATGCATACTTTTCATCCACAGGGATTGTTTTGCCCAACATGCACAAGAGGCTGTGCACGCCAGCCAGGGTCCTCCAGAGTCTACCCATTCACCTCCACCCCAACCTCCCCAAGGCACCGTCCATCATCTCATCCTTTGCCCCCCTTTCTCAGCTCAGCACGCAGTCAGCAGCACCCCCACCCCCACGTCCACCTCGCTCAAGGCTCCCAAGGAATCTGCTGCTCGGTTTCACAGCCTTGTCGGCTGGTGCCGTGGCATACGCAGCGGTCTCGTCCTCTCCTCCATCGCAGGGACAGCAGCCACCACCACCACAGCAGCAGCAGCAGCAGCAGCAGCAGCAGCAGCAGCAGCAGCCTGATGTGTTTGTTGACATGGAACCCCTAGGAAACAAGGCAGAGAGCAACAGGGAAGCGCAAGTACTTGTAGCCGACAGTGATGTCGGATCCCACCCTGAAATAGCACCTATTGCTGACCAGGGCGCGTCTGTGTCTAGCTCTTCTTCAGAAGGTCCCTGGATCATCGACTCTGAGATGCAGATGCACCTTCATCGCAGGTCTGATTGTGCGTTGTGCATACTCCATTCGGTTGTAGCACCAGAATGAGAGTGTTTGTGTGTGTTTGGTTGTGACACTGCAGCAAGTGAGTACGGGCATGATTACGGGCATGAGAGCTCCTTGATGCGTCATAGTAGCGTGCACAGTCCATGTCACTGTTATCAATTTATTTTCAGACCTTAAAGCCTGGACTTTTGCAGTTACCTGCATGCACGGTTGGAGAAGAAGAGTACAGAGATCTCTTTCCGTGCTGCCCATTTCAAATCATTAACATCAATACCACAAAGCATGTTTTTGCGAGTGCCAAAACAATTGACATCAGTAGCCCCCTCGCCATCATTGCACCTTGCACCGCCTCAGCACGTATGACACGGGATTAGGGTTGGCCATAACCATATGTATACGGTGTATATACTCTATTTTTGGCAGGGAAATTACCAAACAAACGGTCATATACGGTGTATATATATACATATATATGGTTATTGCCAACCCCATGTGAGATGCTTTGACACTCTCTTCAAACTTCTCATGAGGCACACACAAACATGTCGGCTTCCTATGCTGATATGCTCGTGCTAATTCATGCCCTGTCCCTGTCCGCACTCATTCCCCCCTAAGCATTTTGGCTTCCTATGCTGATATGCTTGTGCTATTTCATGCCCTGTCCCTGTCCGCACTCATTCCCCCCTGACGGCTTTACCTGTGTCACTCAAACGTTTGCAACTGCATTTCTTCTCCCTCATCAACCACAACCCCTCACCTCACTTTCCCATGCACAACAGGCCAAGGTAAGGTAGGGTTACAAACGCCATGTATGCCTCTGGGGGGCATCTGAGCGGAAGCTTGTAAAAAGCCTCAAAAAGGCGCTAAAAAAATCATGGGAAACAACAGGCTAAATTGCAACCTTATTGTCGGCCTCCCTGCTTAGAGGCGTACGTACAGAAGGGAGGGGCTTGCACGTCGTACCCTGCCTGTGTATATTTTGGGGTCTGGCCAATGATCCTACTTTCTTGCAGGGCCCTGACAGACAAAAGGCAAAAGGCTCTGTCGCTACATGTAACATGTGAAAGCATTTCATGTACACACACACAGGTATTTCTTTTACACGTGTAAAGTTCTTGTTCTGGCCAATCTTACTGTTTTGCAGGGCCCTGGCAGACAACAGGCTCCGCGGCTACATCCATTTGAAGGAACAGGAGCTTCAAAACTGGTGAGCACGCCCGCTAACTCCCTGCATTTGTATACAGTGCACTGTTTTACGGTGTATATACGGTGTACATACGGTATATTTGGTAGGGAAATCACCAAATACATGGTCACATACGGTGTATGTATGTACGGTTCTGGCCAATTCTATAAACGGGCTGCATTCGCTTTTAAATGCAAAAGAGTTAAAAACATCACTCTGAGGCTTTTGCACCCACTAAAATGCTCAATGGAATTGTCAGATCAAATTACCGTCACTGCAAAGTATAAAACTCAGCACATCTACTAATGCCCTGCACTTTTAATTAACACACCATACTTGCACACTGTAGTTTGCTGAAGTTGTTCAGTCTAAGGGCACCGCGCTTAGTTATACCATATGTGAAGGGTTGGCCACACCATATATATACGGTGTATATTCTGTATTTTGGGCAGGGAAATCACCAAGTATATGGTCATTTGCGGTGTATATATATACGGTTCTAGCCAACCCTATTCTTGCACCCTACAGAGAAATTTTTGGTGTGCTCTGCTGAGGAAGGGACCACAAACAAATTGATTGCTGTGATCTGCTGAGGAAGGGACCACAAACAAATTGATTGCTGTGATCTGCTGAGGAAGGGACCAAAAACAAATTGATTGCTGTGATCTGCTGAGGAAGGGACCACAAACAATTTGATTGCTGTGATCTGCTGAGGAAGGGACCACAAACAAACTGATTGCTGTGATCTGCTGAGGAAGGGAACACAAACAAATTGATTGCTGACTCGATGCAGCAAAAAAGCAGTACACGCTGTGCTCCTCAGCTCCTCAGGTCCTCGGCCAGCAGTACACAGTCAGGTTCCTCAGGTCCTCAGCCTCGATCGTTATTGCGCTGATGTTGCAAGAACGCAGGCTTGCCCAGATGGAGAGACAGGGCGTCAGGATAACACCGGACGATTTTGAAAAGCACATGCTGCAGCTGGAAGAAGAGGTGAGAAGCATACCATGTGTGCAGGGTTGGCCATAACCTTGTGTTGTACAGTTAACAAGCACATGCTGCAGCTGGAAGAAGAGGTGAGAAGCACATGCTGCAGCCGGAAGAAGAGTGAGAAGGACATGCTGCAGCTGGAAGAAGAGGTGCAAAGCATTCATATGTGTAGGGTTGGCCAGAACCTTGTGTTGCACAGTTAAAAAGCAGCTGGAAGAAGAGGTGAGAAGCACGTGCAGCAGCTGGAAGAAGAGGTGCAAAGCATGACATATGTGTAGGGTTGGCCAGAACCTTGTGTTGCACAGTTAAAAAGCAGCTGGAAGAAGAGGTGAGAAGCACATGCTGCAGCTGGAAGAAGAGGTGCAAGCATAACATATGTGTAGGGTTGGCCAGAACCTTGTGTTGTACGGTTGTGTGATATTTGCGTCGATGCACAGGTCAATCGTTTTATGAATGTCCGTCAAGTGTGCTGCCTGTCGTTTTTCTTATTTATTCTTTCCAAACTCGAACTGTGCGAGGTGGTGACATTGATTTTCAAGTCAATAAACAGGCCTCTTTGATAATTGTTTGCCCTCCTGAGCAATAATGAACATTCATGAGCTTCTGTTGGTGAGAAAAGAAACCTCAATGATTGTTTCATCATTAAAATTGTCTGAACGTGTAGAGGAGAGAGAGAGAACGTGAGGAGAGAGAGAGAGGGAGAGAGAGAGAGAGAGAGAGAGAG
>Ga0307974_1001423_pt1 | contig 16436 bp, 14 predicted proteins | sample OrgLakmetagen784_FD_201812 | JGI IMG/M metagenome (GOLD analysis project Ga0307974, IMG submission 201812) | Saline water microbial communities from Organic Lake, Antarctica - #784 | ecosystem: Environmental > Aquatic > Non-marine Saline and Alkaline > Saline | place: Antarctica: Organic Lake... | reverse complement strand
TGGACTGTTCGTGGGGCATGGAGCGCACGGTGCAGGTGCTTGCGGCGCACTGTGTGTTGAAACAGAGTTCAGACATCGTGGCCAGTACCGGCACCATGCTCGCACCTGTCCTTTTAGCAGACAGGGAACAGCAGCAGCAGCACATCCTCACGCCTGCTTCAGCAAATGATGCTCCAGCACAGCGTCATACACACCAATGCAGCAAATGTGAGGCAGCAAGGCACACACGCACGCACACACACACACTCACACATGCATATGCACACACATTGCGCGTGTGAAGGGTCTCGCCAAATTTTCAGCATCGCTAACGACGCTCCCTGACTTGCTTACCTGATGTGTGTGTGCGTACAGTATACAATTTAGAAAGAGGGTCTGCAGGTGCCGTGCTTGGGCAAACAGTACTCACCCATAGAAGAAGTGGTCCACTTTTATCTCAATACAGTTTCCAGTTTGTCAGTCTTTCCAGCACATGTGGTGCAGAATTAGTTTGTGACTTGCCTCTGTGTCATTCATTAGTATCTCTAGGCACAGTGTGTATGGGCGCACGCAGGGGGCGAATGTGTGCTGTGCTGACAACCGGTACAAGGCTAAACAAGCGTGATCCATGTCAAGGTAAGGCACCGCCTTGCCTTTTCTCATTCGTGCTCTTGCTTGTTTCATTGGGATACGTAATCTACCGTGTCCGTGTACACCATGGTGGCCGTAAATGTCAATGTGCCAAAGGCCAGACTTACGGCAAGCCAAAAACTCACAGACATACCTCAAAAGGTATAGTGCGCCTGAGCATAACAAATGCACATGTATGTATGTCATCCATTACTACTTTCAATCCAGTAATACATCTTGCATACCTCTAGGTACAGCGCTTGAGCGCACGCGGTGCACAGGTGTGTCATGTGTGTGTGGTGACACAACAGGGGGGAGCCACTTCTTGGGCAGGGGTGCTGTGCAGCTGGCTGGAGGGGGGGCTGGTACTGGCCGTGCGCACTGTAGTAGTTCCCAAAAAAGTCTTCTAAGCACGCGGCAACCTGAGCAGTGCGAGGAAATGATATGAAGGGGAGCAGTGAGATGATGGGGGGGCAGTGGAGTGAGGTGTGAGAGGGAGAGTGGTAAACAAGCAAGATAAGGTCCTGGTGTGACCTGGGGGAGTACAGGTGTGTCGTGAGGTGACGATAAGAAAGGGGGTACAGTGTGCTGATGATGTGACCTGGGGGAGTACAGTGTGTCGTGAGGTGACGATAAGAAAGGGGGTACAGTGTGCTGATGACCCGAAGGGAGAGGGAGTGTGGTGACGTCCAGACGAGAGCACCGTAATTGCCAGACCAGGGGTACATGCAAAAAGCTGACCTGAGGGGCTCCATCATCAAGAGGGCAAAAATAATGTATGACTTACTGATCAAGCAAATTCCATGTTTCGTGTGTCAAGAGAGGACATAAAACGTGACATACAAATAACATATATACACACAAATAACATATTTAAACACAACATGTATATACACAAATGATATCAGTCTCACACACGTGCACACAGCCTGTCCGCAGGGATTACACGGAATACGTCGTACTAGCCTAAGCACCTGACGGCATGCATCTGCAGTACGGCTGGATGCATGCTTGAAATGAATGGCCAAGGAAGCTTTATCCTTTCCTAAACGTGTCAGGTACACCCACACCTGCTTTCACTCACACAGCAGAAACAATGCACAGACAATAACATCCTTGGTCCTTGATTTCACCTCGCACGTACACACAGACACATGCATACACAAACACACGCAAACACACACGCACACGCACACAAACAGTTCACCTGCCGGCGTGCACTTCTTGATAGCCCAGCCCGAGCAGCCCCGCCACTGCTGCCGGCTGTGAAGGTCGATGAAGACATGTGAGACGTGAGGTGGCGATCTGGCAGCCCCTGTTGATGGTGCTGCATGCCTGGTCCACAATGCTGCTGCTGCTGCTGCTGCTGTTGCTGTTGCTGCTGGTGATGATGGTAGTGGTGTTGGTGCGGCTGGTATTGATGGTGGTGGTGGGTGGGGATGTGGGGCTGGGGCAAGGGTTGCGAGTGGATGTGTGTGGAGGGCTGGTGATACTGTGGCCTTGCGTTTGAGAAGGAGGGGGCTTGGGCGTGACCGTGGGTGTGAACGGAGTAGGGAGGCTGGTGCGGTGTAGCTAGCACACAAGGTCCTTGCAATTGGCCAGGGCCTTGCTGCCCCTGCTGCTGCCCCTGCTGCTGTGCCTGCTGCTGTGCCTGCTGCTGTGCTTGCTGCTGCGCCTGCTGCTGCAAGCGTGGCTTGCTGCTGTAGGCTGCATAGGGGGCAGCCTCTAGGGTGCGTAGGTTGGGAGGGTGAAGGGTTCCTCCGTCAAAAGCAACACAGGTGTTTCCTTTACCCCAACCTTCCCTGCCCGCGCTGCTGCCCTCATCAATGCCTTCCCTGCTGCGAGCTGCAACGTCTGCTGGGGTGAGGTCCTGCAAGGAAGGAAGAGCTGCACCCAAGGAGAGGGTGGTGGCTACTAGTCCTGCGTCAGGGTCACCACAGTCAATGGCGCCCGCGTGCTGTGCATGCTGCACGGGGACACATGCGAGCTCAATGGCATAGTCCTCTGAATCAGCTGTGCATTCTCCACAGGGACCTTTGTGTAGCCGCTGCCCTTCATCCTGCCAGCCTTTGGGGACTGCGTCTGTGTTACTGGTGGAAATGACCTTGTTGCGTACAAGGGCCTGCTCTTCATCCTGTGAAATAACATATAAGAGTTTGTACTCAGAACGCCTGGCATCAGTGACGTGTGGTAGTAAGGGGATTTCCAACAAATTCCTGCTTCTGTCTGGCATATTTTTAGGTTTATTTCCGTTCAAATTAACTCAGTTATTTGATGATTTAGGCTGGGAACTTTACTCTTGGGGATTATTATCATTCCCTGACAGTATCGAAAGATGATGGACAATGCATGAAGAGTGAGTGAAATAAGGGTGCCGCATATTGGTGAGATGTCTAGGTGATGGCATCCCTAAACCCAAGAACATCCAAGAGAAGCCTACATATATTCAGATGTTACCCTCTTCAAACAGGAAAAGAGGGTGTTCTGTTCCAGAGTTGCACACAAGCAGAAGCTGCATCAAGTAGGGCCAGGGCTCAGCATTATGAAGAAACTGCCGCAGACTCACTCACACACAAGTCAGGGCACACCAACGTTCTCAAATCCCCGCACTGCCACACCCCCACACATCATACACACAAATATACACATCCACAATGAAATGCACACACAATCAAATGCAAAAAATGTGCACAGATGACAAATTGTTGACACACACATGCAAGCAAACACACACCATAATGTGGCTACTCTTCGGGCTGTCTGGAGGTCCCTGGTACCAACTGTCTGTAACCTCCTCCTCCTCCTCCCCGTCAATCCCAGTCCCTGGGTGCTTGGTGCTGTGGAAAGACCTGCATCCTCGATGCAACGGAGGGCCATCGTAGTCCTCATCGTCCATGCCTGCAAATGTTTTTTTTTATGAATGACGCGTCAGCTGATTGGCTGCATGTGTCGTGTCTGCACTTGTAGTCACTTGTCCGCACATGTAGTCATGTTGTGCGTTTCTGTGCGGATAAACCTTGAACGATACAGATGTGTGCTCATGCAGCATAAGGAAGGAAAGACGGACCTGTGCCATGTCTACTTTAAGCACACATGTATTTCACTAGAGCACCACACATGTATCTCACTAGAGTACCAAAATTAACTTTCGACATCGTACCACCCCCAAAAAAAACCTGCAACGCTTTATCACCATTTAATTCAGATTCGTGGCGGAGGAGCTCATGTCACGGTATCAACAGGGCCCCTTTTCCTTGATGTTGGGAGTGGTCTTCACTGACTGTTAGCTTTTCCCTTCTTTTTATTCCCTCTCGTACCTAGCTGCTCCTTCCCCCTCAGACCTACTTTGGGGTTTCCAACATATCTATCAGTCACAATTACCACGCATGCTTGTAAGACTCCCCGTGCTACATTTGCCTCAACCATCTCCTGCCAAAGGCTCTTTTATGGAAGGCATGGCCCCCCATGTCATAGTTGCATACATGTCATGGAAGGCATGGCCCCCCATGCCATAGTTGCATACTCATGGAAGACATGGCCCCCCACGCCATAGTTGCATACTCATGGAAGGCATGGCCCCCCATGCCATAGTTGCAGCTGAGCGACCTAGCAACAAAATGCACAAGCGCGCCTTCCGCAAGGCTGTTCAAACAGCATGGACGGCATGCCGTTCTCAAAGCATGTCCCAACAACAAAATTTACTACAGCTGAAACTCTCTTTGCAACAGCACGTCGAGCTACACACCTTCTGCAGAGGGCTGTTCAGACAGCATGGAAGGCATGATACCCCCGTAACCCCCTTTTGTACGGCCATCTGCTGGCCCAGGCAGGGGAGTGATGATCATCCACAATTGCTGCAGGTTGACGCATGGAAATAGATATCCAGATGATTTATGTGATTTTGAGGCATTTTCAAACATCACCTATCCACTCTCACCACTAAGAGAGGTTGACGCGTGGAAATAGATATCTAGATGAATTATGTAATTTTGAGGCATTTTCAAGCACGAGCCATCATGGAGGTCTTAGGAGTGAGAGGTGATTTTGGCGGTGGGCAGTATTCTGCGTTGGCTGCGGTTTGATGTGAACGTGCATATGCAGTTAGAGGCAACATCATCCATGGCAGGCAGATGCAGGCTGCAAAAATGGTGAATTAATGTACATCGTAACTTGCAAAATCAATAGAGTGCATTAAATTAATAAGCAGGATAAATAAGCAGAATAAATTGGACATTTAGGTATCAGGGTGGCAAATAAATAGCCGCTGACTTTTCCAGGTGCTCATAGTATCTGACAGACATAATGTACGCCAAAACATAACATTCTGCGCATTTGTCAGACCTTCATAGTCATAATACATGCAGGAATCTGAGTCAAAGAATTAAACCACACAGATTATCAAGCAGAAAAATATGGAAAGCAAACAACGCAAGCACGCACCAGTGCCAAGAAAGCTGCGCCCGCCACCACCAGCAGGAGCAGGCCCAAGAAACGCAGGGGGCTGTGCCAGGCTAAAGCAAGCACCTCATCTAGGAATAAGTCCATTGGCCCGTCAGGCTCGAGCCCCAGCCACGCAGCCTCCACGTCTTGTCTGCGTGCGCACATCACGTCACGTTTTGTGTTAAGGGGACACAGTTACTTCTGTCAGCTTTGTGGGTTCTTGCATGAGCCATTGCCATGCACTTGCAGGGAAAACAGCAGACAATTTGACCTAGTTGCCTGACCATTGCCCAATCCAAATATTATAAAAAATAGACAGGGTTTCGATAAAACAAAAGTTACGAGTACTCCTGCAGCAATAAGCCCTCAGCAACAAGGACCTGCGTAAGTGCACCCTCCTGCCGCTGCTTGGTGATCTGTGGACTGCACTCTCAGAAGGCAGTGTAAGACCGAAGGGTCGCACAGCTTACCCTTGCAAAAGTGGGCCCTCCGTAGAACCCTGTGGGGTTTGCCCCTCTACGCCTGTCATCATTTGGGAGATGAGCAGCATGAGGTTGGCGATGAAGATGAGGCCCAAGGCGGACCAGGCACAGAAGGCCAGCAGCCAGCTGTTGCAGAAGCTGCCCATCCACTTGCGTGAGCTTGTGGCCTGCGTGTGTGTGAGCGCGCGTGTGTGTGCATATACATTGGCCATGCCTCAATCATTGGTGTGCCTGGCACCGAAAGTGGCTGCATATTTGGGCACTGGCATTTTAGTGAATGAACCTTGACCATCAGCACCAGACCAAAGACATCTCGAAATCTTGGCTCCATAGTATGTTGGAGGTAAAGTGACCATAGGCACCAGAATGGCAGTACCGTGATAGTAGGCACTGAAAAGACTATCATGAGCACTTGTTCAGCAAGTTCAGCAGCAACACCTTGGCTATCAAAGGCACGAAAGCAACTGTACCGTAGTCATAAACACCACTAGATTGACTGTACAAATGTGAATGTGCCTGACCTAAAGCCCCAGAGCTGGTGCACCTCAGCATCTTAGCCGCAGCCACCAAGTTGCATGTACAATGGTTACCAAAGGCACCAGCGTGACTGGACTAAACTAAATGACATTAGAGTGACTCCCTGTGCCTTAGATGAAAGGCAGTGGAGAGAAAGAAGAAAAAGGAAAAGAAGAGAACGCAGATAGTGAAAAACCACTTCTAACATTAAATGAAAAAAATGAGCCACTTTGGTACCGGGTACCATATAACTCCCTCACCATGAACCGGAGTGACTGTACCTAGACTAACAACACTAGAGTGACTTCCTGTACCTTGATCATGGGCACCAAAGTCACCGGTAGCTGCAGGGCCAGTGCAACTTGAGCAATGAGCAGAAACTTGTAGGTCGCCCGGTCACCCCACACGTACTGCAGAATGGCGGCTGGCAAGATGGCAGCGCTGCAGTGTGTGTTAGGAAGAAACAATGTTAGTTTGTAGGTGGAAATCAGTGAGGGTTGGGTGGCGACAGGTTTCTGCTTGGAAGATACACGAGGCATGTCTTGTCCTTGTAAAGAGAAGATGGGGGAGGCTGACACACACACATGCAAACCCACATAACAAGCACGAACGTGCTCTGGTGCTTAGTGGGTACATGACAGCTCTGTGTACATAACGCCTGAGTGTGAAGTTTAGGGTTTCGACTGGGGCAGGGCTTGGCCAGATAGGAGGACGATTGGCCAGCACAAAAGACCAGGACTAGAGAAATTTAAGCTATGGGCTGGCAAACAAATTGGTGCCCCATTTAGCAGGGGTAACAGTGATATTGGAGACTGGATAATCTGCATGCAGTTTGTAAGTCACCATCGCCCAAAAATAAAAAAGATATATACTGTCACTGGACTCATTTGAAATGTCAGTGCTAGGTAAGACTTTCAAATTTTGCAGCGCTGCTAAGAAGTTGGTGGGTGGCAATTATTTGTCTGAATCCCCCTATGCTCCATGTAAACCTTGACAAGTCCATGTAAACCCTGGCAGATGGGTTATTGTGTCCAAGGAAGTTGGTATTTAACAAATGAATGGTCGAGTCATCCGCCGTTTGTCCACAATTACTTCGTGAGACCAAATTAATAAAATCAATAAAGTTTTCGTTTTCAATTCGGAAAAAGATCTTAGAATTTCTTTTGGAATTCGTATGGGGCACTTTGCCGGTGTGTTTGTAATTAACTTCTCTTTTGCTTCGTAAGGGGGTCTGGGGATTAATTTTTGAGTTCGAAGGGACTTCGTGAGGATCCTGTCGAGAATTAATTTGTGAACTCGAGAGCCCCCCACTGTTGGCTGCTGCAGCTGCCCCCGCTGATGCTGCTGTTGCTGTGCAGGCTGCTGGACAGGCTGACCATTGGCTGCATGGAGAGAACGACAGTTGCGAGTAGTGCACACTGGTGCTAGCACAGTGCGCTTCCCTAATCAGAGAAACAACCTTCTCTTACCCTCTTGCCATCTTCTCTCACTCTGTGAGGATGCCCCAGAAGAAGGGCCTAAAGAGGCTGTGAAGAGGAGGAGTCTTGTTCTTGGGGCAGCATGCATGGGCGCCCCACGGTCCCCTTCATCACACCGACCTCGCCCCTTGCCTTTGCCTATGCCTCCCTGAGCTGCCTCTCCCTCTGCAGCTTCTCATAGCCTCTGAGCAGCCGGCCCCTCAGCATGGGAGTTGGGCTTCGATAACAGGGCCAGGGGTTCACACTGGCACACCGGGAGGCCAATATTAAAAAGTGCCCTCAAATCCACAAAAATTAATTATTTTTTGACTTCAAATCCAGTTTGGAGAGGGCGCTGAGAATTATTGTTTTTTGCCAAATAATTATTTAATTTCCGAAGTGATCGAGGATCTAAGGTATATCTAAGCACCCCTGCACACTTAGTTTGTGGCAGGAGGTGCCCAGGTGAACAGGGTGGGAATCCCTGCCAGAATTTGATTTCCATAAGCTCCTCCCCGGTATTATCAACTTACCAGGGGTGTTTGCAATCATATTTGGGAACATTTTGGTGAAGGTCTGGGGGTCTGGGGTGAAGGTCCGGTTTTGGACCCTCTTTTGGCAGGGAAAAGTGCGAGTTTTTGTAAGTCGACAACCACTGAACCGTTTGGGATCGGGATTGTTTTGCTGGAAATTTCCACCCCCCTTTTTTTCCTTTTATGGGTATGGTTTGGCCCAAAACCTATCTGGCAACAAAAGAACTGGTGAAATTTGGACCAAAACCCGCATTTCTACACCCATACCACCTTTTTGGCAGGGAAACGGCACATATCCAGCCCCCCACTATCACCCTTGACCCCAAACTCATTAATTTTTATGCAGAAGTCAGGAGGCGTCTAGGATCATAACTTTTTGGCGGCACGTGTCAATCCCGATATAAATTATATATTCGGAATTCTGGCGTTGAGAGCTATTGATTGATATAAAGATGAGTCAATTCTGGGGGGGGGGGGGGGACATTTGGTTTTTTGGGCGGTTCTGGAAAATTTCGAGGGGGTCCCCAGAATTTTTCCGGGCCACTCCCACGGAATTTTAATTATATTTTTGGAATCCTCAGCTCAAGCCCAGTCGAATGGCACCCTTGTTGGGTGATTTGATTAAAGGGGGGGGATCTGATAGCCTGGTCATAAAAATGCATGGAATTTCTCCAAGTAGGCCGTGGGGGTGTGTTCAGGTAAAATACCAGTAATTGATTCCAAACTTGCAGTTTACACATTTCATTATGCCCAAGTTGCATGACTGAAGTAAAAAAGTGCTTTGGCAAAGGTTTCGGATGGATTTGTGCACTAAACAGGTGGTCAGTGCAAGAGCGTGCGCAAACCAGTTTTTGCCCTATATAGGCTATAGCTCATCAGGTATTGCATTATTTGGCATGAGAAATGTGCAGGCAGATAGCTGCTTGAACTCTGAGCAGAATGGCACCCTTTTTATTTATGTAGGGGGTTAGGAAGGGGGGTTTGGGGGGTGGGTGGTCATTTTGGGCCATAGGCCCAAAATCTGGACGTGCCTGTCTACATATTTTTTTGGACGTCTTCTGCAGGTGTTACATTTATGCATAGAAACCATTGGGTGACCTCAGATGTGCAATTCAGTAAAGGGGCATGGATTCCCCCTTTTTGGGTGGGGCTTGGCTGGGCTGACCCAAAAAATCACTTTAAAATATCATAAAATTATAAGTTGCAATTTGGGGAGGGCACCGAGAAATATTAAAACTTCCGTTTTTTTGCCAAACAATTGTTTAATATTCGGTAAGTGATCATGGACGCACGATAATAGCTTTTGACAAGTGGGCTCTTTTGTCCAAGGCTGCCGAGCTTCCACATCAAGAAGTGACTATGGACACGATGCTTGAATGTACTTTTTCTGGCACATATCGACATTACTATTATCAGCACTGAGACTTAGCAGCACGCGCTGTCGTTAGCTCTGCCACCTTTTCTACTACAAGAAGTAGCATAGACATAAGGATGCTACGGGCATCTTGGAATACTTGGAAAATTTACTAACAAATTTGAAATAGATTACCTGCAGGCGACAAACAAAATTGAGGCGACAAACAAATATGAAATGGATTACCTGCGGGTGATGAGGCGACGCGCCCATGTCGAGATGTGCACATTGAGGAAACCCTGGAGCACGACCTGTAGGTGTATTTGTGTGTAGGTGTGTCTGTGTGCGTGTGCGTGTGCATGTTAAGAGTAGGTGTAAATACGCATTTGTGTGTGAGTGTGTGTGTTGTACATGTGCATGTGTGTATCTATGACTAGCAGATGCGCAAACCCCTAAGTAATTTTCATTAGCTACCACGTAGAACATAGCAGTAATTAATGCAGAGAGGAGAGCATCGTAAAAGAGCTGACCCGCCAGCCTGTTATTAGCGCTGACTGTCAACGGGAGCATTCCATCCACAGAGTATAACACCCAACTCTCCTGACATGGTTTTGCAATATAGCCATTCCACACACAGCACACCGACCCACTGCCCTTGAATCAGGGCCTATAAGAACAGGTACCGTAGGTCCACGATAACTTCTGATATTTATATTCATTGGGCGATAAAACGGAATTAAAATTATTGGAGCCCTCTTTGAACTGGATTTGAAGTCAGAAATGACATTTTTAGTGATTTTGTGGCAGTTTAAAGAATGCCTTGCGTGCCAGTGTGAACCCCCTGACCCTGTTATTAAAGCCCTCTCAGCAGCAGCAGCAGCAGCAGCAGCAGCAGCAGCAGCAGCAGCAGCAGCAGCAGGTTCCCTAATATCAACACCCTCTCCAGTATCAGTCCGGGGTGCTAAACACACCAACGGAGTGATAAATTAACCCTGGCATAGGCCCTTACGAACTTAAAACGAAAAATAATTTAGATATTTTTCATTGGTATCACAAAGTGATTGTGGGCCTCCGGTATTCCAAAGTACCAACACTCTTCACCCAACCGTCTTGAAGTGTTCCTTGTGAACATGGCCGTTCCACAAACAAAAATCAGACACACTGACCTGCCCTACTGTATAGCCTGCGTACGTCATCAGCTTACGCGCACAAAGCAACAACGCACTGACCTGTCCTGAAATGGTGCCTGTGAACGTGGACAGCTGACCCGCGCACAGCAGGGCCATGCCAAAAGCGTGAGGGGCAACATTGCTGCTCAGAGTGCGCTCCATGACATCGTGAGCATCTTGCAGCGTCTCCACCGTGATGCCTGCACACAGCATTTAGGGTGGCAAGTGTGAGGGATTTGGTTGTGACGTGGTCAAATGTGGATCTGTGTGGATGTATGAATGGTTGCTGCGCTGCGCAAGCGTCACCTAAGCACAAAAGTGGCAGTTCTAGTGGTAATTGGTGCCATCTGGCCTCCTCCTCCTATTTGGTGAGGGAGCAGGCGTGCATTTCACTAAATTATTTGACCGAAGCAATATAGCACCGTGCTGCATCAGGAACGCATGCACATTTTCTTCAATGTAATGTTGCAGCCAGCACCAGCAACACCTACACGTTCACCACCAGTGCTACTGCACACACACACACACACACACACACACACACACACACACACACATACACACACACATACACACACATACACACCCACTAGAATAAGCAAAGCAGAAGAAGTGGCGCTTGTTACCTCTTGAATGGAACGTAGCAGCCGACACCAGCAGCACTGACACATTCACCACCAGGGCCACCGCAAGTGCGCAGCCAATGTCACAAAAATTAAGGAAGCACAGCCGGGAGAGGATTGCGGGGCCGATCTTAACGGAGCCAGCAGCAAGGCGAGCTTGGTCACTCACAAGGGCGCTGTGATGTGTGTGAATGTGAGCATGTGCATGTGTATGCGCGTGTGTGTCTGTGGGCATTGTGCGTGCGTGTATATTTACGCGTGAGTGTGTCACTGTCCATTATCTATTGATGGTGGGTGCGCGCTCTGTGTTGCTGTGATGTTGATACTGATCAAGAGTTTATATACATGTTACGGCAAGCAACTTGGCACAGTGGCATGCATGTTGCCACAACAAATATGTTCAAATACCTACAGCTTGCAACACAAATTCACAGATGCACAGACACATAGACACACCTGTGCAGGTAGAACGAGTGGGGCATGACGTTGGCCCCCAAAAGTGACACTGCGGTGTAGAGGTGCTCACGTCCCATTGTTGGGTACAGACCCCTGTAAGCAGCAAAAACGTATTTCTTCACTGAACATGCCGCTTCCTTTCCATTAACCAGTTGTGGTTGCAAACTGCAGATTACTCTGCAGCATACAGAAGTAGCCACATTCTTGGAAACGAGTGCAACCAAATGTTAGTTGAACTGTCTTGCCACAGCTTGCGCCGCTGTGGAAATCATCATTTTTCTTAACACTTGGTCCTTGTCAGCGTTAGGTTTAGTTGTCCCTGCTCCCATGCACCTTGACTTCAGCAACTGTTGCTGCTCTTGTAGGCAGGTACAGGTCCCCTGCGCCTGGGTGTTTATTTGATCAGTCAGAGCCACTACTTAGTCGGAACAACTACTGAAGGCACACTTGGTAATCATACAGGCGTGGAATCAAATCGAAACACTTACCCGACAAGCTTTGATACGGGTGGCTTGGAGATGATGAGGTCAACTAGGAAGCAAGCCACCACCACGGCTAACAAACACACCGTCAGCGCCTCGCTCTTCTTGATGGCACCCTGCACACCAGTGTTGGAGGACACAAGCACAGAGGGTTGGCCAAATCATGTGCATTCTTTATGATCAAGAAATACCTAAAACCCTCTGGCAACTTGGCACTAAACTGAAGCCAAAAGAAAAGGCCCGGGATTCGGTATTCATGCACCGTTGTGTATACAATTATGTTCAAGCACGAATTGTGCCTTAGGAGCTGTTTGTTCTTGAGACAGAGTATCTATTACAGAGGGAACCACATCCAGACCTGAAAGGAAATATGCCAGATACGCCATTTGTAAGCCTACCTTGTAAGGAGCTAGGAGCAGCGGCACTGCACATCTAGACCAGAAAAAAAATCTGCCCGACAAAGCCTTTTGTTCAAGGTAATGTCACGCAACTACCCCGTGAGGAAATAGGAGCAAGCGGGCTACGGCACGCCTAGACCTGGTTTTTCATAAATCCAGTTAAGGCGTGTTTCTACCGGATTGAACGCGCATTCACCTTGTGAGGGACTAGGAGCAGCAGCAGCACCACGTCTAGCCCGGTGAGCAATATGCACGGCAGCAGCGGCCAACCCAACAGCAGATTCAGCCCAACAGCTGTGCCTGTGGGGAGGAAGAGAGTGCACACACACACTTTGATTCTGGTCTGTGAGGAGGGGAAAGTACGCAAGTGATTTAGCTCTGACATGTGGGATAAAAAGGGGCAATCACAAAGTAGCTCTAGCCTATAGGAAGGGAAAAGAGCCGACGCATGATGTAGCCCTGGCCTGCAGGAATGGAACATGCATTACCCATAATGCATAGCTCAGGTTGATGGTAAGCAAGGTCAGGCACGGGTCAGACATGAGGGAAGCTGACCAGGCACATCGGTGTGAGTGACCAGGCACATCGGTGTGAGCAACCAGGCACATCAGTATGAGTGACCAGGCACATCAGAGGGAGTGAAAACATAAAGCTGATGCGAGCAACAAAGGAGCGGGAGTTACACATGTAGCGCTATCCAACGCCATTGAAAGCGCCGGGGCCTGCACGGTCGTCACGTGGCATTGGAGAACACCAATCACGTGACATTGGAGAACACCAATCATGTGGCATTGGAGAACACCAATCATGTGGCATTGGAGAACACCAATCATGTGGCGTTGGGGAACACCAATCATGTGGCGTTGGGGAACACCAATCATGTGGCATTGGAGAACACCAATCATGTGGCGTTGGGGAACACCAATCATGTGGCATTGGAGAACACCAATCATGTGACAGTGGAGAACACCAATCATGTGGCGTTGGAGAACACCAATCACGTGACATTGGAGAACACTAATCATGTGGCATTGGGGAACACCAATTATGTGACAGTGGAGAACACCAATCATGTGGCGTTGGAGAACACCAATCACGTGACATTGGAGAACACTAATCATGTGGCATTGGGGAACACCAATCATGTGGCAATGGAGAATACCAATCATGTGGCATTGGAGAACACCAATCATGTGGCATTGGGGAACACCAATTATGTGACAGTGGAGAACACCAATCATGTGGCATTGGAGAACACCAATCATGTGACAGTGGAGAACACCAATCATGTGGCGTTGGAGAACACCAATCATGTGGCATTGGGGAACACCAATTATGTGGCATTGGGGAACACCAATTATGTGGCATTGGAAAACACCAATCATGTGGCGTTGGAGAACACCAGTGGGTCGTGCCTTCCCTGTTGCCAGGCCCTTGCCAATGAATCAAACGACGCCTTGCAACATACCAAGCAGCACACGCAAAGGAAAGGCACCTCAGCACGCGCAAAAAAGCACTGGCCATATAATTCCCGACCTACCAAGCAGCATGGTAAGGTCCAAAGCCACGATTGAGATCTCACACGTGGCCCACATGATCCAGATCACGGCTGGAGGATAGCTCTCACGACACACCTTTGCAAGTGTTTCAGGTCAGGAGGGCTATCTCAGTCGATTGGACGGGTCGATGGACGGACAGAAGGATGGATTTCCTGTTTATTTCTGCTCTGTGTCCCTTCAACTGCATATCACCTCATTCATTGCACACATCAATTGGATTCGATTGCATTTCCAATATTTTCATGATAGATAGATGGATGGATGCTTGGGGAGATTTTCCGGTTTGTTACTCCTCTGTGTCCATTTAACTGCATTCTGATGTCAATCACACCTGCCTTTTCGAATTGCCAAGGAAGAAGAAAAAAATAAAAGGAGAGGCGGAGAACCAGGGAGCTGCGGGTAAAGTTATCATCTTTGATTTACAACAATGAGGCGCACATTGATAGTGCTGGGTCCTGCACGAGTCAGCAGTTCGAGGCTGCTCAAAAATCGTGAAACCATCCCCCCTCCCTTCAACATCAAAAGACCTGCTTGCCTGCCTATTAAAATTGGGCATTTCGGAGAAACGCCTACAAACCGGAGACCCTCCTAACATGTAGATCGTTCCTTATTGTCTTCCTCTCGTTATTGAGTTGCCTTCGCACATCAGGGTACCTGTGTGTTACTTTGAGCCGAAGATTTCTGCTTTTTTGTTCTTTCCTCATGCAGTTGCTTCCACACATGCAGGCATAATTGTTTCACCTGAGCCAAATGCTTGCCAGTGCAGATGCCCAGGCGCGCGGAAAGGGTTTGCAGCAGAATAGCCACAAGGTTTGATGCCACCACCACCCACACCTGCGTGCACAGAGCACCTTGGGTGAGAGCCAGAGACATACATTAAGGATACCCAAACAGGTTCCGTAAGGAGAAGGGGGTGGGCACAGCACTCGTGGTTTAGGCAGTTGATCGTGCAAAGAATTGTTCAAGGCAATGCCGTGCGGATTTGTGCATTGTTCAGCTACTTTACAATGAAGCACGTATGATGTGGAAATGCAAGGACCTGCAAGAGAAATCGTCAGATGTGCAAACATGCAAATCGAATGCACGTGTGAATGATTGCTGTGGCAATGTTTGGTTCAGCTGGGGTCTAACACATCACTCACTGCACACTGCACATCTAATAATAGATGCCTACTTCAATAATGAGCGCACTCTTGACACCCACATACCTACATGTCCACACGTATATCCACACCCACCCACATACCCACATATTCGTAATTCAAAGGTAATTGTACCCACCAGACGGTACCCAAACCTGCTGCCAGCCTCAATGGCTGTGGCCCAGTTGCCTACAAGACAACACAGGGAGGAGCAGGAGTGACGCAGGCCCATACACACAAGTCCAGGACCTGCTGTTGGCTGCACTGTGTTGTGTGCTTCCGACATTGAGCTGCCACGACTTACGCAACTGTGCACATAGGCTCATCAAGTGATTACACACATGCCTCGATTAAAGTATCAATCTCCGCTAGCTTGATGAGGAGCTTTTCAGGCTGGCTGGCTGAATAGCATGATAAGACTTTCGTGCTTACAACAAATGTGTATGGGTGCTGGCTGCCGCAAAAAGAAAGCAGAAGTTATAGGAAGGAAGCCCTGGCACTGCTTCTGACACTCATTGAAGCAACAGTGGAACTTGACGAGGGGAAGAGTGCAAGGGGTACTGCAAGGGAGAAATAGTGCTGAGGAAAGCACTGGGCCACTTTGTGCATAATAGTGCATGCTGGTCTTTGTCCTTAATCAGCCGCTCCTTCTATTGACAAAGGACCAAGGAGGCTTAGAGAACTGCGCTTTATTAGACCAGGTCAAACAAAACACGATACCAACACCTCATCCACCCACCAGGATCCAAGTATGCAACCCTGCAAAAATGAGTGGGAGAGCTAATGTCAGGACATTCTTAAAACGTCTAACTTCTGTCGTAATGAGTGAACGCATGCATACAGGATTCAAATTCCAGCACAAAAACAAGTTCGGTTTGCATGCCTGTCCAAGTTAGACAGGTAGGCAAAATCTCCCACACGCACACAGAATATCTTGCGCACAATTACACATGCACGTACAGATCCACACTGACACACTCGCATGCGCACACTCTCGTATATGCACAAACACACACACACACACACATACACACACACACACACACACACACACACATGATTTAAAGAGCAATGCACCACAAAGCCAACTGATGCAACAAACTTACGACACGAGGAATGCTGGGCCCATTACGCGACCAGCATCCGATAGGAGGCTCAGCGCTCCCATTTCTGTCGAGATATGAGTGCATGTTTTGGTAGGCATTTGTGTGCAAGC
>Ga0307974_1001421_pt1 | contig 16450 bp, 16 predicted proteins | sample OrgLakmetagen784_FD_201812 | JGI IMG/M metagenome (GOLD analysis project Ga0307974, IMG submission 201812) | Saline water microbial communities from Organic Lake, Antarctica - #784 | ecosystem: Environmental > Aquatic > Non-marine Saline and Alkaline > Saline | place: Antarctica: Organic Lake... | reverse complement strand
CCCCAAATCGTTAATCAAGGTCGGTGATATTCTTTACGCACGGTAGTCAATACCATGATACTCAAAAGATCCCATCAAAAAAAGAAACGTGTTTGGATACTTGTCAGCCCCGTCTGGAATTCCACTTACCTAGGAGAACAAATCCCAGCCCCACGCTGACCACTCCCTTAAGCACGCCAACAATGGTCGTTGTCAGTGCAGTATTTGTAGTTGTGCACCTGAGTGTAGGTATGCGTGGAACTGAAAGTAACAAGCAAGGCTGACAACTTCCTTAAGCACGCCAACAGAGGTTGTCGTCCGCGCAGTATTTGTAGCGGTGCACTTAAGTGTACGCATGCGTGGGACAGAAAGAATCAGAAGCAACGCTGACCACTCCCTTTAGCACGCCAACAATGGTCGTCATCAGTGCAGTATTTGTAGCTGTGCACCTGAGTGCACGTATGCGTGGACTGAATGTTGCAGGGTGAACCCTGATCTATGCTGCCTTGTTTTTGACAGACAGTGTACGTTTATAAGTTTATAAGCTATCGGTGTGCAATATACAGTGAACTCCAGCTAGACATTGAGGATGGTCAGATGCAGCTCAGTGCCGCCGGCAGAACATCTGGCTGCCTGAGGCTGTACGTTGAACATCACACAACAGGCCACGCACACGTAATTTACATTGCAGACTAAAAAGGCCACGCAAAACGTCATGGTCACGCATCCCGCATTCACATGCACAACTTTCACAAGGGTGCACGCACTACACAACGGGGCGCATGATTTACTTCCAAGCCTGCTGACACAATAATGAGGGGCACTCTCACCAAAACAAAGTGTAGTTCAATAAGCAGCCCATGAAGCTGCATAACAGCACAGCTGTCCACAGCATGGTAGCTCCGTGTGTTTGGATGCCCTGCAAGCGTGGAGACATGCATTGGTATTTTTATACATTACTTTTCTTAATAATTTATATTATTTTGGTGGAGGCGTTCATTGGTATTTTTCGATTTTCTTAAAATGGACCATTCAAAGCATAAGTACGGGGAGCGTCAGATGTGCGGTAGAAGCGTATTACAGCGTTGTTACAGCGTGTTGTTACAGCGTGTTACAGCGTTCAGGCTGTAACTTACAGCGTTTTGTTGCACACACTTTTTGGAATATAGACAAAATGCCCTGGGGGTATTCAAGGCTTCCATGCCATCAGACCATGATGAGGGGCTGTCAGTGGCACAGTCAATGCATGCCAGTTCAAGGTAGTACGCAAGTAACAAGCCCGTGAGGTGCGTGATGGGTGCTAATGACTAATGACGGATTGCGCATGAGCAGCCACACTTCCCAGACCTCCTACTCTGTGCGTCCTTTTATGACCATACATGCAGCTGCGGGAAAATCCAGAGGGTCAAAAACGAATACAGCATGGCTTGATGATGTTCCAACCCACCACTTGGTACGCACGGGGCAGAGCATGAGCCTCTCCCATTGCAGCAGCAATCACGACTAGCATAGGAAAGCCAGTGATGGAAGTGTAGTATAAGAGCTCAGAAGAGGAAGCAGAGGGGTTATGCTCATCACCTTGGCCCTGCGGTCAAGCGCATCACACACACAAAAAGTGCGGGTGAACCACACGCGCTAGGACCACGCACGACTCACCACAGCGTACGCGTTTGGTAGGGCCTGGGCCGAGCCATCCGCACAGACCAGGATAAGCAGGAGTGGAAGCGAACTGACAGAGTTGTAGTATAAGAGCTCCTGAGAGCTAACCGGGGCATGAGAGTGGGACCCTTGCCCAACGCCTGCGCCCTGCGGGCAGATGATTACGGGGGGCCACCACATGTCTATGGTTGACCATTTTAAGCAAAGTTTGGTGTAAATAGGCAGGCTTGCAGCATTTGGTGAAGACTAATACGTCATCTTCAGCTGGTGTACAAGAGTACACACATGAATGTTTCTCCCCAAAAGGGGTTTACCTTCAGTGATATCAGTACCTTCAGTGATTTTTACTAAAGGGGTTCACCTTGAGTGATGTATCATTTTCAGCTGGTGTACAAAAGTGCACACAGACCAAAAGAGGACTGCTTTACATGATCATGGCTCGCGTGTGCCCCCCCCCCCAAATGAGGCATCAAAATCTGCATCTGTCTGACTCCCTCAACCACGTCTACCATAAAGTGATTTCATGCATGATAGGGATATATGAATCCATTGTTTCTGGGGGAAAAGAAGCTGTTTGGGCCATGGTGTGGGCTTACTGGGCCTTTGGCAAACGATTTTCCTGACAGGACCAAGGCCCGCAAGGTCCATTTCGCGACCCCATACCTTGTCAATTTTTGGGATTACACTGAAGCAATAGCTACCAAGTATGAGCATGTTTAGGGAACCGGGTGTTTGGGGTCACACTGAGGCGACTTTTACACACATCATGAGCATGACGATGGGACCGGGGGTGTGATCCCCTCTTTGGGTAGTGGTTAGCAGGTGACAACTCCATTTACATAGCAGGTGGTAGGTTTAAAATGTGAGTGGTCCCCTCTTAAGGCAGCAAGTAACAGGTCACAGGTTCAAGAATGTGTGCGGTCCCCTCTGTGGGTAGCGGGCTGTAGGTGAGGTTGAAAAATATACTGGAAATCATTGGCTTGCAATAACTATATGCCTGATCTATGCACGGGCAAACGATCATGCAATGCTCAGTGCTTGCCAACAAGTAAAAACACGTTCACCACCAAGTTGTCCCTCTCCTTCAACTCAACTTGCAGCAAGCTAACCCTGAGTGCTTAGCACACGCTTAGCACATGCTTAGCACACGTTTAGCACACGCTTAGCACACGCTTAGCACACGCTGCTTAGCAAGCATTACAAAGACCAAGAAGGGCACAAAGGCCAAGCAAAGCCGAGCAGAACAAAGGCTCAGTAATGCAGGCCAAGAAGGACACAAAGGCTGAGCAAGGTCAAGCAGAACACAGGCCGACTAAACGCAGGCCAAGAACAGCACAAAGACTAAGCGGGGCCAAGAAGAACGCAAAGGCTGAGCAAGGTCAAGCAGAACACAGGCCGACTGAACGCAGGCCAACAACAGCACAAAGACTAAGCGGGGCCAAAAAGAACGCAAAGGCTGAGCAAGGTCAAGCAGAACACAGGCCGACTGAACGCAGGCCAAGAACAGCACAAAGGCTAAGCGGGGCCAAGCAAACCAAGGAAACACATGAAGAGAAGAGCAAAGTGTCGGGTAACTTTCAAGCAGCGTAACTGCTTTTAACTTGATCAGTAGCAAGTAAGCTGCTCAGCACCCGCAGCTGAGCAAAGCTTACACAATTATTCATCTTCAGCACTTATGACAAAGTTGCAAGCTCACCTTAAACTCGACCAGGAGCAAGTAAGCTGCTTGGCACGCGCAGCTGAGCAAGCAGAAGACGTAGCCAGATAGATCAAACATCAAATCGCCAACACCTAGTTGTTTCCAAATGGTAGGAAGCGACTGTCAGTGTGGAAAGATGGGCAACTTTTAGACACTGACCATCTATTCATCCTGGCCAGCCGTGAAGACCAGTTATGGGCTAGAAATAGAACTGCTTGTAATGAGAAAGATATGAAAAGGTCCAGTAGTGGTAAGGCTGCACCATATCACCTCCAGCTGAGGATAGTGCACACAGCTAAAAAATGGCTGGACCTCTGCCTACTAAGATCTGTCAAATTTATGCAAGATGCATACATTCAACTTGCAGCTTAAATAGGATGCAGGTATAACGGTTTGAATCTAGCCGATGCTGTAAACAGCCCAGCTAGGTGGTTGCAGCAGACTGAAGTTTGTTTTATCGACATACAGTAACCTTCTGTTCCCACGAAAAAACACAGACCGTGTGCAGCTTCCCACAACAAGTTTTCAGACGTGCTTAAGGTGCTGCGCCTTGCATCCACACAATGTGCCCACCACCTACTCACGCAGATGAATGCATTGCCCCTGCATCTGCACGGGCCACGCCCTTTACCTGCAACAACACATCCGACGACCACCAGGAGCACGGATGCGATGATCTGTGCTGAAGGCCACTTCTTCTTTATGAACGCCTGCATGGTCAACAAGGACTTTATGAATGCCTGCATGGTCACCAATCTTCTTCTTTATAAACGCCTGCATGGTCAACAAGGACAAGAAGCAATCAGCCTGGCTGACCGGCTTATAAACATGCCTGATTCTGCTTATGAACATGCCTGCCACAAATAAATTAGAAGGATAGAGCCTCTCAGTGTGCAACACAACACACGGGTAACGCCTTCCACCAAGCCTCTGCTCAGATGCTCTGCTTTTGCACAAACAAGTGACACGTACACAACCAAATGCAAAGAACCCAAACGGTCATCAAAGCCACTGCAGACGTTTTTTGTTGTGTTGACCGGGTGGGACGCAATCTAGAGTGCGCAGCAACATTCATCAAAGCCACTGCAGATTTTTTTTGTTGTGTTGACCGGGTGGGACGCAATCTAGAGTGCACAGTAACATTAAGCCTGTCCTTGACGCGCACACTGATGCGTGGCCCTTACACACCACACCTGTGGTGTGTGGCGTTGCGTAGTTGTGTGTGATGTAGTGTGGAAACAGGCCTGCATCAGGCCTTCAGCGTGAGTGTGTATGCATTCCAGCTCAGGCCTTCGTACCTTGAGAACCAAAACGGTCATGGGCGTCAGACGTTTGATCACATTGTACATTGGTACGTTCAGGGTCTTCAGTCCGATCAGAGCAAAGGCTGTGGTGCGCAGCACACACAGGATTCGTGTCATGGACAAGCATAGGTTTCGTGTCATGGACAAGCACAGGATTCGTGTCATGGAAGAGCACGTGATTTGTGTCATGGAAAAGCACGTGATTCGTGTCATGGACAAGCACAGAAGCCGTGTCATGGAAAAGCACGTGATTCGTGTCATGGAAAAGCACAGGAATCGTGTCATGGACAGAGGTTAGAAAGAATATTAGGAGTGACAACACAGCCAATATGACAAAGGAGTCGTGGCTTGGACAGGGACAGAGGACAGGAAAATGAGATCGGAAGTGGCAACACAGCAAGCACAATTAAGGAGGCGTGTAATAGTCATGCACGCCTGTGAGAGTCAAAGCAGAAGAAGCGACGCTGCAGCATGCAACACTAGTCCAAGCAGGCACATGACGTTGCTGCCCACGTCAATTGAGGAAGTGTCCCTTACTCCTTACCCTGAAATGCTTCTCCAGACTATTCCAATCCAATACATAATTTATTTTACCAAACATGCTATCTTCAAGCGCTTGTCCAGAACGACATCTGAACCCCCAAAAATCATACCCCACGCATGAGCATATGCTCGTAAGTGCACGAACACCAGAAACTGCATGTTTTACTGGTGTGTTGTGTGTGTGTGTGTGTGTGTGTGTGTGTGTGTGTGTGTGTGTGTGTGTGTGTGTGTGTGTGTGGTTTTACCTGTTGAGGCGGTGTAGAACACGGTAATGAGGAAGAATTGCCTGCAAGGAGTAAGAGGATGATAGTGAAAGCTTTCAACCCTGCACCTTTCTTGCTGGCAGCAACTTTAAAGATTGTTGTCTAGCATGCGTTGAAATAACCAGCATTCAAGTCAAACTGGTGTTCGCTTAAATCATCAGCGCTGGAACTGGAAGAGGCAGCTAGCTACATCACAACCTGTGTGCCATGGGAGTTACTTCATGCACTGCCAACAAATTGCTGGTGCAGGCCCAAGCTCACCTGAAACACGCACTGTTTTTATTCTTCTACACTGCTGTCATTATGTAAACTGCCCCCTCCAAGAATAAATGCATACTTATTGACTGTGCCTAGCAATTTGATCACCGCCCCCCCCCCCCGCAACCGTTAAATGTGGCTTTGATCTCCTTTGTACAGTGTAATGGTCATACCAGATGTACATGCACACTTGTGGCCAACTTCATGCATGAAGCGGAAGAAGAGCCTTGCACACGCACTTCATTTGAGCCATGCTGAACTGCTTGAACCCTAGCATCGGTCGCAGGGGCTCAAGGATCATCCAAGTGGCAAGCATTTGCATGATCATCACGATGTTTGTCAGGGGAAACACCTGAATGTGTGATCGCAGTGCATCCACCAAACAACTTTTGTGTCAAGAAAAGCACGTACTGTGTGATAGCAGTGCATCGACACAGCTTTTGTGTCAAGGAAAGCACGTACTGTGTGATAGCAGTGCATCGACACAACGTTTGTGTCAAGGAAAGCACGTACTGTGTGATAGCAGTGCATCGACACAACGTTTGTGTCAAGGAAAGCACGTACGTGACAGTTGCATCGACCAGTTTTGTCAAGGGAACACCTCTTTGATAGCATTGCATTGACACGATGTGTGTCAAGAAAAGCACGTTTATGAAAGTCGCAATAACCATTTGTGTCAAGCTTGAGGGTTTGTGCATTTCACTGTGGGGGTTGTAACTACTGATAGTATCAAGCGGGGTTTTGTGTGCAGAAGTCTGTAATGAGGCTTGCATTAAGACTGTTTTCAAGCTTGAGTTTTTTGTGCAGAAGTCTGTATTGAGACAAGCATTACGAGTTTTGTCGAGCTTGATGTCCTGTGCGCAGGAGTCTAGGGTATGGGCTTGCACCAAACATCCTACACCAGAATCCGCTGACAAAATAAAGCCGGAGTGGTCTAAATTGCACAGGGATCGTGATAAGTGTGGTACGCTAATTCCTGGTGACATGCAACCAGAGCTGTGTGTCAAGTGCACTACAGTTTCATTTCTGAGTGGTTAAGCTGAAACTGACAGATGTTCTGTACGGTGAAGCAATCAGCACATGCAGTGGGTTGTGTGCCTGCTGATACATAGAGGCACGCATCATGTGTCATGTGCAAAAGCAAGCGTAGCGATGAGATATGGGAGTAGGTCCAGGCTGAGCAAAAACAAGTGTAGGATGAGAGATGGGAGTAAGTCCAGGCTGTGCAAAAACAAGCGTAGGATGTGAGAAGGTCCAGGCTGTGCAAAAGCAAGTGTAGGATGGGAGTAGTCCAGGCTGTGCAAAAGCAAGTGTAGGATGGGAGAAGGTCCAGGCTGTGCAAAATCAAGTGTAGGATGGGAGTAGGTCCAGGCTGTGCACGAGGCAAGGTGTGGATGGGAGTGGACAGGTGGTGTGTGGATGAGAGTACTTCTTCCGACTGCAGCCTGTGCACGAGGCAAGGCACAAAAAAGGAGTCAAGGCACAAATAATTATTATTTTTCTTCCGTGTGTTCTGCTGTGTGCGTGTGTGTGTGCGTGTGTGTGTGTGTTTGTGTGTGTGTGTGTGTGCGCGTGTGTGTGTGCGTGTGTGTGTATGCGTGTGTGTGTGTGTGTATGTGTGTGTGTGTTTGTGTGTGTGTGTGTTTGTGTGTGTGTGCGTGTGTGTGTGTGTGTGTGTGTGTGTGCGTGTGTCCACCTTGCAGGCAGTCATATCGCGCTGCACATTCATCGAAGGGACAGGGCTTGTGATGCATGATCGATATAAGTACTGTGATGCTCCTCCAGGGTGCATAGTGCAGTACCTTACCTGTGGCTCTGTGCGCAGCACAACAATGAACCAATCTTGAACACGTGAACTATGATACCCGTAAAACCATCACCACCACCCTCGCCCCGCTTGTATTTTTCACGAAAGAAAGATAGAAGCCAAACAACAGTGAACACAGCACATGCTTTGAAGCTACCTATAAAACTACAACCACCACCATCCTCCCCCTCGTATCCCACACGAAAGGAAGCTGCACTGACCTGCATTGTGTACCTGTGCATGGAAAAAGGCAAGCAAATTCCACGGGTGAGTTGAAGGAGCCATGTGCTGAGCTAAGTCTTCCTACTGGCAGCTCAATCAACATTGGAGATATGAGATATGGTATGCAGGTAGGATGCAACCAAAGGTCATAGGCAGGTTCGTAAGGATCTATGTCATATTGCACCACACACGTGTATAAGCATGTTTGGAGGGCTGCCGCATTTAATTCAAGCGCTCGTTAGATTCTTGTGCAAGTCAGGGAGGATGCATATCCCTGCCAAAGATACTGCGTGTACATGTTTAATACTAACACAATAGAGATATACAACACAGTACATGTACGATTTAACTCTATATACAAGCGCTGGTAGCATGATCACAAGTGTAAGTTAAGAGTGGCGTGCAAAGCAATAAAGCAATGTATGTCTTCTGTGGACATACGCCACTCACTTATTCACAAATGTCATGGCCACACTGATCACCATGTACGCTACAGCAGAGGCAGCTGGTGCGGTCTTTGAGACGAGAGCTGGCGCTGCCTGCATTAATTGTCGCAGCGATAGCACTGAAGTCGAGCGCGGTGGGTGGAAAGATTGAGAGGCAGGCTATACAATGGAGAGCTGCGTGAGGTAATGTGAAAAAAACAACCCACCAGAGCCACATTCTTGGGAAGCAGCGGGCTTGCACTACGTATAAGTTTGCCCATGTGTTTTTTTTGTTTTTGTATTGAGCGCACACAAGAGCACAGGTGTGTGTTTTGTTTGTTGGTGTGTGTGTGTGTGTGTGTGTGTGTGTGTGTGTGTGTGTGTGTGTGTGTGTGTGTGTGTGTGTGTGTGTGTGTGCGTGTGTGTGTGTGTGTGTGTGTGTGTATGTGTGTGTGTGTGTGCTTGCATTCAAATGTATTGTTCCTTTTTGGATAACTCACTCAGATGAGCCCAGCATACTTTTTGTCAGTCAACTTCAAGAGAATCTAAGACCACATGGGATAGCCAAACCTGAATCAAAATGATAAATTAGAATTAATATTTATATTAAGGGTCTAATGATGGCCCATTGTAGGCGGACGAGTAGCATATCTAAACATTCAGTTGGAGTTGTTACTGGCACACCTAGGTCTCAGCTGAGGCATCCACTCCTGAGGCAGAATCAAGAATGTGTACATCAAACCAGGAGGCTCTTGAGGGTGCACTGCCTCGCCACAGCCAACTTGGTTTTGCCCGACGTGCTTGAAAACATGCGGAAGACGCTGTGCATTAACGGTGCCTACAACGAGGTGATTGTTTTGGATTCTGGACTCCTTTTCTTTAGTGTACACACCCATGTACGCACGTGCACAAAGGAAAGATTACCCGTAATGCTGGCTGGTATAAAACAACGTGCTCTGCAGACGTCTGTGTCAGGGATTGGACGCCACCTCGGCATCAATGTGCGGTGGAGCGTCCACTGGAACAGGTGAGCAAATGGCAGATCCCAACCCTGTACGCCTTACCATGTAAGGGTACTCCACTTGGGCATGCACATGAAACAGCATGCTTTTTCGTCAGGCACAGCACACCAGCAGCGCTATTTTTCATTAGCTGGATAAGTGTGAAGCTTACATGTCTTTCATTAGAGGCGGCCACAGGGCTCAGGACCACGCACATGCAATACTCTGTTCCGCTTGCAGTAATGGAGCTTTTGTTGAGGAGATCAACGGCAAAGAACTCAACTTCCTGTGGGGGTGTGATGGAAAGCACGACAGCAGCTCCTGGGAGGTGAGACGCGTGAATACGAGATTGGATTACGACGTATTTATTCTGGTATGGTTGCCATCCTATGAGGGCAGCAGTGTAACAAACAAACTTCACATCAATTGTAAGCACACTCGATATCAAAAGCATGAAAATTGTAGCACACCTGAAATCAAAAGCACGAAAGCACGGAAAGCAAGCTTGCAAAAAGACATGGGCAGACAGGCAGATAGGCAGACAGACAGACAGACAGACAGACAGACAGACAGACAGACAGACAGACAGACAGACAGATAGACGAACGGATGGATGGACGGACGAGTAGATTCATTACATCTCCTTAAAAGACTTAACCATCAAAGTCCTACATGCAGAAACACTTTGTAGCCTCGAGCATGCACAGCAGCAAAAATCTCAGCAGCCAATTGAGTTAGAGATAGTGAAGTGCATTCCTTTGTGCACACTACTTCCAGAATCCATTCAAGTTCCTAGCTCCCTTGTTCGACTGTAAGTGTCCATTAAAAGATTCCTGCAAGTCACACATGTTTCTGCTTTCAGTAGTATGCAGTTGCCTAACTTGTGCGCAGGTTGACACGTCGGGTGTGTCTCGTAGCCTGGAGTTTGATGATCATGAAGCCGTGCTGATCAGCACTTGGGTGCGCACAGGCGTGTGGCTGCAGGTGAGATGTGTAATGTGTAGGATCATTACCGCAGACACACACACTCACGCACACACACACGCGCACACACACATACACACACACAAATACATAGAGACACACAAACACAGAGACGCACACACACACACAAACACACATACACACAAACGCATAGAGGCACACACATGCAGACACACGCACACAGTGTCGGTGGCTCATACCAGTGTACGCACTCGGTATCAAGTACTTTATTACTAGGGTTGGCCAGAACCATATATATATGGTGTATATACGGTATTTTTGGCAGGGAATTAACCAAATATACGGTCATATACGGTGTATATATACAGTTCTGGCCAACCCTTTATGTTACGCATATGGTGCTGCAGCCCCATATCACGGATAGGCTGGATTTGGAGCTGGAAGTGGGGCCATTGGCACTAGGTGACCAAGCTGGGGCAAGAGGAGGCAGCAGCAGTCCATCAAACAAGGTAAGTCAGTCCTCCAAAAGGGGTCATTCACACTTAGATGACCAAGCTGGTACAAGAGGTGGTAGGAGTAGTCCACCGAACAAGGTGGTTAATACTCCCATGCCCCCAAAGGTAAGAATAAGAGCCCTAAGTGGGGGAGCAGACGGAGGGCGTGAGAGGTGTAAGGAACACCGTCAGGTGTGAAAACGAGTTCACATCTTCACTGTGAAGAAGTCAAGAAGGGCTTTATGTGCCCATTCCAGTTGCAACACTTTTGCCTCACTGCTGTGTAACCCCATTGACTCATTCTGCATTTTACATGAACTATAGTCCTGTGTCGCGCTGCACCAATACGGCTGCACCTACATCCGAATCAATTGGGGTGTTTGTTCAGAAGTCTGGCAGCCGTCTATCTTATCATACATACTAGACATTAAACATGATGTACATTTATAAGTTTATGTACAAATTCAAACGCACACATCTGGGTCGCACCCATAAAACATCAACCATGTGCCTGTGTGCAGGGTCTAGCAGGGGCAGATGCCAACAGCTGTTTTATGTCCTCAAGTCCCTCTGCCCCGGAGGCAGGCTCATCTGCTTCCCTCTCTCTGACTGGCTCGGAGCTTCCAGGAAATGTGCGGATCCGGGTTAAGATCAAGGGTGGAAGGGTGAGTGTGTGCAGCTGTGACTGTGCCTGTATATGGTTACAATGCTTACAATGGGGGGTGATTTTCAGACTGCCTGTATATGTGTGAGCATATTGCACGCGCGTGAGTATAAATCACCGTAGATTGAGAGCATCTGTGTACGTCAATTGCAGTGCATTCGTAAGTTTTTGGTTACAATGCAGTAAGCCTTGTTTGAGAGTAAGGGAGGGAGGAGTGTGTCATTGTACCAGCAGGTGTCAAGCCACACCCAACACAAACATGTACAAGACACAACCCAAGTGCTGGAGGAGGTAAAAAGATCAGAAAAAGACACAGGCAACCATAATCATTGTCCACGTCACAAGTGTGTTGTGAGGCATTGCATATTGCATCAAAATGTGCTGTAGAAAAGGAGCACTTAGTCAGTAACGTCACCATAAGATAGGGTGCTTCATTTCTACAGCTACCATTCTTTGCTGCTTACGATTAGGATTGGCCAGAACCGTGTGTATACACTGTATATGACCATATATTATATGGAATCCCTGCCAAGAATACCGTACATAAACTGTACCATATGATATATGGTTCTGGCCTACCCTACTTATAAATGCTATCGCACCATGTGGGGTCTACATTCTTGCTCCAAGCTGTTGCCCTGAATCTTTTCATGATGACCTGTCCACTTATGTATATGACTGCATTCTGCACAAGCTCTCTCTCTATCTATCTATCTATCTATCTATCTATCTCTCTCTCTCTCTCTCTCTCTCTATCTCTCTCTCTCTCTCTCTCTCTCTCTCTCTCTCTCTCTCTTTCTCACTCACTCACGCGCGCGCAGCTAGTCACTTTCGTAACACAGATCTGCACTATGGTTGTGCTGCTCCAATCTTGCAGCTTGTTAACATTGTGGACGTGTGCCCGAGCAGCTGGGTGGTGCAGTCCCTGCAGCAGCCGCTGTGTGGAGATGTGGAGATCTGGCATTTTGGCTCCTGGCGACCTTGGTCAGCAGAGTGAGTGGGTAGCATGCCTTCTTTTTATAATAATTTTGTACAAGCAGAAATGTGTGTGATTATGTGTGTGGCTGTTCATCCTCCTAACATTATTTTTTGTACACGTGCTTTTCTTCCCAGTGACGCCATCCAACAGGTGCCTTGGGGGCGAGTGCCAAAAATTTATAGGACTCCTCAACGCTTCTCTCTTACAATGTCTTTGGTATCCATGCTTCATCTACCCCGTTGAGCTCATCCACCGGGTTTTAGCAGGCGAGATTTAGGCCTGTGTATGTTGCTTCACGGTCTCTCCTGACAGAGTACATACTGCTGCTCATGCGTGCGCAGCATGCGTGTATTCTACCCCAGCGAGCTCATCCACCAAGCTGTGGCAGGGGGGCGGCATGTGTACAAAGTCCAGGCCTGCAACACTCAACCCAAGCACCTCCTCTCTTTATACCAGCTGCCTGTGATGCCCCTGCTGCCTAATGACACACACTACGACAGCAGTGTGTCCAGTGCGGTGCCGGTAAGCAACAGCTGATGCGTGCGTTATCGTGTGTGTTTGTGTGTATGTGTGTGTGTGTTTGTATGTGTGTGCGCGTGAGGGTAATCTCTTTGTACCATTTGCCTGTGATGCCCCTGCTGCCTAGTGACACACACTACGACAGCAGTGTATCCAGTGCGGTGCCGGTACGTAACAGCTGATGCGTGCGTTGTCGTGTGTGTGTATGTGCATGCTTGTATTTGTGTGCGCGTGAGGTTTATATCTTTGTACCGGTTGTCCGTGATGCCCCTGCCGCCTAGTGACACACATACGACAGCAGTGTGTCCAGTGCGGTGCCGGTAAGCAACAGCTGATGCGTGCGTTATCGTGTGTGTGTGTGTGTGTTTGTATGTGTGCACGCATGCGGGTGATCTCTTTGTACCTGTGAGGCTGTTGCTGCCTAGTGTTTGGTGACACGGGCTGCAATAGCAGTGCGTCAAGCATGCTGCTGGTAATAGTAAGAGTAGGGTTGGCCAATTTCGTTTAGTTACACCGTATATCTGCACCGTATATTATCGTATGTTTGGTGATTTCCCTGTCAAAAATACCATATATTCACCGTATACCTGGTTTCTGGCCCGCCCTAAATAAGTGCTGATGTGTGCGCTTACTTGTGTGTGTTTGTGCTATGTTGGTGTGGTTTACAAATCTTATTAAATGTGTGCCCAGTGCAGGTCACATGAAGAAAGGACAAAATGTGTTTATTCTGTAAGATGTCCTTTAAATGGTTGTGCATGGTTGGATGTATGCTCTTAGCTTTGGAATTTTTTACGCTGTCTTGTTAATGAAGAGCCACCTGAAGAAAGCACCGCTAGTGCTTTTGTGAAGTTTCATGCCAAAAATGATCAAGCAGCTGGCCTTCTGCCGCTATCATGCTATCAGGCGCGGTGGTTCTTGAAATTCTTTTTACAACTGCAATTTGCCACAGCAGCGTCATAGATCTTCGCATCTACTAACACGTGTTATAAACACGGGCATCTAAATTACATTTCAAGCACCTAAAAATACACACTCGGTCGTCCCCATGCCAAAAGTCCCTCTAAACAGTGCCAAAAAGCTAATTCATTTAATCATGGCCCCCTCTACCTCATCTGACCTCATCTAAATGCAACATTTTCTCAACCATTGAGCTCTGCCGGAAATGTTAGCATGCTGGGGAGCTGTGTGGGTTCAGGTGCCTATTTGCACCCACATTGGCAGAAAAAAGGAGCACTTCTGAACTTGCACCTGTTTTTTGTTCCCATAACCATCTTAACTTTTTTACATAATTGCGGTTGAGCCGATCGGTGGCTGACTTAAATTTGAAGGAATTATTTGAAGCATGACATACAGCAATCTCAGGTCCCAAAATGGTGAAGTGGTTGAGAGATATGGTTTAAGCTTGTTGGCAAGGGAGTGGGGGAGGGGGGTGCATGGTGCATGGGAACGACCTCTGGTGCAAGTCGTCATCACAACTTTCACGAACTACACACTCATCCATACAAGCAGGTATGGCGCTCGCTCAGTGGTCACCTGCTGGTGCGGCCACGCCTCGATGGCGTTACAAATCACCACGCATTCATTACAACAATCACACACACACACACGTAATCAAAACAGGTATGGCGCTCGCTCAGTGGTCACCTGTTGGTGCGGCCGCGCATCAATGGCAAAGACAGCGGCGGCTACATGATTCTGGACACTGGTGCATCTGGATTTGTGATCACACATGCGGCGGCTGTGGACCTTGGACTTGCTTCCTTCGGGGAGCTGTTTGCTGCAAGCATATCAGGGAAGGTGCGTGCACGCCCTGAGTGGCGAGTTTGACTGTGTACGTTGTGTTGGTGAGTGTGCATGTCATCCTGCATATGTTTATGGTATGTCAATACTCCTCTGTATATATAGACCACATTTAGGGAGCTGTTTGCTGCAAGCATCTCAGGATAGGCGCGTGTATGTAGGAGTGTTTATAAGAATGTTGTAAGAATGTGCGTGTACCTAAATGCGTGATTGTGCCTTTGTGGAGGGAAGGGGGAGGGCTGGTGCATGCGGTGGTATTGTTCCTGCTTTCAGCCCAGGCTTTGTTCAAACTTTGACCAATTATTAGGTGCACAGAAAAGAGGAGGAGGTGGGGATTACTGAACTACCTCAGATGTGAATATTCCGGGCGCACTTCCAGTGAGCATGTCCATATGTTTAACACGTCTGCCTGCATCTGCTGCTTGCAAATGCATGGATGCATGACACAGAACATCCCTCCTCGTCATGATACTTAGGAAGACGTGTCCCTTTTTTGAGTTTGTCACGGCAGAGATTGTTGTATCCAGGAATCGTCAATATTGCACGCACCAAATCCCGGATATCACAGCTGATTCCTTGCATGTGAGCAAGAGGAGAATGTAACAAGCCAGCAGATGCACAACATGTTATGTCATTCCTGTGATGAAACAGCGTACACTCACATACACACATACATATATTTTCCACTCACGCGTACAATCTCACACACACACACTCACACACACTCTGCGCAGGTGCAGACCCAGTTTGTGCGTGCCCAAACGTGGGGCCTGGGCCCCCTCAGCATTCACCAGCCCGTCATGATGACCATGGCTTTGGACGGCTTAGTGAGGGGCGGACCGTTGGACGGAGAAGTCATCGGCATCACTGGCTACGACCTGTTTAGGTGCGTGCTTACAAGTTCAGGATAGTGCTTGATCAGCTTAGGCTGGAAGGAGCGTGTAAATTGTTTTATGTCTTGCAATAGGGTCATTGGCTACGACCTGCTTAGGTATGTGCTTACCAGTTCAGGATAGTGCTTGATCAGCTTAGGCTGGAAGGAGCGTGTAAATTGTGTTATGTCTTGCGACGGGGTCACTGGCTACGACCTGCTTAGGTGCGTGCTTACAAATTCAAGATAGTGCTTGATCAGCTTAGGCTGGAAGGAGCGTGTAAATTGTGTTATGTCTTGCAATAGGGTCACTGGCTACGGCCTGCTTAGGTGCGTGCTTGGCTATGATTTTTTCAGGTGCGCGCTTGTCGTAATCAGGATAGGGCCGGCGAGAGCTCTCGTACCGTGTCGTGCAGTGTTGGGTTGATATCACTGAGAGCTGTCAGGATGTGTTTGTGGCTGGTCAATGTTCAATGTTCGATCAGTAACCGGGTTCTCACCTAATCTGACCAATCTCCTCTCCTTATTAGACATTTAAATGCGTCTTGCACAAATGTTCAAAGGCGCACACACACAAGCACACACATACGCAGACGAGCAAACACATGCACACACACATGCACACTCATGCACACACATACACACACGAGCACACGCACACACGCACGCACACGCAACCACACACACACATACACACACACGCACACACACGCACGCACACGCAACCACACACAGGCGTTCCGTGGTCCAGCTGCCCCAGCAGGGCAGCACTGGTGTGATGCACCCTGTGACACGCAGCCAAGGCAGCAGCAGTGGCTACAGCACCAGCAGTAGCAGCATGTGCGACAGCGACAGGGACGGCGGCGGCGACAATGGTGTAGAGGCACGCGACTCAGCAACCACTGCTGCTGGCCTAGAAGCTTCGGCTGTGGCCGTGACCCTGGTGCCTCCCCCTGGTGTGAGTGGCCCCCCGGATGACCTGGCACCTGCCGCAGCAGCAGCGCAGGCAGTGACAGCA
>Ga0307974_1001420_pt1 | contig 16451 bp, 16 predicted proteins | sample OrgLakmetagen784_FD_201812 | JGI IMG/M metagenome (GOLD analysis project Ga0307974, IMG submission 201812) | Saline water microbial communities from Organic Lake, Antarctica - #784 | ecosystem: Environmental > Aquatic > Non-marine Saline and Alkaline > Saline | place: Antarctica: Organic Lake... | reverse complement strand
CATGTCTGAAGGCATGCTCGCCGCAATGCTGCTTTTTACACAGACAGCTGCAAGACTTCTACAGCAGATTGTTTCCCACCTTTCACTTGAGACACCATCATGTCTGAAGGCATGCTCGCAATGCTGCCCTGCTCATTCAGAGCCGCAGGTGCCTCAGCTGAAGCTTGCCTTTGAGAATCAGACAGGACCTCTGCTGCCCCCTCTTCTGCTGCTTTGGCTGCAGTGTGCAGCCTGCTTAGCGCAGGGCTTTCTAGCAGTTCTGACAGCTGCGTGTGCAACACGGTCAATTATTATCTGCTTTAGAAGCAGCATGCTTAGCGCAGGGCTTTATAGCAGCTCTGACAGCTGCGTGTGCAACACGGTCAATTATTTTCTGAAATCAGAAGCAGCATGCTTAGCGAAAGGCTTTTTGGCAGCTCTGACAGCTGCATGCAACATAGCAAAAAAGTTGAGATAATAATGTTCCTACTGCTTTGGCTGCAGTGTGCAGCCTGCTTAACGCAGGGCTTTCTAGCAGCTCTGACAGCTGCGTGTGCAACACAGTCAATTGTCATCTGTTTCAGAAGCAGCATGCATGCTTAGCGCAAGGCTTTCTAGCAGTTCTGACAGCTGCGTGCAACACGATCAATTATTATCTGTTTCACAAGTAGCATGCTTGGTGCAAGGAGGCCACTGGCCATAAAGGAGTCCTTCTTATCATAAATAGTTGTGCACATCAGAGGTGATAAAGGTAGTAAAGGAGTCCTTCTTATCATAAATAGTTTTGCAAAGGTGACGAAGGTAGTAAAGGAGTCCTTATCATAAATAGTTTTGCAAAGGTGATGAAGGTAGTAAAGGAGTCCTTCTTATCATAAATAGTTGTGCACATCAGAGGTGATGAAGGTAGTAAAGGAGTCCTTCTTATCATAAATAGTTTTGCAAAGGTGACGAAGGTAGTAAAGGAGTTTTTCTTATCATAAATAGTTGTGCACATCAGAGGTGATGAAGGTAGTAAAGGAGTCCTTCTTATCATAAATAGTTTTGCAAAGGTGACGAAGGTAGTAAAGGAGTCCTTCTTATCATAAATAGTTTTGCAAAGGTGATGAAGGTAGTAAAGGAGTCCTTCTCATCATAAATAATTTTGCACAACAGAGGTGATGAAGGTAGTGGGCACAGCAGCCATCACACACACCCATCTGTAAGAGCACCACGACCATTTGTTATAACCGCCTACTATAGGTTGAGCAGCCATTCCAGGTTGAATGCCTTTGTAATCCAAACTAAACTAAACTAAACTAAACTAATCTTATAACCGCCTACTGTCTGCGTACGTATGCACACACTATGTGATGGAGGTAGCATGCAGCAGCTACACACACATACACACATACACGCAATACGCACATCTCAAGTTCTGATTGCATCTTCTTCTAGTTGTAAGGAAGCACGCACCATGTGATGGAGGTAGCGTGCAGCAGCAACACAAGCACCCACTCGAGGGGCCCAGGACTCTGACAGGATGGAATTCAGGGCAGCAGCCTGAAGGGTTCGGGGGAGGGACATTGTATATCGGCATTAGCGGATGAGCAGACTTGAGCAAGACGGAGCTGACTCAGGTGTGTACAAGCAGAACATCAAATGCAACCAGACAAGGGGGATCGCAGCACAGCACAGCACAGCACAGCACATCACATTTTGAGGCATTTGTGCGCATGCCGACTGTGACGAGGTAATTTCACCCATGTCTGAAAATTTCCAGAATTGTATTTTTGTTCTGATTCCCTTATTCTTTATTAAAGGGGCAAGAAATGAGCATGACTGGGTCACCTGTTGTGCACGGAACCATGCTAGCGGTGTAGCAAGTTATAACTCTCAGCAAGTCTCTTCTTTTCTTTTCTTTTTCATGTCTATAATTCTCAGCAAAACTTTTCTTTTCTTTTCTTCTCCATGTCTTTCATTGTATATATTTAAAGCTCTGGTGTCTCTGTCAGCCTGGCCATTTCATTTCCAACCTTTAATAAGAGGAACAGGAACTAGACGTGACTAGGTCGCTTATCTGATTTTAATTCACCTGCCCGAGCGTCTCTGTCAGCCTGGCCATCATGGCGTCCAAAAGAGTACCTCCCACTCCAACCAATAATGCCTGCACAACAGCAGGCAAGTGAGACACTAAGAGACGTGGACTGAGGCAAGTAATAGACGTGGACTGAAGCAAGTAAGAGACGTGGACTGAAGCAAGTAAGAGATGTGGACTGAAGCAAGTAAGAGACGTGGACTGAAGCAAGTAAGAGACGTGGACTGAAGCAAGTAAGAGACGTGGACTGAAGCAAGTAAGAGGCACTATGAGACGTGGACTGAGACGTGGACTGAGGCAAGTAAGAGACACTATGAGACGTGGACTGAGCAAATTGTCTGCACACAAAGAAGCGCGCGTAAGTTAAGGGCTGTGGAAACGTGTGCATGCCAACGTGGATGAGACTAGGGTTGGCCAGAACCATATATAATATAATATATATATATATATATATACGGTGTGTATATGATAAATTTGGCAGGGACATCACCACATATACCTTCTGCTGCCTTGCCTGTCTATCTATCAGCAAAAATAGGCACTCAAAATGGTGCAATGTGAGAGCTTTGCACACCACTTGCATCCACCCACCCTTTGCGCATTAGCATTGGGTGTGCTGCGCGATTTCTCCACAAGCGTGCTGAAGAGCTCCACAAGTTCCTCTGCCACACGCGGTGCGTTAAACTCTCGTTGCCACCCCCCTTCGAGGTGGTGTGTGCTAGGAGGGGTGTGGCCCTGGGGGCCTTCTTCGTCTTCGTCAGGAGCAGGAGGCTGTGTGGAAGAATAAGAAAGAAAGGGCGTGCGAGGTAGTTGGTGTGTCCTAATCAATAAATATTGAAGTTGTAGTACTTGAGAGTTCTGTGTGCTAGAAGAGGGGGGCCTTGGAGGCCTTTTTCATCTTTGCAGGGGTAGGAGGCTGTGTGGAGGAGATAAGAAAGAAAGGGCACATGAGTAGGGTTGGCCAAAACCATACATACATACGTATATACGGTGATTTTAGCAGGGAAATTACCTTACATACAGTCATATACGGTGTACATATACGGTTCTGGCCAACCTTACACATGAGGCAGTTGGTAGATATGTGTATATGTGACCCTATAACTTGCATTTCAAAAGGCAGTGGTTTTGTGTATAGGAGAGGGAAGAGACGTTTCCATGCCTTCAGGATGAAATAGGGGAAGGGGTGGGCAGACTTACGCATGTGCACAGCATATGAGTACGGTACATACACACAAATAATTGCTGAGCATGAATACAACAGCCTACCAACAACATTAAGGCACTGAAGCACCATCTTATACACAATACTCATACCACCCAAGCACTGGCATCTTCCATCACCCCTTGCAAGCGCGTCAACGCCCCCTCCCTAAGCTGCAAAGCATAGCATAGCAAAGCATAGCAAAGCATAGCACACACACACCCCACTCACCATACAAGCACTGGCATCCTCCATCACCCCTTGCAAGTGCGTCAACGCCCCCTCCCTAAGCTGCAAAGCATAGCATAGCAAAGCATAGCACACACACCCCACTCACCATCCAAGCACTGGCATCCTCCATCACCCCTTGCAAGTGCGTCAATGCCCCCTCCCGTTCCACCGCAATCCAGCACGCCATTGATTCAGAGTCGTCTGTGATGGCACGGAGCACTGACGCCGCTAGCAACGGGTCTGGCAGAGGTGAGCCAGAAGCCAAGGCAGACTGCGAAGACCGAACAGAAAGGACAGAAAGGAAGATTCGGATTGGCAATTCAAAAGGGTTTCAGGCAGTTGCTTGCATAGTCTGACGCTGCTTGTTGCGGGTCTGGCAGGGGTGAGCCAGAAGCCAAGTCAGACTGCGAAGACAGAACGGAAAGGACAGGAAGGGATGAATCAAGATGATATAAGAGGATGCAAAAATTGCTTGCATGTTTTGTTGCTGCCGGTAGATGGTCTTGCGGGGGTGAGCCAGAAGCTGAGGCTGACTGCAAGGCCAGACAGAAAGGAACAGGAAAGGATGAATCAGAACGGCAATTTAAAAGGGTTTCAAGAAGTTGCTTGCCTTGTTTGACGCTGCCTGTTGTGGGTTAAAAAGGGATGAGAGCCACAAGCAGGCGCTGGCAGGGGGCGACCAAGAGAGGACAGAGCGGAGCTGTCACCATCTTCTTGGTGCAATCTCCCATCTTCTTAATGCAATCTCCCATCTTCTTGGTGCAATCTCCCCTGGCAATCTCCGCACACACCACGGCCTAGTTCTTTCTTGGTTTGAAAAGAACAAGCAGAGAGTGACTACTCCTCTTGGCCCTCTCTTGGACTCCATTCCGGCCAACTTCTTAATCTAATACTCCATTCCGGCCAACTTCTTCCCTAATTGGGGCCAAAAACAAGCCAGCTCAGATTCGATACCTTCAAAATGTCATACATTCCACTTTATTTTGGCCGACTACTCCCCGTTACCTGTGGCATTCCCAAATATGGAGCCAACTTGCGCTCAAACTCAATGGTCTCCTGCACTTGCATGCGCCATAGTTCACCTGTGTGCGTAGGGTGGGGGGTGATTTAGGGAAGCCTCAAGAGCAATGTGTTTCAGGTGGATTTTCATGTTTACCAAAGTCGAGTTGCACCTCAGATTTCTAGGCTTGGTCATAGTTATATACAAACACGGTGTATGCACGGTATAGGCTTGGTCATAGTTTTTATAAAAACACGGTGTATGAACGGTATAGGCTTGGTCATAGTTATATACAAACACGGTGTATGAACGGTACTTCAGGCGGGGAGACTTTCAAATTGACGGTCATACTCAGTGTGTGTGTACGACCTGGCCTTACCAACAGTGAATGCAAAGAAAAGCAGCAGCAATATCTTGTACTTACGTTTGCGCTACTTTAATCCCCCGTGAGGTCACCTCTTGAACTCATAAGGAGGCAATACGAGTAGAGTTGGCCAAAACCATGGATATAGGGATATAGGTAGGGTTGGCCAGAACCGTATATACACACCGTATATGACCATATATTTGGTAATTTCCCTGCCAAATGTACTGTATATGCACCGTACATATACATGGTTCTGGCCAACCCTAGAGATTGTATACATGTATGCATGGTGTATATATGGTACTTTCAACATGCACATGAAATCAACATGCACATGAAATCAACATGCACATGGTCATAAACCATGCGCGCATAAAGTCCTGACCAGCCTTAAAAAAGAGCAGTGAGGAATTTCTTCACTTTGGCATGCCCCACTTTGGCAAGGGTAACTAATTCTCTGTGCTACTTTTAGAAGAAATGCGCAAATACGGTTCACTCTTTGACCATTCTTCAACCCGCTGTTTCCGCTCCTTCCTGCTCCCAGCATAACTTGCAGCGCTGCAATGCACTTTGTTTATTCCTGCTGTTTCCACGTCTTCCTGCTCCCAGCATAACTCGCAGCGCTGCAATGCACTTTGTTTATTCCTGCTGTTTCCACGTCTTCCTGCTCCCAGCATAACTCGCAGCGCTGCATTGTACTTTGTTTATTCCTGCCTTTTCCACGTCTTCCTGCTCCCAGCACAACTTACAGTGCTGCAATGTACTTTGTTTATTCCTGCTGTTTCCACGTCTTCCTGCTCCCAGCATAACTCGCAGCGCTGCAATGTACTTTGTTTATTCCTGCTGTTTCCACGTCTTCCTGCTCCCAGCATAACTCGCAGTGCTGCAATGTACTTTGTTTATTCCTGCTTTTTCCACGTCTTCCTGCTCCCAGCATAACTCACAGTGCTGCAATGTACTTTGTTTATTCCTGCCTTTTTCACGTCTTTCTGCTACCAGCACAACTTACAGCGCTGCAATATGCTTGATCTTTACCTGCTGTTTCGACCTCTTCCTGCTCCCACGCCTCCTGTAAGGCCGGTAAGCGGGCAGTCCGCACAACAGCCTGCACTCAAACATAATAGCATAATAGGAAGTGCAAAACTGCATTCAGATGAGATCTAAAAGAGGACAGAGGGGGAACGGTGTTGCTTAACAATTACTTGGACCTTGCAAGTCTGCTTTGGTGCAGTTGTGTGGTACCTGTGAACAGAGTAGCTCTCTTCTTTCAATCTTGCATACATATATATACGTACGTATATATATATCACTGTCATGTTTCTAAAAAGAAAAACAAGGAAAAAAACACCCCCCACATTAATCAAAGACAAGGGGCCTGTCGTGTTTATCCTTTGTATTCCTCTCTTTTCCTTCTCTCAGCTGGGTTTTCACACAGGCACGAATAGTCAATATGATCATTGTTGTCAATGTTGCTGGGTAAAAAGGAATCTGCTGAGTACTCGCAGAAGTACTCTAGTTCTTGGAGGCGAGTACAACCGAACGTTAGTTAGTACTCTCTTTGCACAGCTTGCACTGTGCTAACCATCCTTTTTATGCTTGTGCCTTAGATAGTTGGCAGCTTAATTTTAAGCCCTTGCTCTCCTTGACTTCAGCAACTTGCTGCCCTTGGCCTGTTCCTTCCTGTCTTGTGTGGTTCCAGTGTGTCTGTTTCTCCTGCCCCTTTTTGTGCGGCAAGCTCAGTTTTCTGTTGGCAGGTATGGGTGTCAACGGCCCAGATGCTTTTCTCGTTTCTCTGCTAGGAGGGCTCTTTTAGCCAGTTCAGTGCCTCTTTTGGTTTGGTATTGGGCACAAGTGTAAAAATCCCCCTCCAGCAGTTCGGTGGATACGAGCCGGAATAGAACTATAAGCACGCTCTTGTAGGCGCCAACATGGTGGTATCAAATTTATTCTAGCACACTTGGTGGTAGGCACAAAACATGGTGGCGTCCACACTTATTTTAGCACACTTGGTGGGAGGCACAAAACATGGTGGCCACCACAGTTATTTTAGCACACTTGGTGGGAGGCACAAAACATGGTGGCCACCACACGTATTTTAGCACAATTGGTGGGAGGCACAAAACATGGTGGCGTTCACACGTATTTTAGCACACTTGGTGGTAGGCACAAAACATGGTGGCCACCACACGTATTTTAGCACACATGGTGGGAGGCACAAAACATGGTGGCGTCCACACTTATTTTAGCACACTTGATGGTAGGCACAAAACATGGTGGCCACCACACTTGCATTAGCACCTTGAGAAATCCACATTGAACTGGCATACCATGTACAACAAAAACAAGCCTTGGAATCAGAAAATACACTTTCAACTTTAACGAAATTGCGCCTTTGCGGCGTTCCGATTGTAGTGCACACTCCATACAACACGCTCCACAAACATAGCACGCATTTGACTACACTCCACACACAAAACGCACTTTTGTGGCATCTCGCATTGCACGTGCATACTCCACGGCCATATGGCAGTGCCCTCCAAGACCTGCTGCTTCCAACCCTGGCTGTAGAGCAGCCATGTGGCCTACGTGCTCCTGCAGAGGAGTCAAGGCTATTTTAAAGGCAGGCAACGTTTGATACATCCACATCATGCATTGCTTCCAACCCTGGCTGTAGAGCAGCCATGTGGCCTACATGCTCCTGCAGAGGAGTCAAGGTTATTTTTAGCACAGGCAGCGTACGTTACATCCACATTATACACTGCCATGTGGCCTGCATGTTCCTGCAGAGGAGTCAAGTTTATTTTTAGCACAGGCAGCGTATGTTACATGCATATTATCATATTATACACTGCTTCCAACCCCGGATGTAGAGCAGCCATGTGGCCTAAGGTTGTTCTTAACAGGCAGCGTTTGATACATCCGCATTATACACTGCTCCCAACCCCGGATGTAGAGCAGCCATGTGGCCTACATGCCAGAGATCTGCGAGAAAAAATGAATAGGACGGCAGAGGCGCATGAGCTGTGTGCATTAGCTGATTAGTTGTGAATAGGGTTGGCCAGAACCATATATGTACGGTGTTCAGTTCGAGGTTCGATCAAAAGGGTTGTTAGTGTTGTTCAGTGTTGTTCAGTTCGAGGTTTGATCAGGGTTGTTCAGAGTTGCTCAGAGTTGTTCAGGGTTGTTCAGGGTTCTTCAGGGTTCTTCAGGGTTGTTCAGGGTTGTTCAGTGTTGTTCAGTGTTGTTCAGTTCGAGGTTCGATCAGGGTGAAGGGTGAAGGGTTGTATATACGGTATTAGTTGCAGAGATATCATAAAATATACAGAGTCATGTACGGCGTCTATACACGGTCCTGGCCAACCCTAGTTGTGAGCCCTGCAAATTGCTTCCAGCGCAGGTTGCATTAAACAGTTGCATGGTCTTAGCGTTCCTGCAGAGGGAAGGAGATATCCTCATTTAAGTACGAGGCATACTTTTGTTTCGTACACTCTGTACACTCTGCACACTCTGTACACTCTGCACACTCTGCACACTCTGCACACTTTGTACACTCTGCACACTCTGTACACTCTGCACACTCTGTACACTCTGCACACTCTGTACACTCTGCACACTCTGCACACTCTGCACACTCTGCACATTCTGTACACTCTGCACACTCTGTACACTCTGCACACTCTGTACACTCTGCACACTCTGTACCTTCTGTACACTCTGCAGAGGGGGAAAAGTGGAAACACGAGCATAGGTGCTGCATAGTACAAACTTCCATCTGCCAAGCACCTCAGCTAGTTTGCAAGCTCCTCTTTTCCTAACGTCCTACGAATAACCATGAGGCCAAGCAAACTCACACACACACCAGCACACAACACACCTGCACGAGCCTAAGGACGGTTTGAAACAGCCACTCTGGTCGATCTAGGCGCCCAGCAGCTGTGGAAGGGGCAAAGTGTGCCTGCAGCCTGGCTTGGAGAGGGGGTGTCAGCACTGCTGATGCCGCCCACAACACAGGGCCCTCCTGGGTTTTGTTGTGTTTTGTGTTTTGTGCATGAACCATTCAATACAAAACTGGTAGGCCGTCACTTGTTACGCTCGCTCACAGTACAACGCATGCTTTGGTTGTATTGAATGACACACACACACACACACACACACAGACAGACAGACACACATGTTTTAATTATATTGAATGACACTGTGTTGGCACTGTCAATACGTAAGCTGGAAAGAGGCCCGTGCTCTGTGCCTGCCGCTCTTTTGTGCATCAGACAACTTATGTACATGACAAGCCATTACTCAAAGACGCTGAATGGACGTTCAAGTCTGCACCCCTTATAACTTTGAAGCGGTCTGCAGCTTCACAATTAGATGCATGCAGCAGTTCCTCAAAGATGTCATGATTGAACAAGCCCTGCCTTGTACAATTCTGAACGGCCTGCAACGGAACAACTGGGTACTGGGTACACGCAGCAGTACCTCAAATATATTACATGATTGAACCAGCCTTGACTTCTTAAAACATTGAGGCAATCTGCAGCTAAATAACTGGATGCACGCAACAACTGGATGCACGCTCAGAGAAGTTAGGTGCACGGCAGGTGAGATGTCATAGGTCAGGTTCATGGCAGGTGAAATGTCAGAGGTCAGGTGCACGGCAGGTGGGATGTCAGAGGTCAGGTGCATGGCAGGTGAGATGTCAGAGGTCAGGTGCATGGCAGGTGAAATGTCAGGTGTACGGCAGGCGATATGTCAGGAGTACGGCAGATGAAATGTGTAGGGTGCACGGCAGGTGAGATGCCAGGTGCACGGCAGTTAGGAGGTCAAGTGCACGGCAAATGAGAGGTCAGGTGCACGGCAGAAAGGTGCATTGGCAGACCCTCACTTGTATAGCTTTTGGTCAGCCCAGCCAATCCCCACCCAAAAAGGAGGAATTGATGCCCCTTTCCTGAATGGCACATCTGAGTTCACCCAATGGTTTCTATACATATATGTAACACTTCTGCATAAAACTAATGAGTTTGGGGTCGAGGGTGAGAGTGGGGGGCTGGATATGTGCCGTCTCCCTGCCAAATTAGCTAACTATAATGACGTGAGTGCAGAAGTGCATGTCCAAGAAAAACACTCCCCCATTTTTTTGTTCCCAGGTAGTTCTTAGGCCCAACCTTAGCCGTGGGGCCAAAAAAAGGGGGGGCAAAATATTTGCTCCAAAAGGACTCAAGTACGTGGGCTTGTTTGCTAGGCAAAAATGTGCATTTCTTGAAAACCATGGTAGCACGGTGTTAGGACGCTATCTGAGTATCAGGAGTTGTTCAGTATGATCCCAGTTTTGCCAAGTTTTATGGCCTGGGATGCTGGAAGTGGGCTGTAGTGGGCTGTGGTGGGCAGTGACAGGTGGGAAGAAAAAACACTTATAAGGCTTTGCCAGGAGGCCCTGGGCGCAATCTGTTTCGCTGGAAAGGCGCGGGCAGAGAAATAATAAAAACTCAAACACATGATAGACAAACATATCATTGTTCAAACATTGTTTATATATCAATAGAGCCCAGCAAAACAATCGCGACCCCAAACGGTTCAGTGGTTGTCGACTTAATAAAACTCACTTTTCACTGCCAAAAGGGGGGTCCAAAACCGGACCTTCACCCCAGACCCCCGGACCTTCAACAAAATGTCCGCAATTTCATTGCAGACACCCCTGGTAAGTTGCTGGCACCAGAGGGGGGCTTTTGAAAATCCACTTTTTGGCAGGGATTTCCACCCTGTCCACCTGGGCACCTCCTGCCACAAACTGAGTGTAATAGGGTGCTTAAATATATCTAGTTGAGGGTCCTGGATACTTAAATGTACTTTTCGGCTTTGGGGCAAGATCTCTCACAGGGATGGCTGGCCTGACTTTTGGAGCCTACTTTTGTGCTACGCGCAACAACCTGCTTAGAGGCCTCACCTCTAAATCACTTGTATAACTAATGGAGCCTACTTCTGTGCTACGCGCAACAACCTGCTAAGAGGCATCTCTTCTAAAAGCTAAATATAGGTTGAGCAGCCATGCCAGGCTGGAGGCCTTTTTGTAATCGAAACTAAACTAGAACTAAGAGGCCTCACCTCTAATGCTTGTGAGGACTGCTCTTGCAGTCCCCCTCCAACCACACTATTTATCTGCAGGCGAGTTGTAGGGCGAGTGAGTAGGAGGTGAGAGAAGAGGCAATCGCGTATTGACACCGAACGTAATGGATGCATGTGCGGTGCAGTAAAAAACGCTGTCGATCAAAGGAAGAGGCAATCGCGTATTGACACCGAACGTAACGGATGCAAGTGTGGTGCAGCTTCCACAAGCTGTCGATCAAGATCAGCAGGACAAGATGTTGGCCATGGCTCGCCTGCCCCAGGCTGCTAAGCGGCTCCTGACATTTCCTCCACTGCACACTCTAGTGCAAAGCAGCTCAAATCAGGCGTAAGGGTACTATCAGAAAAATACGTTATTACCTGCTACCTGTTACCTAATACGGCACCGAAGCTGCAGCTCACTTACTCTAGGCTACTCCCTCCAGGAGCTCCTCCTGCTATGACACACAGCAGCTCAGACTAGCTTGAGCGGATGACAAAAATTGTTTGGCAACACCGAAAGCTGCAGCGTACCTGCTCTGGGCTACTCTCAGAGCTCCTCCTGCTATGACACACAGCAGCTCAGACTAGCTTTGAGTGAATGCCTAAAAATGAATGGGTGTACGACACAACACCAAAAGCTGCAGCTCACCTGCTCTATGCTGCTTCTCAGCTTTTGGAACTCCTCCCTCTGTACGGTTTGTTGCAGGCAGCTCAGACTGGCGATGAGGATGTGCAGGTGAGTTAGGCGCAGGGCGTCCGTGTTGAAACCTGAGAACGCTCTAGGGGGTTGATGGAGGGGGCCGTGCGGATGGGGTGGAGGCTCACCTGCGTTTGTACATTTGTGTGCGGGGTTTGTACAATTGTCACCTGCGTTTGTGCATTTGTGTGCGGCGTTTGTGCATGAATGTGGTGACGTGTGTAGATGCCGACAGCGACACACAAGCACGTTATCCCCACACAATACACCGACGCCAAACTACAGACCTCAACAACAATAAGCTTCCAATGACACACTCAGCACATTCCCTGCTTCCACTCAGACACACACTGACAGCTTTACTTACACTTAACTCAAGCTAGCCTCCACCAACCAAAACTACTGCAACCACACACACAGCACACGTAGCGCCACGCTTTACTTACACTTAACTCAAGCTAGCCTCCACCAACCAAAACTACTGCAACCACACACGCAGCACACGTAGCGCCACGCTTTACTTACACTTAACTCAAGCTAGCCTCCACCAACCAATACTACTGCAACCACACACGCAGCACACGTAGCGCCACGCTTTACTTACACTTAACTCAAGCTAGCCTCCACCAACCAAGACTACTGCAACCACACACACAGCACACGTAGCGCCACCACACAAACACATCCCAAACAAAAAGCTCACTTGCCTGATATGCCAGAAGTGCTTGCACCTTCGCCACTCGCACGCCGCTGTGCCGCTGCGTCAGTTGCCTGTGATGACGTGTCGGTTGATTCGGTTGGGGAGGTGATTGGGGCGAGCGGGGGGGGCCAGCCCACAGCTTTGAGGGCATGGCTTAAATCTTCTACGAGCTGGGTGTAGAGGGAGTGTCTGTGTGTGTGCGTGTGTGTGCGTGTGTTTGTGCGCATTTATGAGTAAGTGTATTTGTGTATGTGTGTATGTATGTGTGTGTGTGCAGGGTGTGTGGGGGATGAGGGGGTGTGTTCATGTTAGAACATTTGTCCGCAACGAAAGCCACACCAACACACGTCACAAAATTTTTGCCTTGACAGGCTGCATGATCCACTTTGAACTGCAAATTGCGTATGTGCGTATGTCTGGTACAATAACGTGATGCTGTTGGCATGGGCATTACTGATCTGATGATACAATTATTGGCTCTTTTACATAAACATTGACAAGGAGGGCCCAGGCTGAGGCTCTAGGGTTGCCCAGAACCATTGACTTACGGTGTATATACGGTATTTTTGGCAGGGAAATCACCAAACATACGGTAATATACGGTGTATATGTACGGTTCTGGCCAACCCTACATAAATCACGTGTGCTACTTTTGACTGCACCTTGCCGCTAATCATCCTCGGCACATAACTCATGATTGACGATGGTGAGATCAGTGTATAAAGGTAGGGTTGACCAGAACCATGTATATACGGTGCATACCTATACGGTATCTTGGGCATGGAGATCACCAGATATATATAGTCATGTACGGTGTATATATATGGTTCTGTCCAACCCTGTATAAATGTGAAACTAAAACGAGATCTGTGTGCAACAAAGAATTATGAGACCATTGTGATTATTAATTTTGAGATCAGTGTGCAACGCAAAGCTGCAAGGAGAAGCTAGGGATCAGTACATGAGCTGTGGTGCACTTAAGGCAAGGGCTCAGTGAGGTATGCAATAGTAGGTGAACAGTGGATGCCATGACGAATTGTAAACACGCTTTTTACACCCAAAAAGCTATACGACACAATAGTACACCCAAAAAAATCACCAGCACGCTTTGTACACCCAAAAAAACTATACGACACAATAATACACCCAAAAAAATTCATTAGCACGCTTTTTACACCCAAAAAACTATACGGCACTATAATACACCCAAAAAAAATCATCAGCACGCTTTGTACACCCAAAAAACTATACGGCACAATAATACACCCAAAAAAAATAACCAGCACGCTTTGTACACCCAAAAAACTATACGGCACTATAATACACCCAAAAAAATCACCAGCACGCTTTGTACACCCAAAAAACTATACGGCACAATAATACACCCAAAAAAATTCACCAGCACGCTTTCAAAGTTTGTACACCCAAAAAACTATACGGCACAATGATACACCCAAAAAAAATCATCAGCACGCTTTCAAAGTTTGTACACCCAAAAAACTATACGGCACTACCGAAAAAAATTATCAGCACGCTTTGTACACCCGCAAATCTTGTCAAGCAAAGTTTGCTGCCCTCTCAGCCATTTTGTAGCCCTCTTAACCAATCCGGCAAATACCCCATCTTGTGAGCTGTCACCTCACACATGCATGCACTTAACCAATTTCAAGCCAAGCTCGCAACCCTCCTCGTCCCCAACCATCTCCCCCTTCTTACAATGGTGGAGGGATGTTACGGAGTCTGGTACCTACGCCGCTCTAAATTTTGTTTCCTTGAAAATGTAGGGGCTTTGTTGCCTGCGTACTTTTACGTTGTTCATTCTGTAATCACTGCTGCACTGTCTTTTCTGCGGCACAGGAGCTCAACTGAGGTACCTCAACCAAGGAGGCAACCGAGGAGGCCGAGATGTATCGCTCTTGGCTGGAGCTAATTAAACAACCCTAACTACTCTTCTGCATCTCTTTTTCTCGTTGCGTTGCTCTGTACCTGCATTCCTGCATTCGATCACGAATGGCCGCGGCCACAGCATGGAGACTGGGTGATGCCTGTGTGCGCGTGTGCATGTACGTATATGTGTGCATGCATGTGCGTATGTGCGTGTGTGTGTGTTTGTGCGCATGCATATACCTGTGCTGTATGTACCTAGCACGTATGTACCTAGCACTTAGGTACCTGCGCTGTGTACGTATGCGTTTCAGGCATTGACCCTGGTGCTACACCACTGTGGCACCACTATGGCACCACTACGGCACCACTACGACACCACTATGGCACCACAACGACACCATTACGGCACCACTACGGACCACTATGGCACCACTACGGCACCACTACGGCACCACTACGGCATTACTACGGCACCACTACGGCACCACTACGGACCACTACGGCACTACTACAGCACCACTATGGCATTACTACGGCACCACTACGGCACCACTACGGCACCACTATGGCATTACTACGGCACCACTACAACACGTGCTGAAATCTTTCACAAACCCTGACCTGTTCCAAGGGCATGCCATAATAATCAGCCACACTGCCAGCGTACAGAGCTGAGCCCAGTCCTTCAATGGCCTGATATGCAGCTTGGCTGTAGGCCTCTTGCGCGGCAGCTGAAGGGGGGGTGGGTGGGCTGGGAGTCGAAGTGGGTGGGGCTGAAAAGCTAGCAGAGAAATCCCTGCAATAGAGAACAAGCGTGAGCGTGTGTGTGTATGTGTTGTGCATCAAATGTATTTTTTAGTTTAGTGTGTACTATTGATGCAGTGAGGTGAATTTGCGTACTTCACTACCAGTTACCCGCGGACAGTCATTGGGTCTGATGGCAGCCAGCTTTTGAAAGGAATGCACCAAAAAGCACACACACACACGTACACACATGTACTTACACACATCATCATCATCTCAATCAGACCCTCCAGCCAGACAATAATACACGCACACACACTCACCCACCCACACACACACACATACACACACAAGCAATTGCAGGCACACTTCAATCATTTGCCTTCGGTCATATACACAGGTATGCGCGCGCACACACACACACACACACACACACACACACACACACACACACACACACACACACACACACACACACACACACACAAACAGACAGTTAAACACAAACAAATGTCACACGCACCTGCACCGGCGCTCTAGCTCCCTGACAGCCTCAGCCCAGGCCTTCAGAGCAGCAAGGAATGTGCGAGCAGACGAGGCCAGGTACACAGACTCAACGAGGCGAGGGATGTCGGCATGGGCGTAAGGTGCAAGCTCCAGTTCTGCAGCTGGACCTCTCTCAGCTACTCCAGCTTGCGCATTGATGCTGTCTAAGATGAAGCGGTGTACCTGGACGTGCTGGTGCTTGAGCGAGGTTAGCGTCTCCTGTTGGCTGCTGCAGTTGGGCACAGCTTGATCCATCAAGCTTTGCTGCTGCCAGTGGAAACTGGTCTCGAGGTCTGGCCCAGGGGAAGACCAGCACTGCTGACTCAAACTGAATTGGCTTTTGCTCACATTAGATAAAAGTTAAATAATAACATATATTAAAATTCTTTGTACGATTGACAAGTCCTGCACAAATTTGACTAACATGCAAGAGAACTTTTTGAACCTCGCCATAGCGGCTGCTGGCCTTACTGTGGCACTTGCTTGTTACACTTGGCTTGTTATGGTGCCACTGCTGAACAAGATGGCGTAGACATTCAGGTAAAAGGACACATCAGCTGGAATCGGGTGGAAACGGGTGGATGCGGTACCGCATGCACCCGTCCCCAAAAGAGGAAAGTACTCTGTGTTGTTTAGTGGCTTGAGTGTCACCATCCGTGGGAGAGCACTCCTCCGTTGTTCCTTCATCCCCGTTCATGTGCGCTCTCCTCCTTCAGGGCACAAATCGCAAGCCATGCATCCCACCTCATCAACTGTGGAACTGGTGTGTGTATGTGTGTGTGCATGTGCGTGTGCGTGTACGAGTTGTTTTGTGTGTCTGGTGTGTGTGTGTGTGTGTGTGTGTGTGTGTGTGTGTGTGTGTGTGTGTGTGTGTGTGTGTGTGAGTGAGTGAGTGTGTGTGTGAATGTTTGTGAGTTTTT
>Ga0307974_1001414_pt1 | contig 16474 bp, 15 predicted proteins | sample OrgLakmetagen784_FD_201812 | JGI IMG/M metagenome (GOLD analysis project Ga0307974, IMG submission 201812) | Saline water microbial communities from Organic Lake, Antarctica - #784 | ecosystem: Environmental > Aquatic > Non-marine Saline and Alkaline > Saline | place: Antarctica: Organic Lake... | reverse complement strand
CCAATCGAAACCGTGAGCCAGGGCATGCCTGGCCGCGAAGGGAGCCGGTGCCTAACTCGCCAGGAGCAGGTCGCAAGCTACAGCCGAGCCCCGGTTGTGACTGCTGCCACGACTACCACACTGAGGGCTGCCGTGTTGCTCCGCCGTATGAGTCTTAGCCGCTCCCGAGTATTTCCGGGCGTGTGCGCGAAGGCACACGAAGGCGTTTTCCAGGGGGCACCACGCGGAGGTGCTCATACATCGCCCCCCACAATCTCACTAGGTTTTTTTGCTCAGCAGTGTCGCTCGGTAATGCAGCAGCCGCTTTGGCCCGTCTTCACTTCAGTCGACAGCTTCTTGTCTCCTCATTGTCTTTCTCACCACTATTTTTTTAATACGTGCTGATCTGTGTCAGGTTGGATTGAATTCCAAGAAAGCAAAAATCAAGGCAGCTTCCCCGATGCCTACTAGTCTTGCTCCGCAGCATTATGGGCAGCTATGGCTAGCTGCTAGCTTCATCTGCTCGCTTACAGAGTTTACAGGATTTACAGGAAGCCATCAGTCAAAACGTGCGACTGCTAGGCTGCGTAAATAAAAGAAAAGAAAAACTACGCAGGGGTGACAACACCGCAAGCATGAAATAAGGAAACGGAGACGTTGCTGTCGGACAGCGAGGTACTCACGCTACCAGGCGGATTTGAACCCGCACTATATACATAAAAGGTAGGGTTTGCACAGCTCAAGTCCACGCAAGTAAATATTTAAGGGCAAGTGGCAGTTGAAATTTCAAGTGTAGACAAAAACCTACACCTATACCTATACCTGCCAAACATCAAACACACGAAAGGCAATGATATAATGAAACATGGCGAGTCTAAAAAGTGTACTTTAAGCACAAGGAGGTGAAGTACGTAGTAGAAAAACGACCCTCCTTTCTTTGCAAGCTCCCCGGCAGGAAAGGGAAGACATGATGGAAACATAAATGCTCACTACAAGCGGCCCAGCACCGCCCAGCAAAGCGCAGACAGACACTGTGATAAGTACTCTCTAAAGACACCGGAAACGCCCCAGCACTGCCCAAGACACAAAGTCCTGGCCCCTGGACCCCTCAAGTACTCTAGACACCTCGAGCGCCCCAGCACTGCCCAGGATACGAAATCCTGGCCCATGGACCCCTCAAGTATTCTAGACACCTCAAGCGCCCCAGCACTGCCCAAGACACGAAATCCTGGCCCCTGGACCCCTCAAGTACTCTAGACACCTCGAGCGCCCCAGCACTGCCAAGGACACGAAATCCTGGCCCATGGCCCCCTCAAGTATTCTAGACACCGCAAGCGCCCCAGCACTGCCCAAGACACGAAATCCTGGCCCATGGACCCCTCAAGCTCCATCTGCTCGCTTACAGAGTTTAGTACAGACAAAAGCGAGCTCATCTGCTCGCTTACACAGCACAACTGTTTTGTACCAGAGCCAGTTAGTCTGGTTAACATAATCAGTAACGTTCTTTGACATTCCGACAAAAAGCCTGTTGCACCTGGGGTCTGCTGATTTCCCGTAGATCAGGGTCTCGCGGCGCTACTAGAACTTAGTAAGCAAGAGCTGGCACCCAAAAAATCCTTGAATCCTTCTTGTTCATGAATTGCAGGCCTAGGCAAAACAGGCATCAGTCGAAGAGCAATTGGAGCAGTTGGAATTAACTGCAACTGAATTCAACGTAAGTTTCAACGCTCCTGGTTGATTCAACCACTTTTCAAGCACGGTTGATTTCAACCCCTCCAACCACACTAAAACTATGCTTTGGTGAATGAGAACTTAGTGAATTTCAATCGCATCATTCGTAGACTTCAACCGCTTCAAGAACCCTGGAATTCAACTGCTTTGTATATCCAATTATTGCTCATTATAAATGCAAGCGTCCCCTGGTCTTGGAAAGAGGCAAAGCTCACTCTTATACACAAGAAGGGGCTATTGATTGAAGCCTTTCTTTGTAAAACCTTGTATATCCGATTAAAAAAGGGAGAAATGCAAGCAGCTGATGTAAGCACACTGGCCCATTTGCGTGTGTGTGTGTGTGTGACTCTGAGTGTTTCTGTATGTCTACCCGGTATGTGCCAATTGTAGGCCCGCATTGTAACTGCTTCAACCCCAGATTTAAATCGTGGTCTTTTGTCTGACGGGAGAGACGAAGCCCAGTGGGGAGCAGAGACTATGGCCTTCACAGTGGCTCGAACTTGAAAGGATGTGTATTTGCCAGTAATGATTACCAACGCGCTAATCCATCGATGTCATTGCATTCACTCAACCATAACCATCATGTACACTCAAATATAAACAATGTGACAATTTGTAGAACCACTAGGCAAATTACAGAAACAGCTATTTTAATCGCAGCCATACGACATTTGAATGCTTTTCTCAACAAGGCCAAGCAAAGCTAGGGGAAAAAAGTACTTTAGTGATAGCACAGCCAGCATGATTAAAATAGGGGGTAAAGCCCTAAAGCCTTGGACGTGCAGTAGCCTATGCACAATGCTGTAATGCGTTAGCCCTTTAAAAGTTGTATTTTGAACAGCAGTAGCGCATAGTGTAGTCAAATGAATTGTGCAAACAAGCAACGTCACGCAGTGCAGTACAGATCATTCAATATTGTCAATTCGCGCTCCCCGGAACCTTTAGATTATTGCTCTGACTCAATTTTGAATGATACCATTCATAAGAAGTACCGCTCCTTTTCATTTCTACATGCAAAGTAGACAAAGGCCTTGCGTGAGAAGACACAGTGTAGAGCCCTGTACAAACAATCCATGCTCACAGACATGTTCTTGTTTGTGTACGCTCACTCAATGATCCTTAGCTCCTTTAACACACCTCCTCGATTGAGACGAATTGCAGGGTGACCGTCAATCATAAAGTACCATTAAATACTAGTCTTTCCTTGACCTCTGCCAATTTACATAAACCACGATACATAATGGCATGTCACCCCACGCTCAATAAGCCTCTCCAACACTTCTTCACGTGTGCTGCCCATATTGCAGCTCCTGCACTTAAGAACACTGTCAGCAAGCCACCCCATCGCCTCTGCTGCGTCCTCAGGGCCTGTACCGTTAACCATTTTTGGCCTCAGATAACCCCCTCTGTTAAAACGCTGTACTGTTGCTAGAGAATCAGAAAAAGGTCCCTCCCCTTGGCCTTAGAGGATAGATTTTTCCAGAGGGGGGCACAGGACGAAGTCCAAAAAATATTCCATTTCTCCATTCAAGGGGCAACTGCTTACACACCACTGCATAAATTGGAACCAATCAAGCTCTGAATTTAAGCTGACATCATAAGCTACCAGAGCATGTGCTCAGAGCCATGTTACCCGCTCTGTGTACAAAGTGGTAGGACTAAACGCACATGCAGGGCTCCTACACCCTAGTATGAGTGTGCTTCTCCAAGGGAAATGACATGCTATTATACGTTCTTACCAACCATATGTCTTTTAACTTCACTTTTTGGCTGTGACTTTAACTTATTATGAGGACTCTATAAACATCAAACACCACTAAATATGGTGTAGTGGAAGATTTGTGATCTGTCTTGAATTTTGTCAGCAGAAAGCAGGGTTCAAGCCGCAGCCGATTAGACGTGGGCGTCCAAATTGCCTGTTTTCAACTGCTATGAACAGCATGCTTGTTTTGAGCCTCAGCGTCCCCCTTTTGAGGTCTTTCTAGGTCTAAGAAAATTAGACGCCATGTCTGTAGCATAAACTCTGCCAGTAGCAGAACCGGCGGGAGGTTACACTGAAACATGTTGAGACAATGCAGATCAACACGCGTTTCCACTTGGTTGCCAGGCGCACGCAACGCACATGTCTGTGTCAAAAATGCACCACGGAACAACAGCTTTTCTTACTAGGCAGCAGAGTCCTCAGAGGATTCGTCGCAGAGCGCAATTGCGTTCGCAAGCTCTCGCACGTACATGCACGCATTCACGCACACACACAAGCACATACACGCAAACACATACACACACATGCACACACACACACACACACACACACACATAAAACCACCTAGACACTCACATAAGCATTTACACATGAAAACAAGCACGGACATGACGGACGGAAGGTGTGGCTACCGTACCTCATCATCATTTGATGCTGCGCGGCGAACAGAGGCAGGTCGTGTTTTCAAAGAGAAAGGGCACGAAGAAGGAAAAGGCGGAGGCACTTCTCAGGCTCCGTGCATGGCAGGGAGCAGAGCCAGGGGTGGAGCGCAGTAGCATGGCTGTAGACAGGCACGGAGATTTGATGCTGCTGAATGCTTGCATGGCCATGCACTCACTGTGATGCAAACTGCTGGTGCTGGTTTACAAAACGAAGATGTACAGGCGTGTGTGTATGTCTGTGTACGTGTGTACGTGTGTATGTATATGCGTGTGAGTGTGTTTATGTGTGTGTGTATGTGTGTGTGCTTGTGTGCATACATCAATGTGAGTGTGTGTGTGTATGTGTGTGTGTGCGTGTGCTTGTGTGCATGAGCATGAGAGTGTGTGTGTGTGTGCATGAGTGTATGTATGTGCATGTGCATGCGTGTGTGTATGTGCGTGGATGTGTGTGTGTGTGTGTGTGTGTGTGTGAGTGTGTGTGCGTGTGTGTTTGCGTTTGTGTGCATACATGAGTGTGAGAGTGCGTGTGTGTGTGCTTATGTTTGTGCTTGTGTGCATACATGAGTGTGAGAGTGTGTGTGTATGTGTGTGTATATGTGCGTGTGTGCATGTGTACGCGCATGAGTGCGTGAGTGTGTATGCGCGTGTGCATGTGTGCCTGTATTGCGTGTGTGCTTTTTTTCTTCTTGTGTACCTACATGAGTGTGAGAGAGTGTGTGTATGTGTGCGTATGCGCGTGTGCATGCGTGTGTCTATGTACGTGCGCGTGTGTATGTTTTGCCTGCGGTATTACCTAAGAAAGATTTCCAAATAAGTTGACTTTAAAATTACTTTAAATGTAGCAATGGCAAATGCAAGCCTGTTGAGGCTGTGCGTAGCACATGATGGGCGTGTCAAGGCCAACTTCTCAGACAACAGCATCCTAGTGCTGAACGCAGCAGGCAGCGGGTTTGTGCTTAAACTGGAGGGCACGGACCATTCATCTGTCGCACGGTCTCCCAGGAGTTCCGCAAGCCCAAAGGCTCCCCCAGCCCAGCCCAATGGAAGCGTGAACAGGCAGCTCAGTGAGTATGCTCTCAGCAGGCACCTGCCTCAGCTCCGGGTGGCCCTGGAGTTTCGCAACATGCACTTGGACCAGCCCTTTTTTTGCCAGCCTCTCTTGCGAAGAGACCTCCGGCCTCAGGTGATGGGCAGCTATCATAAAATGAGTGGCGGTTTGCGCGAGCTGCAGCTCGCGCATGTAAGCTCTCTGGTGAAGTATGCATTGTGCTCTTAGGCTCTAGTTCTTATATGCTAAGGTTCCCAGCCTAGGGTTGGCCAGAACTGTGCAAGCAACACACATGTACCATGTCTACAGGCATTTACCTGCCAAGGATACTCGTATTTGTATGTTTTTGTCCCATTGATCCAGAAGTGCAGCTTCTTCCTAATTCAGAGCGGCAATATTAATATGGCTTTGTGATGCAACTGGAGAAATGGCATACACACAAACACACACACGCGCACACACACACACACAGACACGCACTCACACATTTGCAGGGTCTTTCCCTTGGGTTCCTCTTAACCGAACTGTGGTGGCCTTGCTCTGCTGAAGAAGCCATCACTGCTGGCCTCGTGCAACAGCTCCCTAATGGGAGCCTGGCTGTCAGCACCTCCGACAGCTCGGCCAGAATGGTGCGTAAACGCACGCCACGCTATGGAAACACTGCTCTGTGTGTTTTTGATCCTATTATGGAAAGATTGCTCTGTGTGTCTTTGGTCCTGTTATGGAAACGCTGCTCTGTGTGTCTTTGATCTGAATGGAAACACTGCTCTGTGTGTCTTTGATCCTGTTTGGAAACATTGCTCTGTGTGTCCTTGATGTCAAGGGAAGTGCTCTAATGGTAGGGATGTGAAGTGATCTTAGGGTGGCTCAGGCTCAGTGGCTCAAGCACAAACACAACGCATTCAGGGAACGTATGCTGTTGTGTTTGTGCTCGAGTAATGTGTAAGTCCACCACAACCTCACAGGTGTTGCACCACCATCGTCGACGGTTTGCGGTCTGCTACCCTCTGCTTGTCGAGGAGTCTCAGGCTGAGGGCAAATACAACTACGTTTGGCACACCCAGGTGCGCATGTCTAGTGAGATACCGTGTGCGTCATTGCTTGCAAGGATGAAGAGTTTCAGGCTGAGGGCAAATGCCGCTACATTTGGCACAACCAGGTGCGTAGATCTGGCGAGCAATTAGTGCAAAACGCTTGCAAAAATGAGGAAATGAGGGATGTTTTGACTCTGTGGTGAGACTAAACCCTAAACCCTAACCCTAAACCCTAAGTTTACAATTGTGTTGCTGCCTAATTTTATCAATTGTACGTTGATGTTTTCACAAAGGGCTTTGACCATCCATGTTCATCTAGACTCTCAGCAGGAGATGCTGATGAGTAATTAAATGCCCTCATGTGTGCTTGAAACTAGTGGGGAACATTCTGCGTAACCGCAGGTATAAATGTTGTTTTGATCTTAGAAATCCTTGCATATTCTAAATAGCTTTTTCCTTGATTGTTGGTAACAATTGCATTGAATCTGTAACGAGGTGAGACAGGGAAGAGCAGCATTGCTTATAATTATCTACAGTAGACCCAGCCAAATATACGCCATCTTTGGCGCATGTCTGCACGTCTGCACCTCGCCAAACGCCGCACCAAAACCCACACGGAAATTCATGCTCAAACTTCTACACTGTCATACCCACGTCTCTATGAGTTTAGCAGCCTATCAGCACTCCACACAGGTCCACGCCACTGAATTTATGCACATCCATCAGTCTCAGACTCGAGCGTACATCGCTGCACCCCAACCCTTAAGCACAAAACAGGTGTTGCCATATCAGTGCGTAATCCACGGCCGCACGCAGATCACAGCCCACTTCTCATCACCCTCACCCTGCTGCACCTGCATGCAGTAACCAGCTGCCTACCAGTTTCAAAGCGCTACCTAAAGCAACATACAGAAAGAGCCACGCTATGAGACTCCCACATAGTTCCCATCACCACCTCCTCCTCACACCTACGTACCACACCACATTATACAATACACGTAATACATCCTAGGTCGGCTATACTATTTATATACAGTTTCCTTGTGGTATTTTGGCTGGGGGAATCTCAAAGTCCGAGTATATGATCAAACACGGCGGATGTTGTAAAGTCCCATCATCTTAAATTATACCAAATACCACGTACTACACCACCACATTATACCACCACCAGGTGTTCTCCCTGCAAGACTTCCCTGAGCGCTGGCAGCCTGCAGTGGATCTCGTGTTGTCCGTGTCTGCCCGGCTAGAGGAGCACGTGCACGAGCAAGACGCGGCCGCAACGACGGCATGGCTGCGTGACAGCACTCCGGTCACGCAGCATGCTCAGCACGCTCAGCACCCTCAGCATCCCGCACAGCTGCGTTTGCAATCCTCCCTGTGTGATGTGCAGCAGCACGGCAACCAGCGCACACACGACCGTTACCAGCAAGCGTACCCCCAAAACCAGCAGCCTCTCCCTCACAGCCAGCAGCAGCACTTTGATTTGTACCATGACCAGCAGCAGCAGCAGCAGCAGCAGCACCACCACCACCACCACCACAAACAGCACCAGCACCAGCACCAGCAAGCACCCTTATCCCTCAACGCTCCAGAGCACACCGTGCTATTTCCTCCTCTCCCTCCTTGTGCGCGTTGCACGCAGCTGCCGGTGGCTACGCAGCGAGGCTTGAGTGGGAGCACTGCTGGAATTTTCGAGTCTGGGAGCTGGTATGATGGTGTATGTGTGCGTATGTGTGTGCATGTGTGTCTGCTTTTGTGTATGTTTAAGGAAAGGGAAAGAGTGTGTGTGTGTGAATGTCTGCTTGAGTATACGTGCACATGCGTGTATGCCATGCCATGTCTGAGCATAAGCAACGGGCTCGAGCTGTGTGGCACTAGAATGGCTTAGTAAGAAAGGTTGCATGCCGCATAATAGGGAGCTTGTGGTCTCAATGGTTTTTAACTACCTTTTCCTTCTTTACTGTAAGGAGCGTGTTTGCTGCCTGCGTACTAGATCAATTGTCTTGACCTGCCGAAAGTATATCATCAAAAGGTTAGACTTTAATCAAAAAGGGTACATACAGGCAGGTAGCTTGTATTTGCACAAGGCTTATCAGATAGTGTGCCATGCTATGTGCATTATAATTGGGTACAGAGCAATAGATCAATCAAGATAGCAGACAAGGGCTGCCGTGGCTTTGCAGTATTTATGTTCACATTAAATCTGCTGTCCACAATCCAACTCAATGTCGAGACTTGTATGACAAAAAAGTGCCATGCCTTATAGGATTGCTCAAATCTTGTGTTCTGTTACCATAAGAAGATCAAAGAGCCCCAAAAGATAACAGCTCTCCTCACGTGATTTTTGTAGGTGGCTAGAGCCAACCCTCACGCTCTTTCCTCCCAATGACGTGATTGTGCTGGAATGGACACCCAGCGCTTTGTACCAGGTACTACCAATTGCACCGACACTTCTATGCACCAGACAGCACAGGCTGAAGCGTGAATTGAAACTGAGCATAAGCACATCTAGGCATTTTGTGCTATGCATTAGGGAGCAGCCGATTTCGCCTGGGTTTTGTCTTCTACTTCACTATTTCAGACTCATTACGAGTGTTATCCTGAAATCATGAGGGTACAGTACAACACAGGGAAATACACGCATCTCCCTTCCTACGAGTAGTTTCGAAGCCTTGTTTCTCGTTTACGTGAGAACATAACCTTGCTTAATTTGCTACCTGTGATGGCTATTTAAGCCGTGCCGGCTCCTTTGTGAATTATCCATGCATTCGCATACTCACACGATCTGAAACTGAATTGTTGCAGAGTTATGGGGCAAAAACTGAGATACGGAGGCCCATGCACACACGACCTACCAGGCATCCACAACTGGCTTGCACAGCCCCACGATGCTTTCATTTCTTCAGAATTTCACCGACTATTTCATGCTGGCATAGTGTACACAATTTCAAGGGTGCATCGTGCAAAAGAGTAACCTTTGGTCACGTACCCTCACACAATTGACAACATTGACAAACAGGGGGTGGGTGCACACCACGAGCTTTAGGCAATTCAAGTGCCATACTTTTACAGTACTTTTACAAGCATGTTCTTGTTGGGAAAGGCCTGAGTGCCATACTTTTACAGTACTTTTACAAGCATGTTCTTGTTGGGAAAGGCCTGAGTGAAACCTGCCAGGCCTCTTGCTTTGCAGGACGCTGCATCATCCATTGACCCAATACATAATCTGCACACTGAAAAGACTCTGAAGATTAGATGCAAGCAAATGCATTTACGGGTTTGCATTGAGTGGCCCTTTGGTCATGGGCACACTGCTGTCTGGAAAGATAAACGGTCCTGTGAAATTGGAGCACGCTGTACTGCACTCCTTAATGCCCATCAATGCCCTGTAGGCAGGACACCAGCAACTCATTCCAGGGGTTCTATAACACGCGGTTGCACTTTACTCTTCCCAGTCCAGAGGACTTCAAACAGCACATGAGCATGCGCGACACCTTACAATATTGCAATATTTGAGGGGCTGACTTAATAAAAATGGGCTGACCTTTTGATCAACAAGTGGCACAAAGTTGCACGATTTGCAACCCTGCGCCCATTGCACGCAGTTCTACCCCGGCACGTGTGAAGTCGAGGTGTGGGTCCACCACGATGAGTCCTGTCTAGCCTCCATCAAGCAGGGCCGCTACTTCAGGCACTTCCGCTGCGCACAAGTGGGTGTGTGCGCGTGTGTGCGCGTGTGTATGTAAGCTAACGCCACTAGGCAAGCGGGTGTTCCTTGCACTGCTGGGTGGGGTGCAATAAAAGGGGGTAATAGGAAGAAGCGGGTGTTCCATGCACTGCTGGGTGGGGTCCTTTGATGCTGCTTTAAGCAAGCTGAGGCTGTGCAGATTAGCCATACAAGTAAGCGTGCAAAAAGAGATCCAAAGCAGCTCTATTACCTTGCACTATTATCAACTCTCATCCAGCGCCGGTTTCAGGTCAAGCTGCAACCCTTCTAATCCCGTTCACCTCTTTCTTATCCTTTTTGGTGGAGGAGGTTTATGGTACCCGGTCCTAAAGTGGCTCCTTTTCCTTCATTAATGTGGGGAGTGGTTTTGACTGCCCGTGTGGCTTTCTTCCCTTTGTTGTTTGTCTGTTTTTACAAGAGAAGAAGTGACAAAGTTGGAACAGCCAGGCAGCAGACTCGGAATCAATTGATATTATGTCCTGTTTTGGAGTGTTTAAGCAACGTATGCAAGCGCAGAAATACTATTACTCATCTTCAATGTGCACCTTGCTGATCATAACACGCACTGGCGGACCTGCCCATGGTGCTGACGGCATTCATGTAGGGTTGGCCGGGACCATGTACGTATGGTGCTTACACGCCTTTATTGTAGGGCTGTTTACATGCCCCTCACTTGTAAGGCTGTAATTGCGCTTCAATTGTAGGGCTGGCCAGAACCATAAATATAAATAAAGTAAACGTAAAGTAATTAATAAATTAACTAACACGGTGTAAATGAAATTGGCAGGGAAGTCTTGTGGTCATACACAGTGTTTAAATGCGGTTCTGGCCAACCCCGGACGCATGCAGCTTAGACGGCACAGGGATTATGTAATATGCCCCATCATCATCAAGCTTTTTGTTGAATACTGTACCCCAGTGCCTTTTGCTGTCTCGGCTCCTTCACGCTTAGAAGAACCTGCTTGATACTTGACACCTTTCTGTTGTGCAGCCGATGTGGTCAGGGATCACCCCACATATCCTAACAGGCGGCACGCTGCACAGCGATGTCAGAGATGGGTGTGGGCAATCACAGCATCACATGTCAATCACAAACATTACTTTCCTGTTCTATTATGTATACCGTAGCGGGCATGTATGTTTGCTGAGGTTGGGCGAGATCGCAGCTGTGCGGATTGCACCAATTTCGTGCCTAAATCCGGGCATCAGCCGTGCCAAAAGTCTCCTTGTACCTGCACATACATAATCTGCTGTGCTCAACTGTAAATACTGTCATGTCAGCATGCCTTGCAGCAGTCAAGCCAGGTCTCTGATCGGCTGTGAAAATTTGTATCAGCTGTGCCAAGATGTCTGTATACACTTCCTATAAGTAAAGCACTGGTGTGCTGAAATGTTTGCAGGAATCAAGCCAGGTCTCTGACCGGCTGTACGCCGCATCTGCTGTACCGGAGTCTGTTTGGGCATGTGCCCCTTCCTCCCAGCCCCCCCTCCGTCACCACAATCCCCCTGCACCTGCCGCAGCTGGACTGCCAGGAAAGGACAGTCGACACGCTGCTGCCCCTGGTAATGCTGCTGCCCCTGGAAATACTCCTGCTGCTGATGATGAATTTGAGGGTCGGCCAACCTCAGCTCCAACGCAGCCTGCAAAGGGCACTCGCTACGAACTGGCCAAGCTTGCTGCCCACGCGTTAAAGCTCAGGTGGGGTAGGTGCGGTGAAGAAAGGAAATTCTGGGTCTTGGGGCTTGAGGGTAGGTGTGGTTGACTCATTTCACTCATTTTTCTAGTGTTGCTTGCTACCTCATCTCTGCTGGAGTTGCTATGCAGTGGGGTTGTGGTTGTTTGCAAGCGCAGGACCAAAGTCCTCCACAAAGATCTGAGCCCTTTGAAGCCTATTGCAATTTAACCTGTGTGTGTAAAGCATCAAGCATCCCTTGCGCAGCCAGATGCATGTTCCCAAACCAATTTAAGGCCTCCATGGTGCATGGAAAGCAAGCCCACTCTGCGACACACTGTGCAAAACTAAAATGTTTTGTGCAGGGAACAGATGCGCTCCACCGTGACCGATCTTGCCTGGAGCTCTGCAGAGGGCAATGTTGGGCGCCCTGCGCAACAAGGTCAGCACACTTCCCCTGCAGCAGATGTGGGGGGCAGTTTTGGGGTTGTGTCTGACAAGGTGCGTCAGGCAAGGTCTGACTATAGCTGCCGGCGTGCAAATCATAGTGTACCATACGCGTTGTCCTCTCCTGTTCAGGAATCACCCAGAAAATACCATAAAGCTAGGACCTTCCTCTGTGTTCCCCCTTCTTGCTCACAGGCCATAGAGTATGCAGAGGTCCCTGGTCAGGGCAGCTTCACAGCGTACGAGGATGGCCGCGTGCGTGCCATGTTTGAGGATCGCACCATCTTACATGTGAACGCGGCACAGACCCACTGCAAGGTAAGGGCGCAGACTAAATGCAAGGTAATGGCGTGTGTCGAATGTGTAGGGTCTGCTCAATCCTCTTATTGCTAATCACACAACACACATACGTAGTGCACGCGGTGCAGCAATGGAGGCCAAAGCAGGGCTCAGTTCTCTAGGTATGGCCGTATGCAGCAAAAATGCACTGAGGGTGCTCTGGCCTAACAATGTGCAAGAAGTTACACAGCGCAAACAGTGAGGCCGTTCCCCGCAGGAAGTAAGGAAACCAATATGAAGATCAGAGCGCCAGTGTCTTCTAGTGTCATCCACCACAAGAAAATTGAGGTATACACCAGACTGTTTTTCCCTAGCTGATGAGGAATATTCGTTACGCACACCTGCCTCGCGCTTTTGCAGTTGTTCATGCCAGACGGGGCTAGCGTACTGGTGGCCACAAGCAATCCTGTTGGCGTCGAGTATTACATGCAGGTGAGGTTGCTGTGTTTATGCACTTGCTTGCTGATGTTGTGCAAAATGACATAGGAGTATTACATGCAGGTGAGGTTGCTGTGTTTATGCACTTGCTGGCTGATGTTGTGCAGATGACATAGGAGGTAGCGCTCCCCACTTCTCACTTCAATCAAGGGAACAACTGCTGTGGCTTAGAGAAATTGCTCAGCTGAAAACAATGGTACCCAAATAGTAGTATCAGGCTGATCTAGAACTGGCTCTTGGTTACTTAGGGCGTGGCGATCTGATTGAATAAGAAATGTATGTTTTTGCCTGCATCCTGGAAGTAGATGCTGAGATGCAGTGCAGGTCCAGGAATTGCTTCACACACCTGAATCCCCACTCTGAGTGTGTGCATGCATGTGGGTTGTGTATGGGAGCACCTGCTAGCAATAAGCTGCACACTAGCAAATGTGATGATTGCATCGTAAATTGAGGGTGTAGGGTGTCACCCTTGAGATTCCTGCTGCAAGTCAGGTGCATTATATTCGAAATTATAGGGTGCCACCCTCCACCCTCAAAGATTCCTGATGCAAGGCTTGCGCATCATGATTCAAATTTATAGGGTGCCACCCTCAAAGACTCCTGCTGTAAGGCAGGCAGACGCATCATAAATCAAAAGTATAGGTTGCCACCATCAAGATTCCTTCTGTCATAAGGCAGACATTGCTTTGGAATGACTGAGCTGGAGCTCTGGTGTGACGGAGCTTAGGCGTTGTGGTGGAGGGTATTACGGCACCAGAGTGGCTCCTTCTCTAATTGACATGGGAGGTGGTGTCACTGCCTGATATAGTTTGTTGGGCGATCTTTCTTGGACATGGCGGGGCGGGGAAGGAACAGGAGCTCTAATCTGACAACATAAGTCCACAAGTGCTCCTTGGATCCCGCTGCTTTGTTATTTTGCCTGCTGAGCGTCCTTCGTAGTTGGCAAATGCTTCTTTCACCATTCCCCCCAATCTGCACAGGCAGTTGTGGAGTTCTCTAGTTGGGCGTTCAAAACTGTGGAGGAGCGCATGCAGTGTGCACGCCTGCAAGCGCAAGTGGAAGCAGAGCTGGGAGCAGCACAGCGAATGGCCATGGTGGGTGGGTAGGGAAGGGAGGGGCAAGACACTGCACAGGTATTTAAACTATCCTCACTTCAATTGTGATAAGCAGACATTTGGTACTGAGTACAGGAGTTCTTAGTTTTTTAGCATCTTTGCCAGAGTCAGATTTGTGGAGGTCAGGGGGTGACAAGCCGTGCCTGGTATGCTCTGGGCGAGGAAGTGCATGTCTGTGTGTGTGAGTGTGGGTGTGGGTGTGGGTGTACGTGCTCCAAAAAATTGCAAGGCGTCTATGAATTTCAATTCACATGTAAAATTGCCAAAACGTACAGCTATTTCACGTGCACCACTTTGCATGGCCTTGTTGTTGGGTTTCTGTTTGAAGGTGTGCAACGGGAAGGTTTTAGGCGGCAAGAAGCATTTCCTTTCTTTAGCCCATAATGACAAATGGTGTGCACCCTGGAAATAATACGGAGACAGGACTCGCATCATCTTATTTCTCCGTTGCTTCATGTGCTCAGCTGCTGGGGGTGGCTGTGGATCGAAGTGGGGGAGGGCAGCTACAGTTGACAGCTGCACAAGCTGGTGAAGGCAGCAGCATGGATGGGAGGCCTGCATGCAAGGCAAGGCGTGGCACAGCAATCCTTAGGCCTGCTCCCTTGGAGGAAGAAGACGTACCAGAGTTCAGTTTTGGGCCAGGTGATACTACGGCTCTCCTAGGGTTGAACATAAGTGTATATGTTTGCACATGATCTGAGGTGCAATAGATTTCTCTGCCGAGATTTTCACTTACATAGCTGTATACACAGTAATCTTTTAGGCAATCGTAAATGCTCATGTTTTGCTACAAGGTGCAACCCACTGGGCGACCCCCCCCTTCGGTGCTGTACTGTGTTGCTGTGCTCAATTTAGTCTGTTGTTCTAGCACAAAACTGTTTTTTATGGTCCTCTTCTTTCGTCTAAATGTGAACCCGCCGTATAAGAGTCATAATCACAAGCTTCTCTGAACTTCTTTCTGCAGGTAAAACCTTGGCAGATGACGGTGTGGAGCCCCAGACACCAGGCTTGCCTGCGAACGACGTGATGCATCATCTGCCCTTGCCTGAGGAGCCTGCGTCTGCATTATCGCCTCTTAACAGAGATGGGTGGCAAGATAGAGTGCAGGACATGGTGGAGTGTTTACTGCAGAGAAATGCACAACTCCTGCAGCGTTTATAACGATGGTGGCATTTTAAGCATGTAATTCCTGCCTCAATGTTGTTGGTTGATCAAATTAACGCGTGACTGGTTTAAATTGGTGGACCTTCTGCTGCGCCTATCTATCTATCTGCTTCAAAGTTAGTTTCTGCTTGGAATGAAATAACAAGTATGTTTGTTGTTAGATGATGAAGGCAGCCAAGGCCTGCAAGGCCTCGTCTTAGCTCCAGGGAAGCATGATATAACTCACAACTACTGTTTATTTTCAACTTCAGCGTTTTCACTCCTCTTGTTCCATGATGTTATCACAATATTTACACGTTTTACATACGCAGCCTAGCAGTCGTACGTTTTGACCGATGGCTTTATCTGTAAACTCGGTTCCACAATATCAGAGGAGGCTAATTGAGGCCCAAAACGGGCAAGGTTTTATATGCTCGTCGACTTATACGCCCCAAAATTGGCAAGCTCATTTATTACATAATATGAATCTGTCCATAGATGTAAAATTTGGAGCTTGCCAATTTTAAATTGCTGTGGCGTGCAGGCCATTTTCTACCACATATTGTTCATACCAACTCACCCACTGTACCAATTTGGAATATTTTTTATGGTGTAGAGTTTCTATTGGAAAATACTATTGCAACTAATATGAAAGAAAACGGCTGAGTAGTAGGTGTTTTATGAGGATTTGAGCCATTCTACAATGGAAATCGCTACATTAGGGTTTACATGTACCATGTGTGTTTAATCCAGTCTATCTCAGCACGCAAAGCGACCCACATTAAACTGGGCACACGCTCGGGTAGGTCTAAATGCCAGCTACACTTTGGTACTAAATTGGTGTCAATCGGATGAAGTGACTGTGAGTGGCTGCCTTCTAAATGCAAAAATAAGCACTTTCAGGCATTTCCTCCGTTAGCCCCCTCTGCCACAATATCCTGCTTCCTCCTTTGTTTTTGTTGGGATGGATTCTGCTGCCGATATAATTCTCTTTTACCTTGCCCATCAAATCAGATTTGCATCCGTTTGGTGCAGGCTTCTTTAGCTATGCTATTTGGATCACATGAAGAAATGAAGGCAAGAACGGGCATGGAATCGCTGTGCTCGTTGCTTTATGTTGCTCTGATTATGTGCGTGTGCTTAAAACTAGTGAAAACGTGCAGTGCATCTGGTTGCAGTGTGACAAGAGAATGTTCGGGCTGGAGGAGGATGTGATTGTGGGTGCTACAAACATTAACCCCCAAAGTCGTGATTTTCCTGTTCGTGCCATTCAAAATTATTTCACTGACCTGTTTGAGGACACGCTTGGTGCTTTTCAGGTGTCTACTAATGTCGTACTGTGTGGTGACTTTAACGCCCATGTGGGGGAGCTGAGT
>Ga0307974_1001413_pt1 | contig 16479 bp, 15 predicted proteins | sample OrgLakmetagen784_FD_201812 | JGI IMG/M metagenome (GOLD analysis project Ga0307974, IMG submission 201812) | Saline water microbial communities from Organic Lake, Antarctica - #784 | ecosystem: Environmental > Aquatic > Non-marine Saline and Alkaline > Saline | place: Antarctica: Organic Lake... | reverse complement strand
ATAGTGATGCACTTGGTTTTAACAGGACATAGGATGTTGTTAGGTAAGCATTGCTAGCGGCTCCATTGGCAGTGCCATTTTATATAAGTCTGGTTGTTTGCTACGGTATTGGCATTTCCTAGTTTGTGGAGGGGGTGCATGCGTGCTTGCAAGGCGTCATGGTAATTGAATAGGTACCAAAGCCTTGAGGTAGGTGACTGGGCTGTGTTTTGGTGGCTTTGTATGATTCAATGTTCCTCGTATTCTTTAGCAAGCCAATGGATGCTGCAGAAGGGATGTCCCTCAGGGCCAGCTGTTTTGATGGAGGTATCAGCAACGTCAGAGTAGGTCGTGAGTGACTTTCTAGCAAGAGCGTTGGAATATTCATTGCCTATAATGCCTGCGTGGGATTTGACTTTGTGGATATGAATGGGCAATGGTGACTGGTGAATTGCTTTGGCAATGGATTGGAGGACATCTCCTTGGATGTGGTGGCGGTGCTGGTTTGGGTGTGAGAGCTGCTTTTCAGTTTGGTGCAGTGAGGTTAGGCTATCTGTGGCTATATGGGTGTAGCCGTGAATTATTGCGGCTGCTATAGCTGCTAGCTCTGCGCGTGAAATGATATTGTGTATACCTACGTCTCTTGAGTTTACGCAGTGGGATACATTAAGGGTATAAATATAACACCTAATCCAGTGTCTTGCCCTTCTTGTATTTTTTATGGCTGCCATCAGTGTAGGTCCAGCCCCGCCAAATCCTATATTTTATTGGTCAGGTTCAGTCTGAACCTGTGTCGGGTCGCGTTGTCAGAGCTTTGGGGCTTGTTCAGGGTACTGATCGTTTCTAGGGGGCCTTGTGGGTTATGATGAAGGTGGTCGCTAGGTAGCTACCCTATTTTCATAAAGCCTGGAGTCTTTCATTGCAAAGTGCAGAGGGGTAGGGGTCGTTATGTCTGCCATTGATTTCCCACTTTGCCTCAGGATTTTCTTTGGCAAGATCTTTCACCTAATTGTTGTTGTAGGCATTGTGGCAGTTTCTGCCTTGAGTATTCCATATGGCAATGACCTGCATATTGGAGTAGGTTTAATGGTACAGAACCCAAGAAATTGCACATTTGCAAAAATCTGCAGCAAAGCGATGCGCAATTATTTGTGGTCATCTTTTATTCCAGGAGGGAAGAAACGTGAAGAAGGCAGCCGTTGCCTCTGTGCTAAGGGCAGCAGAGTAGATAGCACGTCTTGTTGCTAAATACTTGGTGTTTTCTTGGTAGATGGGATGGCAAATAGAGAAACCAGAGAACTTGGAGGAGGAGGAATTGCAGTTTACCCCAAAGTCCTTGTCTCTTGGGTGTTCACTCCAGTATCGGGGGAATGTGGAGTCATGGTCGAGAGGGGATGCCACTTTTTAAAAGACAACCCATTATTGTAGGGCGGCAGTTTTGTAGAGGGTAAGCATCCACAAGAGTGTATTTTTGATCTTTTGGCTTGCTTGTATGTTTGGAAGTAGCAATACCTTTGCGTATGATAGGCCCATAAATTCTGATGCAAGGCTGGGGGTGGTGGTGTTGTCATGTAAGCCTCTGCATTTTGCCTTATCAAAGGCCTTTTGTAGAACATTGAGGGGTGCTCATGCCTTTGCATTTTCCGTCTACGTTATAGATGCAAGCTACTGTGGCACTGTACTCTTCTGGGAGTATAGGGTCGTCTGAGGGGGATTTGGTAACGATTTCTTGGTGCTTTGAGATCAATGTCAGTGATCCAGTAACGGCAGCGCCCAGTGGCAACAATGTCTGCTTGAGGGTTGGTGGGCTGGATGTCAAAATAGCCTTGTTCAAAAGTTCGACGTCATAGGGCCGGTGAGAGTTCTTGCAAGGTTGGCAATAAACTCTTGTATTTTAAGATCATCAAGGTGTGTATCTTATGCAGGCTGAGGTAGGTTTGGTGCGGTGATATGATCTCCATTATTATGAAGGCTGTGCCTAACACTTTTACAAGTATTTTGCAGTTCTGCTGGTTCCCAGGTTGGCTTTTACACAAGTACAAGACTTTTACCAACTCTCTTTTGGAGATCTAAAAGTCCATCTGTTCTTTCATTTCATTTTCATTTAGGTTGAGGTAGGCCCATGTGTCATTGGTATTAATAGCTGCTTGCTCGCTCATTCTCATTGTAGTTGGTTTTAAGTAGGCACTGCCATTGGTAGGCGCAATCGCAGATGTTGCATATGTACATGTCTTTTAAAGAAGAAAGGAGATCCGGTGATTCAAGTCCTAAGCGGTAGAAGCATATTTCACAGGTCGTGCATTGCTCCAGTAGCTTTAAGCACCAATCCAACTGATTAAAGGTCAGAGCCCATCTTTATATAATCATAGGGGCGTAGTATGTTTAAACTTTACGGGGAATCACTTTTGTTGCAGGTGTAAAAATTCTAGTCATCTTTGCGACGGACATTCAGATCATTATGGTAAAGCGTGTTAATGGCCTCAGTGGGTGTCATAGAACATGTCTTTGTCTTTCTTGCACGTCCAAAGTTCTTGTTGATCTGTGTGTTGCGCAAGGGGGTCAGACTAAGGCCAGGTAGACATTGGGTTACACCAAGAAGCTCGCATCTTCTTATTCTTTGGAGTCTGTGCTGTGTCGTCTGTATCCCCAAAGGTTGGGATATTGTGTCTGCCGTGCACTTTTTACTGGCTGCTTTTGTGAGGGTGAGGCAGTTGTCACCACTGTGGTAGGATGGTGCTGTCTTTGAGAAGGCTCGGTGTGTTGTTGTATGCTGTGTGTTTTATGGGTCAAGCATTAGCATCTGAGAGGGGAACAATTTGTAATGATGAAGGTGGTTATACGTTTTAAGTGGCATAACCTTGGAGTTATGATGGATGTCCGGCTATATTGTAGCGAGAGAAGGGGACGCGTGTGAATCTGAGCAAGGTTCAAGATTGGTTAATTCGCCTAGTATCTGCCGGTTGTGGCGCAGGTGTTGTGTGTATGGGCACACTCTGTTGGGATTGGGTGTTGGTGGAATTAGGGGGCCCCTCCTATGATGAGCCGATGTATTCATACGTGTGTTTATGAGCCTGTGAAGGAGGAATTTCTTATTTTGCGGTGGACAAGCAGGGCGATTTGATATGTGTTTTTGTCACAAAAAAGTTGTGTAATGGAGGCAGTGCGTAGCTCTTCTGTCTCTGGTATGTTAGCGATGGTTGCAAGCCTGTCTAGTGCTACAATGTGCTTTTAAAACGCTCAAATGTACTTAATTACATGTTGTTTCCCCAGAGATGATGTGGGAGATCGTGAAAAACAGTAATGCCCAGACTCTCAAGTGATTGGTAATGCAGTAAACTAGGGTGGTCATTGTTGGGAGGATGGGGGTGCGGACAGAAGGGATGTCTGAGATGAGATGGAGATCATTTTGTGCAATCCTTGGCTCGGTTACTGTCGTGAATGCAAACTAGTTGGCATGCTTGCATATGGTGGTTGAGTTGCCTCTTAAGTGGTACCAACGTTCCTCCTCTTGTGATTAGGAACGTAGTAATACGGCGTTTCAGATGGGAGATCTGGTGGGTGAGAGGTTGGTAATTACCGAACGGTGGCAAGCAGAAGGATCTTCTAGGCTTGTGAGGACTTAGCCTGCTTGGAGCAAGGGAGCAAAGCTCCCCCAACCAGAGAGCCGCACGTTCACAACAGGCACATGGCGGCTTGCTACAAGTGCTATTGCTGAGCGCCTGTGGCACTCTACGTAAAAGGAGGGGGCACCTTACCCAAATTCATGTACAATTTCACAAATGCTGTGCCAGAGATTGTGCTTGCGTTTATTCACCCTTCATTGCACCCCACTTGTTCAGGTCTGGGTAGGAGCATTGTATAACAGCATAGGCATAGATCAGACTAGGGATAATAGCTGTGCACGCGCAAAGGATGGTGCGCAGGTGTTAGCAGTGTCCTACTGCATGTCCTACTGCATATCCTACTGCATGTCCTCACTCCTACTGCACTACATGTCCTACTGCATGTCCTCACTATGCTACTCCTCACTCCTACTGCATGTCCTACTGCATGTCCTACTGCATGTCCTACTGCATGTCCTACTGCATGTCCTACTGCATGTCCTACTGCAGGTTTTAACAGTGTCCTACACATGTCATCATCAACACATGCTGTCTAATGCAACAATTTATCGGCTTGCTTAAAACCTGCCACCTCTAGTAACATTTGTGACGATACAGGGACACTTTCTCACCCGCGTTTTCTGCAGATGCAGGATAATATTCAATATGCATGAAGCCAGATGCAATTTCGAGATTGCCCACAAGAAAAGAAAAAAAAGAAAAACTACGCAGGCAGTGAAAGCCACTCCCCACATTGAGTAAGGAAAAGGAGCCACTTTGGTACCGAGTACCGTAAAGCTCCTCCAACGCGGAAAGGAAAGGAAAAATAAATAAGGATCAAGAGGGTTGCAGGCTTGGCCTGAAACCGGATCCTGATGAGAGTTAATAACAGTACTGGAAAAGGCACGTCTGGTATGGAAGTTTAGCAGCGAAAATTCTCAGAGTCCACAAGTTGCTGAACTTACATAAATGATTTGGTGAAGATTTAATTTTCCCCACAAGTTATTTGAACTTACATAAATAATTTGGTGGAAATTTCCTTTGCAGACACCAACAACAATTTTGTGGACAATTCTTTCACAGACCAAATTGGCCTCTTTTCCTGGCCAATGTCGACTCAAACAACCTGCCTGAAAACCACTTGAACTAACCTGAATGTGTGGCTCACTCTGTGTTGTAACCCTATCTGTTGCACACGCTGCACAAAACCCCCTAAGGTCCGGCTTAAACCGAAAGAACCGGAAGAACCGGAAGAACTGGAACCTAGCAAATAAGCTTAACAAGAATGCTGACTTTAGCAAGTGGCATTAATGACTCCAATACGTAAGCTCACATCCTCAGTTCGTAAAACAAAGGCATACAGAATCAGCTCATAACACATAGGCATACATCCTCAGTTCAAAGATACCTGCAAGCAAGGCACTCCAGCATGACGCACGAAATATCCTCTGTATCAAATTAGTTTTACTAGGCAAACTTAATAAGGATTTTGCGTGTGCTCTGGAGGCTTTCCAGCTTAGCTTCCATCTGGCTACGCTTCTGCAATAGGCGCTGATCATCACAGACCAGGCTCAGAACTGATTCACTCTCCTGCCACGGCTTGGAGAGGTCGCTGCCCTCACTTGCATCAGGGTTTGGTCCAGAAGCCAGCTTGTTGAGGTAGCTGCAACAAATACGGTAGTTTGTGACAGGGAGAAAAATAAATAGTTCTATTTGATAAAAGGCAGCAAGGCTTGGCTGTGAGCACGCAATAGGGTTATGCAGATCAAGGTTACCACTCACAACCCCAGACGGACGTCCTGGGATCCTGGTGGTGGCAATTACAACTGATAGCTCATATTAAGTGAGGACTACACCCATGACGACACTTTATATCATATGGTGACTATCTAAGGGCTAAAAAGATACAACGCGTGGGCAGATGCACTCCGCACCTTTCAATATGGTCTTCAAGCCCACAAACGGCACGATCGTACAGCAGTGTATTGATGCCCAAAGATACATAGTCCACATATCGCTTTGAGGCCACCTGTCGTTAGCGTGACACAGAGGCACTCTTAAACTATAAGCCAGCTTGATCTTTTTGCCGCCCACAACATTTCCTTCTGGTATAGGTCACATCATGTCTTTGTGATTACTGTTTAAATCATAGACGTTGTATTTGGTGCACTCGAGTGTGTCCAATAAACACTCTTACCATGAAGTAAGCCATTGTCGCAGACATGACGGTCAGCTCTTCTTCAATCCCCGCTGAGGCACTTTGCACTTTGCCCAAGAGGCTTTCAGCAGTAAGGCCTTCGACACCAACCGTTGCCAGGTGAGAGATTGCCCGATTAATCCCTTCTTCAAGTTTCTGCGTCAACACAGTTGAAAAAGGGAAAACACTTGCTGCTTACAACCTTCATACTTTTTTCAGTTGAAGGCTTGATTTGAGTATGAATACCTGAGAAGCCTGAGACGCCATCTTGTGCTTCTGAAGTGTTCCCTTCATGCTCTCAAGGATTTTCTCATGGCTGCAAGGGCATTCAAGGGAACGTTGGCAACGTTTCAGTATCGTTTTCTGTAAGAATGGTATACATGACTTGTCGGCAAACCAACTTAGCAGGCTTGATTCAATTAAATTGCGTAATGAATTTGTGGATTTGCATCAGCATGCAACCAAACTGTCCCTGTGTGAACAACCTGTCTGTGTAGTAGCGCTTGTTCACAGTAAAGGGGCCGGAACCGTTGCAGCTCTCCATCTCAATCAGCAGCTGAATGTGCTCGTATGCCCTTGCATTCTGGGCGTCCACAAGCTCCTCAATGCACATCCTGCACGGAACGAGGCAAGGGCCAGAGTTCCCTGATGTATGTTATGGCAAGAATTGTGTGCACAGAATTAAAAGATGCTTTACTTAAAATGCAAACGCACCACCAAGGGCAGGGTCTGCCTCAATGCTCACAACAAAGACTGACTGAAAGAACTTGCCAAGAAATCCCTGAGGCAAAGTCGGAAATTCAAAACATACATAACCATCCCTACCAAACCATACCTACCAAACCATCCCTACCAAACCATCCCTACCAAACCATACCTACCATAACCATCCCTACCTAACCATCCCTACCAAACAGCCTTAGGTTCCGGACAACACTCAGGACTCAACAAATTTAATAAGCTACCCAATGACCACCCTCAAGCCCCAGAAGACCCAGATCAAGCAAATGCCCTGATTAGCACTGACCAACCTCATAATTGTAATACCGACGAAGCACCCCAAAATAGCTCCAGCCAAAACCTAACCTGTAAAGTAAAGAATGGCGGGATTGGACCTACACTGATGGCAGCCTCCAAAAGAATGAAGTAGGGCAAGACACCGGATCAGGTGTACACCACCCTCACTTTAACGTTTCCCACTATGTAAACCTATGGGTATAACCAACACCATCTCACGTGCAGAGCTAGCAGCTATAGCAGCTGCAGTCATACACGGCTACTCACATATAGCCACAGACAGCCTTTCATCACTGCACCAAATCAAAAAGCAGCTGTCACACCCGAATCTCCATCGCCACCACATCCAAGGAGATGTCTTTCAATCCATTGCTAAAGCAATCCGCCAATCACCATCGCCTATCCACTTCTTCAAAGTAATGTCCCATGCCGGTATTATCGGTAATGAACATGCTGACGTCCTTGCTAAAAAGTCAGCCACCACCTACTCCGACATTGCTATCCCCTCCATCAAAACAGCAGGCCCTGAGGGGAATCCTTTCTACAACATCCACTGGCTTGCAAAAGAAGAAGACATAGAAAACCAAACACAGACCCATAATCATACCCATACAACAAACATGGCCCATTCTCCTCCCCAAAAGCTCTGGTACCTACCAAACCACCGTGACGCCCTTCAAGCACACATGCATCTTCTCCATAAACTGGGAAATGCCAAAACTGAAGCGAACTACCATGCGTACTACCAGACCCTCATCAAGGACGGCACTGCCAATGGAGCCACTAGCAATGCTTACCTAACATCATCCAATTTCCCCTCTACGACCAAATGTATCATTATGAAATACAGAAAAGGCACCCTATACAATCAAAAATGCAGTATTGTTCAAACTCTCAACAAGTCAAACTTGCCCCCTCTGCCCACAAGTAGACAGTGCCCTGCACATCCTTTCTGGGTGCCAACACACGCAAATAAGGAACATGATCACCGAAAGACACAACATAGCATGCCACATGACCCTTAAGGCTATCAGAAATACAGGCTCCTTAGGATCATGCATTGTCTCCATGGATATAGACAGCAACGAACGGATGACCATGCAAAATCTCCAGATTCTGAAACAACTGAAAGTAGAATAGTTTCCAAATGGCTCTTCCCACCCCAATTCCCAGATAAAGACAGATTTACCAACCGCCCAGATTTTGTGCTTGTTACTCCCATCGCTGCAAAAACACAAAAACAACAAACTAATGTAGGGAGGTGGGTTCTTCGGAGTGGCAGGGGGCAATTGAGGGAGACTGGGAGCACCTCAGCAGCTGCGCCAGCCACTTATAGTACAGCCACCAACCCCAGACAGCACCGACCTAAAGACCTCAACAAAACTCGGCGCAACATCCACCTCGTCGAGATCAAGTACTGTGAGGACACCAGACCTCAGAACCAGCTGAACACCGCAAAACGCCGCAAAGGAACAGCACAAAGACCTTTGCAACATTCTCCAAGGAGCCTCCGTTACTCTCCACATCATCCTTTTGGGTGTGGGCGCCACCATCTACAACACCCGCACTCTGAAGCCTTTCAAAGAACTGGGTCTCGATTCTCAAAGAGTTAAGAAGCTTGCCTCCAAGCTCCATGTGCACTCTGTGAACTTTGCTGCTAAACTTGTCCATACCAGACGTGCCCTTCCAGTACTGTTATCAACTCTCATTAGGAGCCGGTTTCAGGCCAAGCTTGCAACTCTCCTGATCCCCATTGATTTTTTTTCCTTTTCGCGGTGGAGGAGCTTTACGGTAACCGGTACCAAAGTGGCTCCTTTTCCTTATTTAATGTGGGGAGTGGTTTTCACTGCCTGCGTAGTTTTTTCTTTTCTTTTATTTGCAAACGCAAATTATGTTCTTGCAGGATATGAGCTCATGCAGGACATGGACTCATATCCTCAGTTGGCAAATATGAACTGCAGTTGTTTGTGTGTGGCATGGGTTTAAACCCTAAGTGGAAACCTAAAGGTACGCCGTGGACAATAAGATGAGCAGCAGACATTCTGGGCCTCAGGCCCCCTCTCTTCATTTCCCCGTTCGGTCATGCTCACTTGAGCTTCCCTGAATATCTGTAATGCTACAACCTGGATACCTGTTAGCCTTATTTAAGCCAACAAATTTCTTATTTTCTTGTTGGGACAGACTCTGGCTAGGTGCACTAGCTAGAAATATTTCCTTAATGCATGCTGACCGTAATCGCAATACTTCTGAAAAACAGTTAAGGCAGACTCACTTGACCTGGGCTTCCAACTGTGTTGATGCAAAGCGCCCAAAGTGTGCATTGGCAATAAGACAGAGCTTTTGTTTTAGCATCTCTGTGCAATCTCTCAGGCAGGAAAAGCCGTGCTCATCCCACATTCCTGCAAATAAATATTTTAAATTGAATTCCCTGAACAATCGATTGTACGATTAGAGATGGCAAAGCCTATAATAATTGGATTTTATTTTGAGATTGAACATTGAATCCTGTATAATAGCGGAAGATTACAGCGTGATTTGTTGGTTTTGTAACAATAGGAATCACTTTAAGTTGCTAGAGCAGGACAGTAAGAAATAGGAAAGGAAAGCAAGGGGTGATAAAACAAAGCTGGTTTAAGTTCCTTTGTTTTTGACTTGTGCTTAGCCTCAAAAGGACTGAAATTAAGTCAAGTCACGTTTACCCCTCACCCTGAAAGCGTTCAACGACAGCAATCAACGCTGTGTAAGGGAGGAAGTGAGGCAGCTCATAGCTGCGCTCTTTTGCAATCATATCTGCAGCCAAAGTGTAGAACAATATGGCGACTGTGCTTTTCACTGTGAAGCTTTTAAAAAGTATGCAAGTAGCAACTACTCTCTTCAACAAACCAATGAGAATCACAGAGTTGTACCTTTGACTTCGTTAATCGCCAGCTCCTGCATGCCGCCAGATTCGCCCTCCATGCCGTCTGCATCGCAATAGCTTGCCATCACCTTTGGTTTGTCCTCTTGTTCAATCAGAACAAAGCGTGGGCGGGTGCTGAGTACAGAACTGCATAGAGAAAAAGAGAGAAGGAGCGTAATGAGAACACTTATGCAGCAGTCAAAGCGTAAGCTGTTGCACACACCTGGCAAATGCTGCGTACAGTGCGTTTCTGTTCTGCACAAAAGACTTGTTGCAGGTCCCGTTTGGGGCTTGTACCAAGTTCTCAGCCTCCTTGCTTAGGGCACGTAAAGCCTTATTAAGCACTCCAGCGCGCTCCTTTGGATGGATTGAGGGAGGGAGGGAGGTAAGCTCACCCCGCGTCTGTTTCAGCTGCTCATCTACCTGCAGTTTATATGTGATTGAAAATGAATAGCATTGAGATTAGCTGAATTAAGATGAGGCGTAACCTGACATTGCCACCAGAAACAAAGTACGTACTGTTTTCTTCATCCCTGGCAGTTGACCCTTGATCATTGATGTCAGCAAAGCGCTCAACTCCTGTAGATGTGAATTGCAACTAGTGAAAACAAGTCAACCAGACGTGCAAAGAAAGCGCAAATCAAGCAAAAAAGCACAGCACATATATGTATTACCTTCACCAAGTTCTGGACTCCCTGCAAGGCAATAAGGTGGGAGCAATCAGTCTTGATGCAACTACCATCTGAGAAAAAGATTGCATGTATACTGGTGCGTACCAGACGGTGGCCTTCGTTTTCCCTGAAAATGTGCAGCGCCTCTGACTTCTTGAAAAAAACAGCTTCCACCTTTTCCGCATCCTAAAAATAGGTTTTAGAAAGGGTGAGTATAGGTAACCAAGTATAAAAAGGATTTCTAATTGGTGAGTGCAATGCTTTCATAATTCTTGGGCATATAGGTAGCTCAGCCCTTTCATCACCCATACCTCGTGGCTGATTCTTTTGGTGAGCTCAATCTTGTTGCTGTTTCTGACCATGAAGTAGCCCTGAAACAAGCGATGTTGAAGTGGACAAGCTTGAGGACTTACTTGCAACACAAAACTACTGTTTAGATTGAAACTTACCAGCTTCAAAGGAAATGACGAGCCATTCATAACTGAAATCCAGATGTGATGGCACCCAGACTCAATGGTATCCGGCTTGGTCAGAACTCCTAATGTACGCTGTAGCCCAGGATCTTGTTCCTTTGCCATTTTAATGGCCACTGTGTGAAGAGTGCATGGCAAGAGCTTGTTTGCATGAAATGATGCAGAGCTTGTTTGCATGGAATGATGCAGAGAGGTGGAATGATGGCAAGCGTATCATACCTTGGTTGTCAATGTCGTTCTTGCAGCTGATGGCAGTGACTATGATGGTGCGCGGCTTACTGCAAGCCAGAAGGCAAACACATGTAAAGAGCGTATTCAATCTGCTGAAACCTTTGCGTGTGTTTGACCCCTAGACCCAAACCCTAAACCTATAAAGCCTTTAATTAACATGCAAAATGTAGATCACAGACAGGAGTCCCTCACTTACAACATTGTTACCTCCTTACCTGATATATGAGTGGACGAGATCTTTGATGAGGCCGATCATACCTTCGTCTTCCTCACTTTCAGTTGCGCTGATGATGCCTGTGCCCAAAGTAGTGCAATACCGACATTTAAGTTCCTCTTGACTTGTATGCTCAATCGGTAGCTGGAACCAAAAGCAAGTTTATTGTGCAATAATCTTGTAGCAATGAACCTGTGGTGCGCCACATGATGAATTGAAGACAAAACAGCAATATCCCCAGAGAAAACTCTTACCTGGTAAATCAATCAGAGTCAGAGAGAATGGGACCCCCCGCACTTCCAGCACCACCTGAGTCAAAATGTAGAAAAGTTATGAAAAACAAAACGTTTGTAGTATCTCTGAAACAGTTTTGGGGCAATCCAACAAACCAGATTTTTGGAAAACTTCAACTCGTTGCTGCGTGCTTCCTCAATATGGTCATCTTTGAGCTGGCAGCTCTGAAAATTGTCGGCTGTAGTGCCTGCAATCGGAGTAACTTTCTATTGGTTGACGACTTGTGGATGCAACAGCTATGCAGGCGCACAGTCAAAATTTGCTGGGTCGGATTCAGCACTGGAGGAGAGCACTACATGAGGTGTATACAATTCTTACTTGGATTCAGCACTGCCTTTTGGGCCCGTCTGATCTGCTGCTCCACGCCGTCTTTTTCAGTGATGACATCTCCAAATTGCTTCTCTTCCACCCGGCTCAATTTCTCCCCTGCCACGTCCCACTCTGACCTGCAAGTAGTGGGGAAACAATCATACTTCGGGTATTTCCCGGACAGGTTGCCCAAAAGTGGCAAGAGATCTTTCCAATGAATGAACAAATGAAAGGTTGAATGTCTTCGAATGAAAGACAGCAGAAGTATCCGGCTCCTTCTTGAGATGGTAATCATATTGTACCCTCGTGTCCTTTCCTCGCCCAAACTCCTAGATGTAACCTGCTTGCTCCGAACGTTTGTAAAAAGCCACTGACATGCTTATAAGACGAGCAACAAGACATCAAGATGTCAGTAGGATCCTGCCGCTACCTGATCTTGAGGCAGCACGACCAATTTTCAGAAGCCATCAGCCTAACTTCCATGGGGCAACGAGTGCAGGTGCCATCAGATCGGGGCAGGTCCACACCACAGATGCGCTGGATGAGGCTGAGTTGACCGTTGAGCGCATGTTTGTGCAGAGAGTATCAGTAATGAGCCCCAAGGTTACATGAAGCTGCTCATGTAAGCGAGTGATGAGGAGATGGTGCGACTAAGATATGCAGACTCATTCATCTGGATTGCAAATGCCAGCAATCTTGCCATCATTCATTTCACCTGCTTTTTCCAGAGCTCTGGTCCCCGATTATTGCTGCAAGGAAGGAGTGTAAAAGCACATTCGCAGGCAAGTATAACATTTTGAGGTGTGGAGCTAGGTGCTGTAGCAATGCTCAGAACTTTTGCTTGCGCCGGTCACGCCAGTGCTTCCTATATATCATAGGCTCTACCACACCACTCGTGTTACAACAAGCAGATGGTCCCTCCCAGCCATCTAATCTATCTACTAACCGGCTAGGTCTCCACGGCAACCTCTGATACCGTGAAATTCAACGACCCGTGGAACAAGGATCTCACCAATGTTCGGAACTTCAAGGTGTGCATGTGCACCGACTTCGGTCAGTTGGGCAAGAAGCTGAACATATGCGGAGCAATTTTTCAGCGCCATTATTTATTCACCTTAAATCTTGTCTTTATAACGGTAAGATTATATTTTAATGTTTTTGATCTCTGTGTAGAGTTCGACAGGAACGTCCCTATCTTAAAATCAATAAAGAAAGTTTTATGCACAACTAGATACATATTAAATTATAAGTGGGAGCTGAGAGCAGCGTCAATTCCAGTCTTATTGGTGAAAATCCTGTATTCTTGATGCCTTCTCTTTGCGCTTTTTCAAAACAAACGTCCTCTTTCTCTATACACTTTCTCTTCTTTATATACATCTGTTTCATGTTTCCTCAGTGTGTCTTTTGTTTAGCCAGGTGTGGTTTCATACTTTTGCCAAGCTTCCGCTGAGATGCCCTTTGAGGCATATATAGTGATGCAACCTTATTGGTGAATGTGTGTCCATTTCTCTCCAAAGAACTGACACAAACTGAAGGAGACGCTCGACTCCCCTCTGTAGAAATTGGCACACTACAGCTGTCCGATGAACGTATTTGTGGCGAAACCAAGTGATCAGATAAACAATTGGACTAACAAAGGTAAGAAAGTCATTAACCCATCCTAAGTAACAAAACTATAACCTACAGATCCACATTATGGACCACAATTGCTATTGTTCTTCTTCACCATGGAATCTCAGTGCCATCGTATGCGAAAAACTTCCCATTATCTGTTTCAGGCCGCAGCTGCAGAACCAGATCCAGTATCATCTTGGAGCTCGTTTCCGATCTGCATCAGGCATGTGCGTACATATGTGTACCAACGTGAATAACATACCTGTAATGCATATTGCGATATTGCGATGCAAATGCACTTTGGGCCTTTCAATGTGAATGTGTATGTGTGTGTGTGTGTCTGTGTTTATGTGTTTTTGGGGGGGGGTTTGTCTGCACTAGTCTTGTGCTTACATGTATGTGCAAAACTTTTGCTACAGACATCCGTTTTGTTTGTGCTAGGACTACTAGCTATCAAATAAGAGTTTGAGAACGATAACTGCACAGCAAGTGTGGTGACAGGACGCACGTGAGGATCTCGTGCTTGACATTCTTTTGAAAAGGAGCTGATAGTCCCGTGTCAACTGCGAAAAAAGAAATCAAGGTTTGGCTCAATAAAGTGGTTGAAGTAACAGAAACTAGAACACATCTCTAATCTGTCTACACCATATGAAGCAAGTGCCTTGTGCAAGACCAAAAAAGCAGTGTTTACTCAGAGCCGTGCACATAATTGCTTCAGCGAATCTGTCCCTGCTTGAAGCCACACAAGATTACAGACTGTTCATTCGTAGCTCCACACATGGTCACAACCAGAGAGTTAAGAAAATAATTGCTGCAGCTTGAGTTCCTTAGGCACACTCGTCCTTACTCCCATTGATCCACAGGTCAGCACCTAGATCTTTTCCTAAATGTACACACCCACACACCCACGCACATGCACCCACACCCACACACCTACACCCCCACCCCCACATACATAGCACAGCACAGCACACACAAGCACACACACACACACACATCCATACGGACCTGTTCCTGGGTGCACCGCCACGACTACAGCACCTCCCTTTCGGTGCTTCCTGCGTGACAAACAAAGTAAATGCCTTTAACAGCCATACCTGCAGAAACTGGAACGGAGTTTTTATGGCCACATCCAGATTAGCCAAGGTAAAAGGGAAGGCGCATTCATCCTCCCAAACATAATACACCAACAAGCGAGCAAAGTAGCTTTGAAGCAGCCATGCAATACACATAAATACTTGAGCAAGTCACCTGCGCTGCAGCTCTATTGACGCGCTCTTTGTCAAACTGTTCTGGGCTGCTTTGGAGGCACGATATGAATACCATCCTCCCAGCTTGTTGTCAGTCGTGCTCCCAACGCGCGCTAGAGGCAGGTGAAGAATTATAAACAGCGAGGAACAAATTTGCATCTCAGCTGCTGTATAAAAGAATCTAGAGGGAAATATTCCCTAAATAGCATTATCCTCTGTGCAGCGCTTCTTGTGTACCAATTACTGTTGCGAGGCTCTCTATGTCCAAAGGTAAAAAATCGCGTGCTGGTCTTTGTCCACCTAAATTAAAAGATACATTTTCATCAAATGCCACTAACAAACCGTCAAAGCACTCGAACTGTTGGCCGCCTCAGTTCCTGGTTCGAGGCCAACATCATCTGTCAATCCCCCCCCTCCCTACTGACGGCAAATTGCCAAATCCTTTGTCCATTGAAAATTTAAATGTTGACTTCTGCAAAGCACGTCGGCCTCAACAAAACAACACCCAGTCTAAGCCGCAATAAGCATGGTTCGATATCATTGAACAGGACCGAAGAGCTCTTCTCCTTATTCCTAGTGAGAGTTCAGTAGTCCTGTATTTGCTTGATGCAATCAAAATCGCGACTCACCACCCCAAGTCGCAATGCGTATGGTCTGGTCATGTGCACAGAGCTGAGGAGCTAGCGCACCGATGAATCGGAAGGGAGCAAAGGTGTTGATGGCAAAGATGTTGTGCATGGCCTCCAAGTCCAGGTCTTCTGTGGGGTGCTCGTTCGACATTAGATGATTGTAAGATGTCAGTGCAGACTATGTAATAGCGCATGCCAGTGAGCTGCTCGATGCAAGGTTAACTAGCAAAGATGCTTGTCAGAAAATTCATTGTTAAGCAGGGAGGACGTTTACCAAGCATGTACAAAACTTAGACCCACCAAGTTTGCGCTCTGGCTCGACCCCCAATTTTTCTTCATGTAGAACTGCAAGCAAGGGTTGAATTCAAATCATGAAGGTCCTGATCATCAAATGAGTAGGGTGGTCCAGGATCGTAAACGCGCACTGCACATTACAGCATGCAGATCTGCTAGACCTACCGTTTATACGCTGTGCATAAAGGGGGGTTCTGGTCACAACCCAACACTTAAGCTTTCACACACGAGCAAGCACCCACTCCCAGCAACGTTGTACAGCTCAGTCAGGTGAAGCTCATCCTCTGCGCAGCTCCTTTTGATGGACTCAGCAAGCTGGCTTGGAGCAACGGAATCTGTGAGGCTTGCCCTCAGAATTTCTAGGCGCGGAGTAGTTGCTGCGAGACTGCGCAGCTCGTCGCTGGGATTTCTACACACAGCAAACAGTTTTTGTAGCCCTGCTGCCTGTTGTCACGGGAAAAAATGTGTGTGTATGTGTTTGGCTGTGTTTCCATGTACAAAGCGACCACATGGTCAGTCATAAGTTCAGGTGTACAAGCAGGGTGTGCGCCTGCTTGAACCTACGTTGGGTAGTTCAAGCCTTGAACGGGCTAATTGATGCTTTAATAACGCCAAGCCTATGCCTCTGTTTGCACCTATGTGTGTGAATGTGTGTGTGTGTGTGTGTGTGCGTGTGTGCGTGTGTTGTGTGTGTGTGTGTGTGTTTGTGTGTGTGTGTGTGTGTGTGTGTGTGTGTGTGTGTGTGTGTGTGTGTGTGTGTGTGTGTGAGAGAGAGAGAGAGAGAGAGAGAGAGTGTGTGTGTGTGT
>Ga0307974_1001412_pt1 | contig 16486 bp, 16 predicted proteins | sample OrgLakmetagen784_FD_201812 | JGI IMG/M metagenome (GOLD analysis project Ga0307974, IMG submission 201812) | Saline water microbial communities from Organic Lake, Antarctica - #784 | ecosystem: Environmental > Aquatic > Non-marine Saline and Alkaline > Saline | place: Antarctica: Organic Lake... | reverse complement strand
GGGGGGGAGGCAGTACGGGCACTTTTCAGCCGGGTTCCATGCTGTGGGTTATACAGGTGCGATACGACCTAATTGTTTATTCATCGGCAGGGCACTTAGTTCTAAGATCAACCCCTCGACGACTACATGCTATAATCTATTAAAAGTAGGTTAAAATACCTCAAAAGTGGGTGATCTCTGATCTCATATATGACATATGTTTTCTGCTCATCTGGGCTTCAATTTAATAATTGATCCATAGCCAAGTTCTGTATATAGTTGCAAAGCGTAAGGTTGAGCAGGAGCTGCCAGAGCTGCCTACTTCTTATCATGAATTCACCAACAACCAACCCCCGGATCACTGCGTGCTAATGTTTGGCGCCATATGATGACGTGGCAGTGTGTGTGTGTGGCTCTTACTACACTGTCCTTATCATGATTTCATCAACAACCAACCCCCGGATCACTGCGTGCTAATGTTTGGCGCCATATGATGACGTGGCAGTGTGTGTGTGTGGCTCTTACTACACTGTCCTTGTCATGATTTCATCAACAACCAACCCCCGGATCACTGCGTGCTAATGTTTGGCGCCATATGATGACGTGGCAGTGTGTGTGTGTGTGTGTGTGGCTCTTACTACACCGCCTCTTGTGTGGTCTGCGATAACAGACCAAATGATCACATGGCACTGTGTGGCTCACACCACACTGCCTCTTGCGTGGTCTGCAAACACAGAGGGACTTTCTCATGGGAGCAAACGCGAGTGAGGTTGTGCGGCAGGCCCTTGCCCCTGTGTCTAACCCACGTGGCGACCCAGAGGTCGAACAGGTAAGTACGGCTTGAGCCCTGTTTCAGATCTGTGAGTTGTGAGCCCTGTTTCAATTGTCTGGTTAGGAGCAGCTTGAGCCTTGTGTCAGAGTTGTGGCCAGAAACAGCTTGAGCCCTGTAGCATAGTTGTGGCCATCAAATACAGCCTTACTGTGCCTCGTGTCAGATTTGTGGCCATCAATTGCAGCCTTACTGTGCCTAGTGTCAGAGTTGTGGCCAGAAACAGCTTGAGCCCTGTATCATAGTTGTGGCCATCGAATACAGCCTTACTGTGCCTTGTGTCAGATTTGCGGCCATCAAATACAGCCTTACTGTGCCTAGTGTCAGATTTGTGGCCATCAAATGCAGCCTTACTGTGCCTAGTGTCAGATTTGTGGCCATCAAATACAGCCTGTGGCCATCAAATACAGCCTTACTGTGCCTAGTGTCTAATTTGTGGCCAGAAACAGCTTGAGCCCTGTAGCATAGTTGTGGCCATCAAATACAGCCTTACTGTGCCTAGTGTCAGATTTGTGGCCAGAAAGCAGGCTGGTAATTGGTCTCGGGGAGCTTGCAAGGCCTTTGTGCATGCTTTAAGTGGTGAGTTGCAGTATGTATGGTGTATACACTTGGGAATGGAATTGGATTACACGTGCTGTTTTGCTGTATGTGTGTGCACACTGCATGCAAGCCTGCCTTTGCACTGCTGCGTAAATGTGTGTGCTCTACGCGCAGATGTGGACACCGTACATGGATTGCATGCAAGCCTGCCTTTGCACTGCTGCATAAATGTGTGTGCTCTACGCGCAGATGTGGACACCGTACATGGATTGCCTGCGTGCCTGCCTCGTCTCACTCGTACAATTACAATTACTTGCAGCTAAACGATATCCGTTTGTCTCTGGCATCCTTAGCGCCCATCTCCTCAGGCTACTCACTCGTCCAGCCTCATTTAGGTGCGTGGATTCTGCTACAACAAATGTAACCTGAATCCTGAAGTATGCCTTACCAAGTTTAGGTACGTGTTGAGCGTGTAACTTTAGCTGGACCTGCGGCAGCAGAAGAGGTGGGGGAGGTGTAGTATGTTGGATCCTTGTATCACACATGTTCTGAGGCGTCCAGCGCCTTGTTGTGGCGCTTCTTCAGCCGCAGTGTCAGTAGGGATGCAAGTCGTGCGTGCCCGTTGCAACAGACTCACGCCAGCAGGTGCTTTGTCAGAATGTAGGTATGATAAGTGATAACACTGATAACACTGATAGCACAAAACACTGATTTGTTCCACTTCTTCGGGCTTTGATCCTAGCCTAATTCTAGCCTGAACCCCCTGATTGTAGATTGCACTGCTAACACTGCTAACACCAATATGTTCCACTTCTTTGGGCCCTGATCCTACCCTGAACCCCCTGATTGTAGATCGCACACGCTTATGCTCCCTCCCGGACTCCGAGCTGTCACCGGTTTACGTCCAACAGAGGCAAGGCCTGAAGGACATCGTTATGGGCATGGCACGGCCCAAATTGATTGGGGGGGCCCCTGTGACAGGTAGTGCTCTCCAATCTTTTCCCCATGATTTGCACAGCAATATACTTCCCGACACCCCTCTCACCAGCTAGCCTAAGCAAACCTGCACAAGCACCCTCCAGGATGTAATCATATGCTATACCCGTCACCCCATGCCAAAGCGGCTCCCTTCCCTTGACTGATATGGTATTTCCTGCCTGCTTCGTGTTTCCTTCGTCCTTCTTTCTTGATGCCACATCGTACACCGCATGCCGCACAGGCTCTCAGCTGGCAGATGTCCTGGTGCGCCTTGTCCAGGCACTCAATGCACAGGAGATCCCTAACATGACGTCAATGTTGGATGCCTTCAATCGGGAGCTGGTGTCCCGAGTGACGAGCAGCTACGTGGAGGAGCTGCAAAAGCTGACACTGCCGGTGCCTGAAAACTTGCTGGAGGTCCGGAGCGTGCCATGCAGTGCAAATTGGGGGTGCAGATTGTGCATCCTACAGTCGTTAGGGTGTGAATGCAATGTCGGGCAGCCTGATTTGAGACAGGTCGGAACTGTCCACCAAGTCAGGTTGATGGCACGCAGGCACACAAGAACGCTCTTCGTATGATTTCGTGTCCCGTGTTGCGCAGGAAGCATGTGAAACTGCAAAATCTGATGCACTTGAGAAATATCGAAGCTCTCAATTAGGGGCCATGGCAGGCCCTGGATCAGCTCTAGAGCAGGAGCTGTTAAAGGTGCGTGAGTGATGCATATCGTCGCTGAATTCTAAGCAGCTGCTGTTCACACTCTAAACCTCTTTTTGGCAAAGGCCCTGTAAAATACCTGCATCGTTTATTTTATATTCGTGTATGGAATTGATGCTGGCTGAGGAGGGGGAGATGAACGGGTGGTATGTGCAGTGATAAGAACTTGTACATGCAGTGATAAGAACTTGTACATGCGCAGTGACAACAACTTGTACATGCACAGTGGTAAGAACTTGTACATGCGCAGTGACAACAACTTGTACATGCAGTGATAAGAACTTGTACATGCAGTGATAAGAACTAGTACATGCAGTCAATGCAGAGCAACTAATTGCTCTCAAGGTCTCGGTCTCGAGCAGGGGGCTGCCAGCCACCCTTCAGATCCCCACTAGTTTTCTTTTTTCCTTTGGTGGGGAGACTCACGGCATTTCGGGCCAATATTTCTCCTTTTCCTTATTGATGCAGGGAGTATTTTGCTGCCTGCGTAGTTCTTCTTTTCTTTCTTTTCTTGCAGTGATGAGAATTTGTATGCGCAGTGATGATAACTTGTGTGTAAGTCAGAGCTGTGCAGGCAGCCGCTGGGTGTCTCTTGTTGCTGTTAACGCCATTAAAACACGACTTCCCAAAAATGTGTTGCACATTCCCCTGCATTCCGACAGCCAGGGACGTGCACACCTACAGACGCTGCCATAGAGAGGCCCACGTCGTGTGCATTTCCACCATACAGGTCAACGCGCAAGCAGCGGTTGGTGCTGGAGCGGGACTCCCCTCTCGTCCTGTGAGCTGCTGTAACACTCACCCACAATTTTGCACAATTGCCTCAGGTTCTCGCCAGGGAGAAGCACACCCGCCAGGTAGAGAATGAGGCTGCTTCAAACACGGTGTGTGGCCGCATTGAGGGGGAGTGTGAGGAGCAGCTGGAACGTTCACAATCGATGAAGCTGCCGTCCGTGCGGAAGTTTGATGCATCGTACGCGGTGGGTGTGTGATCCTACCCTTTTGTGCAGTTGTGGCTCTCTGGATGAGGTGAGCTTACTTTCTCACCGAGAGCAGTTTGCAGATGTTCTAAGCACCTCGGTGAGCTCAAAACAGCATCGCAGAGCCGTTGCCTAGTTTTGGCACCCTGTGAATCCCATCTAATTACCAAGGCCTGCATTCAACACAAATAACCGTTCTGACCTTCAACCATTCCGGTGCCCCGCTTGCAGAAGTGTGCAAAAGCCTTTGCTGCCAGCTGCACAGGTAAGACAACACATGTTGGCATTAATCCTCCTCTTATTGCCTTTGTTTCGGTTGTTCCTCAATCGCAATCCATCTGCCTCAAACTGATTGTGCTCTTGGTGTCATCCCTCTAGCCCATTGAGAAGTCCTGTTTTTCGTACAAGAAACCCTTGAAAAGTGCATGTACGAGCTTACAAGGCAACCTCTCACAAGTTGACTGTGTGATTCACGCACGCAAGCGAAAAGAATGCACAAGCAAGCATATATGTACCTTCCGTAATCCTGCACACCCATCCACATACCAATGATCGGTTTGGCCAAAACAATTTTACAACCCCATGTAGATCATTCCGGGAAGCTACATGATCAAAACCTATTCTTACATCCAATGGTGATCACCTGCAGGTCCTGCTTTTGTTGCCTTCAACGAGCGCCTGCAAAAAGCAGGCCATAGAGCTACCGCCTACTTTCACAAAGGATACAACGATCGCCTGTCTGTAGGTGCGCACAACCCTTTTCAATTCTTAAGCATGCAGAATAATCAAAGCCATCCTACATCCAATCCCTTTTGTATTGCCATTTGATTTCAAACCCGTCCAATGTTACCTTCTGCAGGCTTGCTCGTCCTTTGTTTAGGGGCAGGGATTGTGTTTCGTTTCTTGTTTAAAAGTCGCGTTGGGGAGCTTCTTGGCTGGGGAGGCGCGGCTTTCCTTCAGGTAAGCAACTGCAGCACAGGTGTCGGTTTATAATCTTCTTAGATGCAGGTTGTCAATTGCGTTCACCAGTCTACACAAACTAGCGTTTCATAGACAAACAAAAACAAAAGAGCATCTTCGCTCATATTCAACACTCCTCATTCATTGCAGCTGTGTCCACACTTCTGCCAAGGGAGCATGTATGACACGCAGGTCAGTGTTCTGCACGTGTTCTATTTGGTCATTTGCTTTACGTGGAAGGTCAAAACAGTTAAAAGGAGGCTCTCAAACAAGCAGAGAAGGTGTTTTTAAGCCTATTACTAATGCTAAGGCGAAGCCGCCTGCTTCTAGCCACACAATTTTCCCTTTCCCTGTTCCTCCCTCTCCTGCAGGGATGGACTGTGACCATAAGTATTTGGGAGTTTCTCATGAGCGCGCTCTTCGGATTTGACTTTGCCTGGTTACTGTGGTTGCTACTGTTTGTGGGATACATTTCACTTCGCCTGTGGCGTCGCGCTAATGGGTGGGGGTTGTGGCTATTGAGAAGGAAGAAGAATGTTTTATTGTCTTCAGGAGGGTTAAGGGATTTAGATGTTTAATCTTTCTAGTATTGTTTGCATTGTCCAAGTCCTTTTCCTTTCCCCCCTATTTACATGTGAAGAGCTGCACGAACAACTTGGCAGTTCCCTAATAAGGTGATCGGTTTAACCAATTGATGTTGTAGTTGTTAACTCAATTTAGACAGATGCAGGTATTGCCTTTACCACAAGCAAAGAAGGCCTGCTCTACTTCCCGGATTGGATACACAACCAGATGTGTGCTACTCAGTACAATTACATAGAAGGTCCACCAACCTGCCCCACCTACCGATGCTAGACGGCAACTAGTACAGCACGCTGTGGGCTAAGCCATCCTCTAAAAAAGTTGGAATTATAGTATGAAGGCATCCAACAGGGGGCAGAGAGGGCGCTTGCCTGCCAACAGCATAGTCAGACGCAAGCAGCGTGCAATTAGGTACAACAAGGCAGTATTCACCCTTCTGCTGCCAGCAAGAAGCAGGAAATGCACAAGGACAACAAAGGTTGAAAACGCCTTTCCTTGTTACCAGCGCCCTTAAGGTTTACAAAAAAAGGCCTTCAGTCTAGCGCCCTTAAACCGTCCACACATCCTACTAGGAGCGACAGGTACCATTAACAGCAACCACACAAGAAGCTTCCTCCACAACCTCAGAGTTACCAATCTTTAGACATGATGCCCTGGCACTCACGTGAAACTAAGCTCACGTGTCATCAGGCTGCAATGAAAATCAACTCAATCATCTGAAAAATACTCCTGGTGGTGTGCAGGCCTCTACCTCCCAACCACCTGGTCCCTATTGAAATCCTTCTTCTTTTATTTCCCCGGTGGTATGATATATGGCTCTGTATCCATCGGGGGATGCAGGACAGAAAATCACACCCTTCCCTAAACCATGTCATTAATGTTCCAAAGTTTACACTACCTGCATCCTTTTTCTTTTCTTATATTTGGTTGTAGCTGTTGCCATTCATGGCTAGAAACAATTGCCAAGTCCTAATCTTTTATCACCGTATCCTTTTATTACATCAAACAAAATCGAATGACACACTACATAAAAGGGCCTCCACACATTCCTGTGTGTCGACCGGCGGGTACTCGTATAATACAAATCCAGGCTATTGGCTGCATGTAGTCAAAGAGGAGCAGCAACACACGTACATCCTGCCTCTCCTTAAGCCATTTTTTGTACTGCCTCTGCAATGAGTTGCTTCTTGTAACCGGTCACAGTCTCGCCCACCTCCTTGCCATTCTGTAGGATAAAAAATTGTGTGAGAAGAAGTTTCGCTCTGTGTCATCACTTCTGGTGCCAAACACTAGACAAGATAGCAAAAGTATAGAAGCTGGTAGATGATGAAATTAAGACGCTCATACCTTGTAGAACTTGAACGCGGGAAGGCTTTTGACGCCAAGCTCTGCCACCAATGGCTCCAAGGGCTCAGAGGTGGTATCAAGTTTGAAGAACTTCACGTTGCCATGCTTGTCAACAAGCTCGTCCAGGAACGGACCCAGCTGCCTGCACTTCTGGCACCTGCTCATCAAACACGCATACACACACACATTTACCATTTACAATCGATGAAAACAACAGAACAAGGACGCAGGTCGTATAAACGCTACCGGCATGGATTAGGGAAGGATGTTGTGTTGCATTCTACACCGCCCAATTTAACAAGAGCGACCAGTTTCACATCAGCAGTGAGAGAGCACGTGCTTCTTTTGATCAGCATGGAATGTCTAACAATCTTATTGTCAAGGCGCGATCCAGGAAACAAGCCAAGGCACAATTAAGCTGGGTTTACTCCTGATTACCATGGAGCATAGAAGTCTACAACCACTGCATCTCCGCTCTGGACAGCAGCATCGTACTCCTTGCGGGAAGTAATGGGCTGTAGCTTGGATGCAATTGCCTCAGAGCCCTGCAAGGTCAGAGGTAAAAAGACGGAAGTTGGCTTACTCACAACTTGTGAGTCACAAGGCACGCTGGAAGCTGCTGCAGCAAACAGTCACCTTTAACCAGTTCAAAATGGACCTTGACAAAAATGTGACATTTGGTAATGCGTAGATGCTGTTTTAAGAGGATACAGAAGGAAAGCAGATGATCCTACCGTGTCTGCAGCGTTGGCGGCAAAGTACTCCTGCGATTTCTCCTGTGTGTTATTCATGTGCGTAGGTGGCGGTGTGAAGATGTGGATATTGATGAACAAGTGCGAAGATGTGTGCGTCTGCGCAAGTGTACACACAAGTGTACACACAAGTGCGACGAGTGTCCGAGTGGACACGGTGCACACTTCCATCCCTACAGTGGCCCAATTCTTAAATGACGGACGCCACATGGATCTGAGGTCGCGTTGCTAGCAGGAACACAGCTGGTATACCTTGGGTTGGCCAGAACCATACATTTATAGGTATATACGGTGTATATACAGTATTTTTGGCAGGGAATCACCATACGTGTATATACGGTTCTGGCCAACCCTAGGTATACCTGATCAGGGACCATGGATGGCATCCCAGGCTTCCAGTTGGCTGGGCACCTGTGCAGGGAAAAGTGTGTCTGTATGTGTGTGTGTGTGTGTAGGTGTGTGTGTGTGTGTGTCCACTCATTACTCCTTTGCAGTCATCATCATTTTCCAGGGCACCTATAGTGATAGAGCCAAAATGGATCAAAAACTCCCTGAAACCATAAGATCGCTCCCATCCGCTCCTTGAATTAGCCTTTATAATTAAAACCTGAACTTGAGCTCAGATGCTGCGCATGTTAAATGGTGTGATTCTATTCCATTCGTTTCTTTCTTCTTGTTGGGCCCTCAGGAATCCACCATACCGGCCCTAGAAGAAGAAAGAACCTCATGCAAACCAGTACTTTCAGCCAGAGAACTCACAGTCCTTTGTCAATCAATTTATCTCCCAAAACGCCACTCCCTTCCTTCCAACTCACACTTCTCCGTGCTCTTTGACGTACTGTACTGCCTGCAGCAGACGAAGGGTCTCATCCACGCTGCGTCCAATGGGCATGTTGTTAATCGTGATTTGCTCCACTACTCCCTGCACAAGGACGAGGACATTTTGTTCTGGTAATGTATCTTAAAAATGTTGTTAATCGTGATTTGCTCCACTACTCCCTGCACAAGGACGAGGACATTTTGTTCTGGTAATGTATCTTAAAAACGCATCTGAAATGGGGCCCTGCGATGCGCAAGTCAGAGAAAATTTGCTTGTATCAACCCCATGAAATTCAGTTTCAAGTACCATAGTAGTATACCGTGGTAGCTTTAGTTTAGTCTATCATCAGATGAAGGGATAACGTGCACTGCCTGCACGTCACGTTTTGTCTGTCCACCCTCCTGTACTACCTCTGGGTTGATAATGAACAGTCCACGCAGGGCTACCCCAGCAGATTCCACAAGGACACCATACCTGCAACGCACAACACATGGAGCACAGGAGTGTGAAGCAGCACTTGCCAAAGCAGCACAAGCAGCACTCTGAATCCATCACACAGCACTCCAAATCCATCACACAGCACTCCAACTCCATCACACAGCACTCCAAATCCATCACACAGCACTCTGAATCCATCACACTACACTCCAAATTCATCACACTACACTCCAAATTCATCAAACTACACTCCAAATTCATCACACTACACTCCAAATTCATCACACTACACTCCAAATTCATCACACTACACTCCAAATTCATCACACTTCACTCCAAATTCATCACGCTACACTCAAAATTCATCACACTACACTCAAAACTCCATCACACAGCACTCCAAATTCGAAACACTACACTCCAACTCCATCACACAGCACTCCAAATTCAAAACACTACACTCCAACTCCATCACACAGCACTCCAAATTCATCACACTACACTCCAACTCCATCACACTACACTCCATATCCATCACACAGCACTCCAAATCCATCACACAGCACTCCAAATTCATCACACTACACTCCAAATTCATCACACTACACTCAAACTCCATCACACAGCACTCCAAAATCATCACACAGCACTCAAACTCCATCACACAGCACTCCAAATCCATCACACTACACTCAAACTCCATCACACAGCACTCCAAATTCAAAACACTACACTCAAACTCCATCACACTACACTCCAACTCCATCACACAGCACTCCAAATCCATCACACAGCACTCCAAATTCATCACACCGCACTCCAATTTCAGTAAAAAGACTGCCTACTCTATATCAACGTCATCAGCTCATCTTCTATCATGCGTACTTTGCCGAGATGGCTTTAGTGGTGTCTGCTAGGATGGGGATTTGCATATAGCCAAGGCCACCCTTGGAACGTGGCGTCCTGTAATGCAAGTTGCAAGTGTGCAAACAGTGAATGTGTGTGTGTGTGAGTGTGCATGTGTGTGTGTGTGTGTGTGTGTGTGTGTGTGTGTGTGTGTGTGTGTGTGTGTGTGTGTGCAAGCAATGTGTGTGGGGTCCTGCAGCACAAGTCCCAAGTGTGCAAGCATTGTTTGTATGTGCGTGTGCGTGTGTATGTGCACGCATATGTGATATGCTCGTATACGCATATGGAATAAAAAGCAGAGGCCAAAAACAGATGACAAGCTGTTTGGGGAGGGTCATACCCCTACTCGCAGCTTTGCGCTACTCAGTGTAAACTAAGGCACCGAGGATTTATTGTAGTGTCCTTGTTATGAGAATCAGACGAGGCCTGTAAATCTGGTGAACCAAGCCAGCACAGCAACCTCCTTTGCTTTTTCTACAGCAGCCTTAAACACATCATACCTGATCCATGCCAGATGCGACTCCTCCGTGTCTGTAGAGCAGGCAATGAGCTACAGCGCAAAAAAAGAAAGCAACAAAGAGTTCAGGAGTTCTATGCTTCAGTTCGCTGTAGGCTTCGTCATTACACCAAGGCATAAAAAGAGTTCTACAGCTGAAGCAGAGAACTGATGATTTCCGTACAGCAGGCAATGAGCTGCAGCACAAGGAAAGCAGAAGAGAGAGCACTCAGCACTTAAAGTCTGCAGAGTAGGCAATGAGCTACAGCACAAAGCCTATAGGTTGAGCAGCCATGCCAGGCTGGAGGCCTTTGTAATCCAAACAAAACTACAGCACAAAGGATGCAAAAAAGGGAGTGCGCGTAACTGTCTGCAAAGTAGCCAATGTGCTATACGGCACAAAGAGAGCAAAAGAGCGCCAGAATGCACACTCTGTGCCAATAAAAAAGCCTTCCATGCCTTCCTACTTCTGGTTGGCTACTCAATTTTACACTCTCATAGCTGCTCAAGCTACAATCTATTCAATTTTACAATCTACTCAAGCTCAAGCTACAATCTATTCAATTTTTCACTCACAAAGCTGCTCAAGCTACAACCTATTCAATTTTACAATCTACTCAAGCTCAAGCTACAAAGCCAAACATAAGACATGCGACATGCGATGCATACGAGGCACAAAGAAAAAACGCACTTGCGCGTTTATGGCTTCAAACTCCTTTGCCCTGTCTGAAAAGGCAATGATCTCGGTGGGGCACACAAAAGTGAAGTCCTTTGGGCTGCGTACATGCACGGAAGGTGATGGATGATGCTTAAGCGGGGCTCTTACATGTGCGAGCAAGCAGAGTACTTCTATTTCTGAATGGACGATGAACAGGGATTTGAGAAGAAGTGAGCACTATAGTGTGCACGCAATTGAGTGATATTTATCAGCACTGATTCTTACAACTCCACTTCCTTCCCTTTGTTTGCATGTATATCTTGTGTCCACCGCTTTTTGGCTTATAACAAAAACAACTATGAAGTTGAAGAGGTAAGCGTGCAAACTTTGAGATTGTGCAGTACAGCAAGTACAGTCATCCTATCAAGATCGCGGTGACGGACAGTTGATAAAAGCGGATAGTTGGGCCTGTTCATCAATACTTGACGCAGCTGATGACTCACTAGAAGAAGAGATGACTCACTAGTAGAAAAAGAGATGACTCACTCGTAGGAGTGATGACTCACTAGAAGAAGAGATGACTCACTAGTAGAAGAAGAGATGACTCACTAGTAGAAGAAGAGATGACTCACTAGAAGAAGAAATGATGACTCACTAGAAAAAGAGATGACTCACTAAAAAAAGAGCACCACGTATTTGCCCTTGTAGTCATCCAGGCTCACTTGCTTGAACTCGTTGTCGACCACAGCTGCAGCACAAAGTAGGAGGGCTACGTATGAGTTTCTGAGACCAGGTTGCATGCGTGTGTGTGCATGCGTATTTGTGCGTGTGTGTATGTGTGTGCGTGTGCGTGTGTGTGTGTGTGCGTGTGTGTATGTGAGTATGTGTGTGTGTATGTGTGTGTGTGTGTGCGTGTGTGCCAGAACCACAAATATACGGTGTATATACGGTTTTAGGCAGAGAAATCACCATATGTACGGAAATACAATGTGTATAGGTATACGGCTCTGGCCAACCCTAAACTTTGAAAAAAAGAGGCTCTGTCAAACCCAGATGCTATATAATTCATATTGGGCTCACCTGCAGTCTCTGATATTCCACTTTCAACAAATGGGGCCCACACAACACACACAGATAAGCAGATAAGCAGCACTTATATTTCGGGCTCACCTGCAGTCTTGAATGAAGGAGCTTTGCAGCCTACTGCGACGGAAGGAAGAGGGTACGTGATCATCCTGTGTGTATGCGTGTATGTGTGTATGTGTGTGTGCATTTTGTGTGTTTGTTTGATTGTTTCTTTGTGTGTGTGTGTGTGTGTGTGTGTGTGTGTGTTTGTGTGTGTGTGTGCGTGTGTGTGTCTGTGTGTGCATGTGCGCGCACATGAGCACGAGTCTAGTTTTTGCAAATGTTGGAGGAAAAATGGCAGCGCTGGTCGCAATAAAACACCAATACTCGTCCAGTACCGATAAAGGGTCAAAAATTCCCCACCATGGTCGGTCGGTCAGAGAAGGAAGAACAATTATCGAGCAGCAACTCACCAGCCTCAGTCAGAGAGCAGAAGTACAATCACACAGCATGAAGCACTGCTTAAGCAGCACCCCATTTACCTCTAACCTTGAGCTAATACAAGAACCAACCTCTAACCTTGAGCTTATACAAGAACTAACCTCTAACCTTGAGCTAATACAAGAACCGGTCACTGGCAAGCCTGGCAAGGAGAAAGCAATCAGTCAACAACATGTCATAGTGGGGGGGCAAGGAACCCGTGGTTGAACACAGAGCGCCTCTCCCCCTACAGTTATTCCAGACCAGATATACGATGCAGCGCAATCGGAGGCCTGAATTCTTGCTTTCCCCCTTTTTTCAATTTCAAATTAATGCATCACACCTTTACATTGCATACATCATATTCATGGTGACCAGTGTGGGAGCGTCACTAGCGACGCTGAAAAATTGGCAAAGCCCATCACGCGCACAACGTGTGCGTGCATAAACATGTGTGCGTATGTGTGTGTGTGTGTGTGCGCGCGCATGTATGCGTGCACGTGTGTGTGTGTGTGTGTGCGCGTGTGTGCCTGTGTGTTAGTGCGAGTGAATGTGTGCGCGTGTCTGTTTGTGCGTGCACATATGTATGTGTGTGCGCGCCTGTGTATTCACGCGCGCGCCTGTATTTGTATGTGTGTGCGCATGCGCATGTGTGTGAGTGTATGTGTGTGTGTGTGCCTGTGTGTGTCTTACTGCCCCACAGATGCTGCAGTGGTGTGCATGAAGCTGTGCAGCCTTGTATGTCTGGAATCTGCTTCAACCCATAGTGCGCGGCAAGCACCTGCACCGCGCGCTCCATGCCCCGCGAGCAGTCCAAGCCAACACGGACCGCATTCCTGTATGGGTTCCGTTCAAGTAAACTTCCGCGCGTCATGAACATCTGACTAAACTAAAATTATATCGTCCATCGAAATTTTAATTACTGGATTCTGCTTGTATGGTAATCCATGAACCGTGAACGTTGCAGCCGGAACACAACCGAGGGCCCCTAACGCAGCATCCGCAGCCGGGGAAGTGTGCTGATGGATGCTGCACCATCAGGACCCCAGAGTCCCAGATTTCATCTGCCCCAGTAGAAAGGATTAGTTAGGAGCCTATGTCGAGTTATAGCCTGTGGGGTGGCCTGGGTGAGCCTGGGAAGGCCAGTGTGAAGTGTGGTGGGAAGCCACCAACGCTAGGGGCTCACGCCCCCCACAAAGGCTTCGCCAAAAAAGTGTCGTCATGAAATATTCCCTAATATTTTTAGGGTTGGCCCAAACCGTGTATATGGAATACGGCGTATTTCAATACGCCATATATACGGTACCGTATGCATATGAAATTTCCCACCGTGTCTGTATCCGTACGACTGTACATGGGTTTTGACCGACCGTATATACATGGTCTAAACCATGTATATGGACCAGCAATTGCAGGTGGTGCAGAGACTTGGGTTCGATTCCCAGCAACAGCAATCTTATTGCTCTTTTAGTCAGTTCAGCCATTCCTGTTGGAGTTCTTGCCCCAAAGCCAAAAAGTACATTTAAGTATGCAGGACCCTTAGGTACATATAAGCACCCCTGCGCACTCAGTTTGTGGCGAGAGGTGCCCAGGTGGGCATGGTGGACCAGGGTGGACATCCCTGCCAGAAAATGGATTTTCAAACGCTCCCCTCTGGTGCCAGCAACTTACCAGGGGTGTTTGCAATAATATTGGGGCCATTACGAGGGTGGTCCGAAGGGGTAGGGCGGGGGTCCGTTTTCGACCCCAGTTTTGGCAGGGAAATTCCAAAAAGCTTCAGCCTTTTTCTCCCTGCAGATGGGCTGTAGCTGGCCCGTGAGGCCACTAGGTGCAAGGTCATTGAAGAATTTGGATGTTCTTATAATACTAAGAGAGCCTATGCTTCTTTTGTGGGAGGTTGCTAGTGCAAGCTATTGATGGCTTTTGAAAATCTCAGCTCTCGCTGCCCACCACGGCCCAACCCCAGCATTCCAGACCATACTCTCAACTGGGCATGCCTAGGGAGCATACTGAAGGACTCCCGACACTCAGGTGGTGGCCATAAAGCGTGTTCCCAGGGTTTCCAGAAATGCACCATTCTTGCCCAGCAAACAGGCCCACACACTAAATCCTTAGGGGCAAATTTTCACCCCCCCTTTTTTTTGCTTTGATGGGTATGGTTTGACCCTAAACCTGTCTGGCATATCAAAAGAACTGGTGAAAATCGGACACATTTCTACACCCATGCCAACTTTCAGGCAGGGAAATGGCACAAATCCAGCCCCCCACTAACTGACCATAAACTCATTTATTTTATGCAGAAGTGTTACATTTATGTTTTAAATCCTGGGTGGCCTCAGGGGCTTGGCTAGGCTGGAAATTTTTTTTTGCCAGTTTCTTCCTCTCGCCTTTTATCAATGGCACTTCCTTTGCTTCCTACTTTCTGCAAATGCAAGTTTTTTGCATTAATAAATACCGTGCGTTTACAATCACTTCGTGAGACCAAGTATGGGGGATTGCCCACTCCTAGGGCAGCAACAAGAGGGGTGCTTAACCCCTGAGTGCCCATCTCTTCAAGCAGAGTACAAAACTGCAACCTTTTTCCTTTTGGGAAGCTTTTGTTGGGGTCTCTGCTAAGGTCCTTTTTTAGTTGCATTGGTTGAGGCATCAGACAAAGCGCCACAAACCGAGGTTGAGGAGTGCACACAGCTGACGCACCCGAAGTCTTCGTCAAACTCCTCCCACAAAGCACGGCTGGAGTGGAAGCTCCGGGCTGGAAGGGAGGCGCGCAATGCCCCAAGCGCAGCTCCCCCTTCGCCAGTGCCTGCGCAATTCCGTGCAAGGATGCGCGTCACACACGTTGCAATAGGAAGGGTCTCGTGTGAGGAATTTGGGCGTATTTGTGATTGACTACGTTTTGCGCGGGTGTTTGTGTGTGACTGACTGCGTACGTGTGGGCGCATGATCGAATTTGCATGCATGTATGCGCGTGTGTGATGGCTTGCGTGCACATACATACAGGTCTGTAAGTGTGAGTGTGTGTGTGTGTAAGTGTGTGTGTGTGCGTGCGTGCGTGTGTGTGTGTGTGTTTGTGTGTGTGTGTTTGTGTTTGTGTCTCTGTGTGTGTGTGTGTGTGCGTGTGTGTGTGTGTGTGTGTGTGTGCGTGTGCATGTGCGTGTGCGTGTGTGTGAGTGTGTGTGTGTGTGTGTGTGTGTGTGTGTGTGCGTGTGTGTGTGTGTGTGTGTGTGTGTGTAAGTGTGTTTGTGTCTCTGTGTGTGTGTATGTGTGTGTGTTGTGTGTGTGTGTGTGTCACCACTGTATCTGATGGATTATCACTGCTAGTGACGCACTGACCTGCTGATACACCAGCATTGTTGAATGCGGTTAGAGACCTTGCGCAGGAGCGCAAATTACGCAGGATTGTACTGCGGACTTGCATTGTATTTTGTCAATAACGCGTTGATAGAGATCAGAGCCTCACAAAGTTCGGTAACCTACGTTTCGAATTCGCGAAATCTACAACGATCATGAACCACAGTTGAGGAAAGAACCGCGTATGACGGACGTGCCGTCACCTGTTAACGGTTCTGATGAACTCGAAAGCGTTCGTGCATGTTTGCAACAGCTATGTGCCAGCATTGCCCGTCTTGAAGGACAACCTGGTCTGGACGACCCACTTGTGGAAAGGCCTGCCTGGCGTGACATCCCAGGCATGCCAAGGCAGCCATACCAACGGTCAACAACACAGCATCCTTGGTGCCCCAGGGTTGGTAGGAGGGATCCCAATATAGAGGTGTGTGCGCATCCTTGGTACGTTTAGTTTATTAACACACACACACACACACACACACACACGCACACACACACACACACACACACACACACACACACGCACACACAGACACACACACACACACGCACGCACGCACGCACGCACACACATGACACACACATAACAACACATGCACACCCATACATGCAC
>Ga0307974_1001388_pt1:5000-16660 | contig 16660 bp, 18 predicted proteins | sample OrgLakmetagen784_FD_201812 | JGI IMG/M metagenome (GOLD analysis project Ga0307974, IMG submission 201812) | Saline water microbial communities from Organic Lake, Antarctica - #784 | ecosystem: Environmental > Aquatic > Non-marine Saline and Alkaline > Saline | place: Antarctica... | reverse complement strand
CACACACACACACACACACACACACACACACACACATACACACACGCGCGCACACACACACACACACAAATCAAACAAACAAACAGACAAACAAACGAAACAAAGAACGTTGTGCAAGCTGACGATGTTGTGAGAGGCGGAGCAGCTGGAAGTAAACCCCTGGTAGAATTGCCTCCGACTTCATGGCAACGACAGCAGCCAAAGAAAACAGAGAGAAACAGATAGTGTAAGCAGATAGTGTAAGCAGATAGTGTAATCATTACCAGCGGCATGGATAAAAAAAGGGATGTTGTTCTGGGGTCTACATCGTCCATTTGGTGATAGAGTCACAGCGTCCCACATATTGAGCAAACGGGAAGTGACTCTTGGAGCGGAATCCAGCAGGAAGTGACTCTTGGAGCGGAAGCCAGCACGCAGCCTGGGTAATGATGGGTGTTGTTTGGGGGCTGTGTTGGATGTCCGTCTGAAAAAAGGAAAAAAGAAAAAAAAACTACGCAGGCAGTGACAGCCACTCCCCACATTAATTAAGGAAAAGGAGCCACTTTGGTACCGAGTACCGTAAAGCTCCTCCACCGCGAAAAGGAAAGGAAAAATTAATGGGGATCAGGAGGGTTGCAGGCTTGGCCTGAAACCGGCTCCTGATGAGAGTTGATAACAGTACTGGAAAGGGCTTGTCTGGTATGGACAAGTTTAGCAGCGAAGTTCCCAGAGTGCACATGGAGCTTGCAGGCAAGCTTCTTAACTCTTTGAGAATCGAGACCCAATTCCTTCAAAGGCTTCAGAGTGTGAGTGTTGTAGATGGTGCCGCCCACACCCAAAAGGATGGTGTGGAAAGTAACGGAGGCTCCTCCGTCTGATTTGTGTGATTTTGCTGCAAACCTGATTAATTACAGGTAACCTTCGTTGTGGCAGCCAGACCAGCAAGTCCTAGGCTGTGAAGTGTTTTTGGGAGCAAAGCTGCTTTAAATTAAATTCCAATAGAATAGACTGGTATAGAAGCCATGGTAAAAAGCCAACAAAAGCGTGGCGTTGGCAGCAGGTCATGTTAATCCTGTGCCCTTCCTGCTTGGAGAAGTGCTTAAACAAAAACTGGATTTCTGTGATTTTGTTTGGTTGAATGTCCATTGGTTTCATAGCCTGGGGATATGGACTGGCAGGGTCAAACTGTTAGGTTGAGGGCAAGTCATCTGCCTGCCCACGACCCACCGACCTGCAGAAGAAGAACCATAAGCCCCCCCTGCTCTATTCTAAGCATGCAAACATCCCCAAGGATCAGCGAGAGCAGCTGGCTCGCTGCTGCCTGGGTGCAAGGGGCCTCTGGAAGGGTTAGCACCGCCGCCACCAGGAGTATTGCTCAGATATTTGTGGGGGCGAGCTGTTGGTAATAGGACTTTACCCATTTGGCTTTTTGATGCTCGTTTATCTGTCAGAGACAGGCATACTTCCAGTCGCCCTGATCCAATTTTGGTTACTCCCTTACCTACTAAATCAAAACCACCTTCCACTCCCCACTTGCAACAGGTGCAGCATGCTAGATCTCATGGACAAGTGCGCAGAGCTCACGAACTTAACGCTAATAAGAGGGAGATACACCTCACAGAAGTGAAGTATTGTGAAGACACTAGGCCTGGACACCAGCTGGAGGCCTCTAACAAAAAGCACGAGAGTTTATGCACACTCTCAGCAAAAGCTAAACAAGTTATGAGCTTCCGCTCAGATGCCCCTGAGGCATATATAGCGATGTAACCTTACCTACCTACCTACCTACCTCAACAAGTTACACTTCACACCATCCTTCTTGGTGTGGGAGGATCAATCTACACCTCTAACACTTTGCATCATCTAAAAGAGCTCGGCCTCGATTCACAGAGGGCCCACAAGACTGCCCTAAAATTGCATGTTCACTCTGTGCATTATGCGTACAAACTGACTGCAACTAAACGCGCGCTCAAAAAACTAATTGCTCTCAAGGGCTCGGTCTGGAGCAGGGTGCTGCCAGCCACCCTCCAGATCCCCACTAGTTTTCTTTCTCCTTTGGTGGGAGAGACTCAGCAATTCGGGCAATGTGTCTCCTTTTCCTTAATTGATGCAGGGAGTGTTTTGCTGTCTGCGTAGTTCTTTTTCTTTATTTTCATCTTGTGGGGGTTGTGTTCAATGTGTCTTGTCTCATCTGTATGATTTTGGTTGCGGATCTGATTGCAGGTAGGCCTAATCTTTTCATGAGTGCTGTGTGTAGACCAGTAACTCCAAGGCTGTGGAGTGGGTTCCTTGTGTGGCTGCTGTAAATGTTGCCTTTGCACTTAACATGATGGTGTGAAGGGTTTTACGGTGTCCAAGTAAGCAACGCATTAGCAGCTTATGTTGTTCACGTGCCTTTTCTGCTTGTTATTAAGTAGGGGAGGTGTCTACACAGTAATTAATTTAGATGAATAAAAAGGGGTTTGTTTGGTTGTATGTCTCTTGATTTCATAGCCAGGGGGTATGGAGTGGCAGCGCCATCTGCTAGGTTGTTATGGGTAGCTCTTCTTGCATTATTGGCAGACCTGGTTTGATAAGTGTTTGTTGGGTTTCGTTTGGGGTGTGTTTGCTGGGTCGGAGAAACTATAATTGCATCTGGCTTGCTAAATTTCCGCCGTTGTTGTGCATGGAGATTGGAAGAAGGTAATAGCCAGGTTGGAATCATTCCTATCTGCATCTCTTTTGAAGGGCGTATAATGCCTTGTAGTACCATTTTTTCACGACTGCCTATGTCTGCTTGTGCTAGCAGACATGCACCCTGTGTGCCTTGTTGGATTGCCTTTAAAATCATTTGTCCAGCTTCTATGCCTGTTAATAATCATTTTATTGATAATGGGATGACTGCAGCTTGACAGCATGTGGAAGGTGCCGTCTAGCTTCTAACAGATGGGGCAGATTGGTGGGCCTTCTATATGGTTGCACTGAGCGGCACGCTTATTTTTGTATATCAAATCTGTGCGGCAGAGCATGACATTTTTCTTTTCTTCAGAGGTGCATTTTTCCAAAATGAGCTACTCATGTCTTTCGCGACAATGCCTTCCTTGATCAATTCTTGGTATTTTGTGTAGCACTTTGTGGACTAATGGTTTGAAACCTCTTTGATTTAGGATTTAGGACCTAGGTTGTGTTGGACGTGCATGTGTGCTTTCACAGCATCAAGATCTGAGAAAATGGAGAGCCTTTCTGCTGGAGACCTTCGTTAGAAGGTATTAGGAGTATCTGGTAGGCAAGGGGGAGGATTTTCCACCCTTGTTGGCCAGAATATGGATGAGTGGGGACGGGCGTCGGTGTTAATGTGGGTATCATGGCCACTTTGATTTACCGCAGAGCACTTTGCTATGGCATCAGCGCACTCATTCCCTAGGAAGCCAGCATGAGCTTTAACCTTGTAGAGATGGATGGTGTATTTAGATAGCTGGATGTGGTGTACGATGATTTTTAGGAGTTTGGCATGTTTATGCCGTTTCATGCGCTGTCGGTAGAGGATGCTATTTCTTATTAGCCATAGTGCACCAGCGCTGTCTGTTGCGATATGGGTGTGTTCATTTATCAAAGCAGCAGCAATTCCCGCTAGCTTGGCTCTGCTTATGGTTATATTGTTGCTTGTCCCTCCAGGATTTACTGTGGTGATTTTGTTGGACTGAGGGTGGTAGACTCCAGCTCCAATAGACTGAGATCCATTTTCTTTGTTTATAATACAACTCCCATCTGCTGTGAAAGCCCATTCTTTCCAGTTAGGGGCCTTGAGTTCTAGCAAGCGCTTTTGTTGCATATGATGGGAGGGGACCTGGCTGTGTAATGTATTGCTTATGTCGCCAATATTTGCACTGATAACTGTGTTTCTCGAGTGTTTGGGGAGCCTACATTATTTTGCGGTATCCTTTTAGTTGGTGGTTAAAGAAAAAAGTCCTTTCAGTTGGTGATTCAATAAAAGGTATGGTGCCTGCGTTTTAAATTCCAGATTGCCGCTGGTGATAGGAAGTCTTGTTATATTTTCTCCGACCAAGATGGGTTGTTTGTAATAAGTTGCTCCCTGGCAGCTTTATTCCAGACTACAAAAATGCGTATGTCCCATGTTGCTTCTGGCAGGGGTAATGTTTTGCTGCACTTACCTCAGGACCATGAAGGACATCAGACCTGATGTCCGTGTGGACGTCTTTCATGGCCAGTCCAAGAAACGCCAGATGGCCACACCATGCGATGGAAGCGCCAGCTGTGCACCATGGTGGGGGAGTCTTCAAATGTGTGGAATGCAGAAATGTCGTCTGTGGAGTCTGTGGAGGCTATGGAAAGGTCAGGAATCATGGTGAATCATGGTATAATGTATAATGTTTCTTAGTACAACTGATCCTGCTCCAGCAGCTGTGAATACGAGACGCTCACCTCCATTAAACGCGTCCAGGTGCAAAACTTGTTTCACTACACCTGTTGAGTCCCTCCATGCCAAGCTCTGATGCCCACACAATAAGAGTAGGACTGTGAGGGCGTCCTTCACATTTAAACTGAATGATACTGACATTCCCAAAAGAATTTAATATCTGAGAGGAAGGTTTTTCTCGGATTGATACTCTCCGATTAGGGGCCACCTTGACTTGCAGTGGCGCGACTGCTACACATAATCATGGGGGACTTGGTTGTGTGTCTCTGTGGTGCTGCCAATGTCAGCGTTAACTGTGTTTCTTGAATCTTTGGGGAGGCCTGAATTTAGCCAGTCTTTCGTTTTCTCCAACCAGAAACAGTACTGAGCTTCTCCCTGGCAGCTCTGATCGAGATTTGTAGGACATGCCCTATTTCTTTTTGCAAATAGTTTTGCTCAGCACTGGCAGTTTGGAGGGAGCAATTGGGAAATAATTTAAATCTGCCTGCGCAGTCTTTTCCTCTTTCCTTTGCGAGCGATGGTGATCACGTAGCGTTTGCTTTTTCATAGTTCAGGCCAGTGCAATTTTCAACTTTTAAATTGCCATGATTGGAAAATCCACCTTGCTGTGCTTACGCACAGCTATGATATATTTAAGTGCAGAGCTAGCAGCTATAGCAGCTAACTAAGATACACGGCTACTCACACATAGCCACAGACAGCCTTACATCACTGCACCAAATCAAAACGCAGCTGTCACACCCGAATATCCATCGCCACCACACCCAAGGAGATGTCCTTCATTCCATAGCTAATACAATCCGCCAATCACCATCGTCCGTCCACTTTTTCAAAGTAAAGTCCCACGCCGGTAATATAGGTAATGAGCATACCGACGCCCTTGCTAAACAGTCAGCCACCACCTACTCCGACATTGCAGACACCCCCATCAGAACAGCAGGCCCTGAGGGAAATCCCTTCTGCAACATCAACTGGCTTGCAAAAGAAGACATAGAAAATAAACACAAACCCATAATCATACCCATACAACATACATGGCCCATTCTCCTTCCCCAAAGCTTTGGTACCTACCAAACCACCGTGACACCCTTCAAGCACACATGCATCTTATCCATAAATTAGGAAATGCCAAAACTGAAGCAAACTACCATGCATACTACCAGACCCTCGTAAAGGACGGCACTGCCAATGGAGCCACTAGCAATTAGCAATGCTCAATTAACATCATCCGATGTTTCCTTTAAGACCAAATTTATTATTATGAAATACAGAACAGGCACGCACCCTACGTAATTAAAAACTTACGGTATAATAAAACTCTCAACAAGTCAAACTTTCCCCCTCTGCCCACAAGTAGACAGTGCCCTGCACATCCTTTCTGGGTGCAAACACACGCAAATAAGGAACATGATCACCGAAAGACACAACTTAGCATGCCGCATGATCTTTAAGGCTACCAGCAAAACAGGCTCCTTAGGATCATGCATTGTTTCCAAAGATATAGGCAGCAACGAAGGATGACCATGCAAAATCTCCAGGTTCCTGAAACCGCTGAAAGTAGAATTGTTCCCAAATGGCTCTTCCCACCCCGCTTCCCAAATAAAGACAGATTTACCTCCAGCCGCCCAGATTTTGTGCTGGTTACTCCCATCGCTGCAAAAACACAAAAACAACAAACTAATGTAGGGGGGTGGGTTCTTCGAAGTGGCAGGGGGCAATTGAGGGAGACTGGGAGCACCCCAGCGGCACCGTCAGCCACCAGTAAAGCCACCAGCCCCAGACAGCACCGACCTAAAGACCTCAGCAAACCTCGGCGTGACATCCACCTCGTCGAGATCAAGTATTGTGAGGACACCAGACCTCAGAACCAGCTGAACGCCGCAAAGGAACAGCACAAAGACCTTTGCAACATTCTCCAAGGAGCCTCTGTTACTCTTCACATCATCCTTTTGGATGTGGGCGGCACCATCTACAACACTCAAAACTCTGAAGCCTTTCAAGGAACTGGGTCTCGATTCTCAAAGAGTTGAGAAGCTTGCCTCCAAGCTCCATGTGCACTCTGGGAACTTTGCTGCTAAACTTGTCCATACCAGACGTGCACTTTCCAGCACTGTTATCAACTCTCATCAGGAGCCGGTTTCAGGCCAAGCCTGCAACCCTCCTAATCCCCATTGGTTTTTCCTTTCCTTTTTGCGGTGGAGGAGCTTTACGGTACTCGGTACCAAAGTGGCTCCTTTTCCTTAATTAATGTGGGGAGTGGTTTTCACCGTGACGCACTGCCTGCGTAGTTTTTCTTTCCTTTTCTTTCTCTATTACTAAGTACACGGGGAACAGCCACCACACCACACAGTGTCTTACAAAATAAGTTTCATGTTTATGGTCAAGTGTTGCTCTGGATGTTTCTGACTTTTCAACCCTCCTGATCCTCATTCAATGCCTACAACATAATTTTGGCAGTGAGGAGGGGCTTTTGGGTGCTGGCAGCATTATGTTCCTTCCCTTAATTGCATTGAATGTGCAAGCGTTGCAAAAATAAGACAATTGCAGGCAAACAAAAAATATAAATGCAACGAGTGATTAGCACTAGGTTTCTGGCGATTTAAAGGAAGAAAATTGCGTGTTCTCTCTCTCTCTGTCTCTCTGTCTCTCTCTCCCTCTCTCCCTCTCTCTCTCCCTCTCTCCCTCTCTCCCTCTCCCTCCCCCTCTCTCTCTCTCTCTCTCTCTCCCTCCCTCTTCCCCCATCTCTCTCTCTCTCTCTCTCTCTCTCTCTCTCTCTCCCACCATCTCTCTCTCTCTCTCTCTCTCTCTCTCTCTCTCTCTCTCTCTCTCTCTCTCTTCGTGGAATATTTACCTATATTTCCTGCTAACATTAACAATTGAAGTACAACTTATATTACAATATTACAATAATGTGAGGAATACAGTGTTCAAATCCAACAGCAGCTAGAACAGCCTGCTCTGGCAATATTATTTGATGGTAACCTGTCCAAGTTCTTGCCGTTCTCTACTCGTGCCAGTTTCCTCCTCATCAACCTCAAGGTCCCACACAAAAACTCCGTCGCTTCGGGTAAAGCCGCTCACACCAAGCTCCTCATCCCTCTCACCCTCAGAGGAGCACGGAGACCCAGCTTGAAGCTGTACCGCAGATCCAGCACTTAGCTGTTGCAATCCAGGCAATTGACTATCCCCTTCAGCTGCCTGACCGTCGCCTCTAGTTTGTTGTGCTGCTCTTGATTGTAGAGATGGATTTAGGACTGTATGTTGATGGAGGGGCTCTAAATCAGCCTGCAGCAAGATTTGGGTCAGGGAGAAACACCGTGCACGTCATGTTGCAGCACTGCTCATAACAATGGATAAAGATGGACATGGTAATTAGTTTACTTTGCTGCATTTCACCTTACTACAGGTAAAAGAGTGTGCAGGCTGAAGGGCATAATACCAAGCATTGCAAGCAGGGCAGGGAGAGGACGCACAGCAGTATTTCCAGCGATTCATGTTAAACTGCAAAACGCATAAGCGCTCAAACGTGTATGACGAATTGTCATTGACAATGACAGCAGTCCAAGAGCCACCAAATTGCACAAACGAGTCAATTGCGTAAACCGTCATCCAAGATGTCAGGCGCTGCTGGCAGGTCAGGCAGAGAACAAGCACAGCTTTTTTACAAAATCACTTCTAAGGCACAGAACATATATTGTGAGCAGTGGAAATTAGACGACGTACCTTCAGCAGAACTTCCCCCATAAGCGCTTTGACGGAGGGCAGGGTCCCTCTCACTGCAATCGGTGCCTGGAACCCCTGCTTTGTATACATGGACATAGCCTGCTGCCTGCTGGCGTGCACATGCAGCCACAGGGAATCCAAGCCCCACAGCCGTGCTGTGGTTGTGCATGTGTATGAGCGCATGTGCATGTGCAAGTGCGGGTGTGCACATATGCGTGTATGTGTGTCTGTGTGCGTGAGTGTGTGCAAACAGTTGAGAACTTACGCATAAGGAAACTACATTTCCATGTTGCCCATGATGGTGCGCATGTGAAGCACGAGTTACCCTGTCTGACCTATAGCACACAAGACATTGCAAACCTCCTTTACAGCAGATCAGCAGCACAGCTGCAGGACAATCGTTAAACTAAAAATGAACAAGCATGCAGCAAAACTAGCCCTGGTACTCCATAATTAGAATGTAGAGCAAAAAATTTGTTTAGGAAATTTGAAAAGGATGTTTAGACGTCATCATTATGCCAAATGCCATTTTTTCTATTAAGCAAAGAATGCTCCTTCCACATAAAGGAAGAAAAAAAACCTATGCAGACAGACAAAATTACTTCCCACATGGACTAAGGAAAAGGAGCATACTTTGATACAGGGGCACATGAGGCAATTTTGCATTCATGCAACAAGATTTCATTCCTGCAACACATACATTTCTCAGTATTGCACAATCAAATCGCCTCCCTTTTGCACACTTCCGTGCATGGAAGCACAAGAATGCACAGATAAAGCATGTGCAGTGACATACCTGTCCTCATAGCCGCCTGCAACAGTGCCTTGGCTACTCCTTTTCTCCGATGCTTGGTCAGCACACCCATGTTATACAAGTACGCACGGTAAGGCACAAAGCTGGGGAAGGGGGCAGGAAGGAGCGCTTCAGGCTGCATCAGCGACATGCTTGCCTACATGGAGCACGTAGACAGGTGATCAAGCCTTAATGAGAGCTCACACACTCATAAACACACACTAGACAGGTGTACAAGCCTTAATGAGAGTTCACACCATAAACACAGGTGTACATGCACAAGCACAAATGCTAACGTACTAGAAGATAAAGATGCAAACCACAACAAGGCGGCCCTTCCTGCGTCAAAATGCATGTTTTCTATCCCACAGTTTGCACTTGGTGAAGGATGTCCTTTTGTTATTTGATGCACTGTACAGGAGGTGTGCATGCGCAACGTCATGTTATTTTGTCAGTCAAAAAACAAAGTCAGAGGTAGGTAGGCAGGGCTTAGAATGAGGGAGGGGGGGAATTTCCAGCAGGCAACATTGTAAAGAGCGCAAAATAATTTGAATCAAATAAAAAAACGTGTTGTCAGTGGTCAGCAGAAACCTCACCGTGCCAACCACCTCTCCAGTTTCCATGCATTCAGCGACAAGGCAGACAAACTTGCGTTGCCGGATCCACTTGCGCTCGTTGCTCCTGCAAGAAAAAGGGGCACGCTTCAGAATGTAGAAATGTAACAAATGGTCTAATGAAAAATATTGAAAATATATCAGAGGGGCAACTGAGGCCCAAGAATGGGCAAGTTCTAACATGCTCTTTGAATCATGTGCCCCCAAATTGGCAAGCTCCGATTTCTTATTATGAATTGTATCTGTGGGTGCAAGAAATGGAGCTTACCGAATTGAGGGCACATGCGTAATTTTTTGTGGCGTGAACCAGGAGGGTAAAAAAAAAAGTAGTGGACGTCATGCCAAAATTCTTGGCGGGAGGCCCAAAAAGACCCCCCACCCCCCCCACCCCCCAATACTGCTCCCCCTGGGACGAAAAGGGTACCATTCTGCTCCTTTTTAAATTCTGCATCCTACTTACCAAGATATGCAATTGAAGTGGTGCAGAGTTATGGGGCAAAAACTGAGATACGGACGCCCATGCACACATGACCTACCAAGCACCCACAACTGACTTACACAGCTCCATATTGCCTCATTTCTTCAAATTTCCAATAAGTATCTTATGCTGACACTATCCTGGAAGTTTGGAGTGAATCGCTGCTCCTTTGGCTTGACTCACCCCGCGGTTTGCACCCAAGCGCGTTTGCCTCTGACTTGTGGGCTTGTCCACAGACCCCCCATTTAGCCTGATTTCCTCAAAGAGTGTGCCAATAGACAATTCACGAGCTCAGGAATCCATTGATATATTTATAACTTCGTGGAAGTGGCTCAGAAAAATCTGGAGGGGGGTCCCAAAAATGTAAACCCCCTCGAGGGACCACCCACCCCCGACCCCCTCGGATCGCACCCATTTATATATCAATCGATAGCTCTCAATTTCAGGATTCCGAATATATAATCTTAAATGGGATTGACCCTTGACGTCCAAAAGTTATGCTCACTGGGGCCTCCTGCGTGAACCCCATTTTTTTGCTGCCAAACCATCACCTAATGCCTAATGCACCAAAGTTCAGTGATATTTAGTATTTTAGAGTCCTTACAATAAACAAAGATGTTTACAGGAAAATGAAGTGATAAAACCCAATGGCTGGCGAGATATGCAAATCAATAGTTTGGAAAGCACCCATCTAGAATTGTCCTAAACATGCGTTTGTCCTGTCAATCTGTACACAGAGCGACTTAACAAATTTGCACGTACTCTGGCAGCTTATAGTGTCAGCTTTAGTTTGAAGCTAATTGTTTTAGTTTGATGAAGAGACGTGTGAGTATTTCCCCCTTAAGGATCAATATGGAGCATCTTAGAACACTCGTTCAGCTGCCCCCTTTGATATTTGCATGTGACTTTGTGTAATTACGGGGCACACAGAGCTTGTTGGCATAACACAAATTGGGGTGCCTTTAGCACTGCCTCTCTTTCTTACAACACTCTAGCAGCTCAATCATTCAAGCATGTGCAGGCTGGGTAGGAGGCGTCATGCTCTGCTCTGCAGTGCTATGTATCTATGTTAGTAATAGTGTGTGTGGCATATGTAGTGAGTGCACGTGCGTGTAGTAAGTGCATGTGCGTGTTCATGTGCGTATGTGCGTATGTGTGTGTGAGCGTGTGTGTGCGTGTTTGTATTTTTACACGTTCGTGGTCATGCTAGTACTGCCTGAACTCAAGGTCAGCTATTCTGTTGCATGACTTTCTTAAGCTACTGTTGCATGACTTTCTTGCAGCTACTGTAAGTGCTGCCTGATCTCAAGGTCAGCTATGCTGTTGCATGACTTTCTTGCTCCCCTCTGCTTTAGGTAACCATCGTACCCACCTAAAGATATTATAAGTCGCTTATCCTATTGTCAGGTAGAAGTGATTAATATAATATCAACCTTTAACAACGTATTAGCTTATTGGTTCTCTAATCTACAGTGGGTACAAAAGTTGCCAACGTGTTCAAAGGGGTGCAAGGACACAGCAGTCAATCTTGAGTTTCGTCAGGACTCCAGATCAACTACTGTTGTGTCACCTGCTGATTTAACCTGGACAGGCCATATATGCTTTGGCGTCTGGTTTGTGAGGCTGGATACAATTATGCATTACGGAGGCAGTACA
>Ga0307974_1001386_pt1 | contig 16666 bp, 20 predicted proteins | sample OrgLakmetagen784_FD_201812 | JGI IMG/M metagenome (GOLD analysis project Ga0307974, IMG submission 201812) | Saline water microbial communities from Organic Lake, Antarctica - #784 | ecosystem: Environmental > Aquatic > Non-marine Saline and Alkaline > Saline | place: Antarctica: Organic Lake... | reverse complement strand
CCCACCTCTGTAATATTGCGTTCTGCACAGCACACCAATTCCATATTGGCTCTCGATATACTCACCCAAGTCATTATCCCCCGCCCTCCCCCCCCCCCCAGACTTTTCTGATGGACACCTTCGCTTCCTCCACTGCCGCGTCCCTTCCCCTCTTGCATTCGAACCCTTGGTCCAATAGCAAGCGTTCCGCACCTGAAGAAGCTGATACAAGCAGAATAAACACAGGGGCTGAACCCGACATGGACAGCAGCAGCAGCAGCAGCAGGACGCCCCTGGTATGGAGGTTGCACTATAATGAGTTCATGAAGCACATGCATGGGCGGCTGCACGCAGTGGTACGTGGTCTGAAAGAGGGGGTAATGTGCAGGGCTGCCCAAACACTGTATATATGCTGCATATGACTGTGTCTGAAATGATCCTGCCAAAAAGTACCTTTCACATTAGCACATTAGGTAACAATTAGGTAAAGATTAGGTAAAGATTGAATAAAGATGAGGATCGGCCGGTTGTCTCATCAAGGATGCAACAACAAGCGAACTAGGTTTTGACATGCAGGAAGCTCGGAAGCCCAAGGTTCTGTCACGAGGCTGGAATGGTCGTCCTGTGTACAGGTGACATTTTTGTGCGGATTTGAATATCTTTTCAGTGCCAGCAGAATATTCTGCATCAGATATATAGTTCAGCACATAAATGAGTGCACTCTCATAGTTCCTAGACATCTAGGTGACTCGACATGATAGATAACTACAGAAACAGGTTTGTAGATAACTACAGAAACAGTTCTGTAGATAAAAAAAGGAACATGATTATATGATTTTAAAACATCATAATTTGGCAAGTGCACTGATAGTCCAAGCCCTACAAAAGGGACCAGTCTAGCAGCCATAAGCAGCCGCACTCATTCACAAATACTCCCATATAGCCACAGATAGCCTAACCTCAATGCACCAATAAATCAAACAACAGCTCTCCCACCCAAACCTCTACCGCCACCATATCCAGGGAGATGTCCTCCAATTCATTGCCAAAGCAATCCACCAGTCACCATCGCCCAATCATTTCCACAAAGCCAAATCCCACGCAGGTATTATAGGCAATGAATATGCTGACGCTCTTGCTAGAAAATCAATCACAACCTATTCTGGCGTTGCAAAAACCTCCTTCAAAACAGCTGGCCCTGAGGGAACTCCCATCTACAACATGCAAAATAATATGAAAAACACCTGATCATAGAATATCAACAAAACACAGCCCAGCTACCTACCTCAAGCCTCTGGTACCCATCCACTTCCCAGGACGCCTTGCAAGCACGAATGCACCCCCTCCACAAACTAGGAAATCCCAATGCCAAAGCAAACTATCATGAATACTACTAGACCCTTATCAAAAATGGCACTGCCAATGGAGCCGCTAGAAACGCTTACCTAACAGCATCCTGTGCCCCTGTTGAAATCAAGTGCATCATTATGAAGTACAGAACAGGAGCCCTGTACAACCAAAAGCATGCGGTATGGTTTAAGCACTCAACAAGTAAAACTTGCCGCCTCTGCCCTAACTTAGACAGTGCCCTGCATATCCTTTCTGATGCAAACAGTAAATAAGAAATATGATCACCGAGAGACACAACTTAAGCATGCAGCATGGTTTTCAAAGTCATCAGCAAGAAAGGCTCCATGGATCCTGATTTCTCTGCATGGATATAGGTAGCAGCAAACGACTGGCTATGCATAATCTCCAGATTCCAATAACAGCTGACATCCGGATGCTGTACTGGTTGCTCCCATCTCTGCAAAAACATGCTGATTTTTTAAGGTAAACGGCTGGTAAACGGCTGAAAATTAACATCTGACCAACACTGGGCCAAATCACTCCATTTCTTTTGCAATGATATTTATTTGGCCAAGGGACTCCAACCAACCCAAAATCACCCAATTTAGCCTAGTGGGTGGTTGGGAATTCATATTTGGCTGTGAAAAGTGGGGTCCACGCCCCGGAAAATCAGACACGTGCGCCGTAAGTTGCTATGTCCAAGCTCAATTGCTGTCAAAAGTTTAGAACAAGGGCTACCTCTGGGTGCTAAGCTTAAACATAGCAAACTTTGGCGCCCATGCTCAATTGGCATTTAAAAAAGACCCTTTTTTTAGGCTCAGTCGACCACCTCTGGAATAGTACGGTACTCAAAGCCATGTACCTCTCCTTCTATGTCCTGGCAGGACCCTCCCTTCCGCCTCAGACGTGGACCCTTTCCAGGAAGTGGCAAAAGAAATCGCAGAGGGCACCTTGGTGCTTGCCATAGACGAGCTGCATGTGACTGATCAACCAGATGCCATGCTGCTCGAAAGGTAGACTTTGTTGAGGTACATGTCAGAGGATTTACACACCATTGGCAAGCCAAAGCGTTTGCTTGTTTATGCAAAATGCTGCACTTGACTTAGCATTACTCTAGCCTGCGTTTTGTGTGCATTCTACGGTCAGCGAGACCAACTTCATGGTTTTGAAATGCTCCTATGTGTTTCATGGTGACTGCAGCACAATTGCGATGACATGTAGCAATGAGTGCAAGCCTCTGAATTTAGCTAAACCCTATACCCTAACCCTAAACCTAAACCCTAAACCTTAAACCCTAAACCTTAACCTTAAACCCTGAACCTTAAACCCTAAACCTTTAACCCTAACCTAACCCTAACTTAACCCTAACCCTAAGACATATAACCCTAAGGCATATATGTTGCTGATAGGAGCACCCTGCAATGTAATCCTGTTTGCAGATTTTTTACATCCCTGCCGTCTCACGTCATCTTGCTGTTTACTTCAAACCAGATGCCTGGTAACCTGTACAAGTAAGCTCCTTTTTTTAAGTCAGTCTGTTTTATTTATTGCTTGCATCAACCGGCAATTGGAGGGCACCTGTAATGTGATCATTAGGTTTTGGGTTTCAGAAGCTTTTGGATTTCGCTTTACACATGAAGTGCAGGAATGCATGCTTGTCACAGCTCAAACTCGTGGGAAAGGCAACAGTGTACATCTTTTCCTCATTTGGCTTGCAGGAAGGGGCAGGGTCGCAAGTTTTTCCAGCCATTCATCGACATGGTTGTAAGGTGAGGTCATTTCGAATCAACAGCAAAACTTTCCACCTTCCACAGTCCGCACTAAATTGTAGAGTGCTAAAGCGACGGTACCACCGTGAGAGCTTGTCTTGTTGCCAGTTCTTCACACAATGCACCTGACTAACTGTACCCTCCTGGCCAAATGGCTCACTGCAGATCTGTTGCCAGTTTTTCACACAATGCACCTTAACAAACTGTACCCTCCTGGCCAAATGGCTCACTGCAGCTCCCTGATTGTGCTTAAAATGGAGAGCAGTGTTGACTTTCGACGGCTAGGGGGGGGCAAAGAAGAGGTGGTAACCTCTGCAGCAGACGTGTGTGCTACAAAGCTGCAGCACGTACTAAGCGCAGCTTCCCGGGGAAGCCGCCCATTTGCAGATGCAAAAAAGGGGAATGGTGCAGGCAGTGAGCAGGAGGACGAGGAGGGTGTGAAGGGGATGGTGTGTGTGGGCAGCGAGGCCGGGCACCAGCTGCAGCAGTGCTGGCAGGCTTGTTGCGCATGTGCTGACAAGGCGGGGCCTGAAGGCTTGCAGGTCGGGTACGGTCGCAGTATTTGGGTGCCGCGCACTGCGGTGGTAAGGCAGGGTGGAGGCGGCAGCAATGAGAGCAACGACCTTGGCCGGAGCAGCAGGGGCGACAGTGGCTATGGCAGCAGGAACAGCGGTGGTGGCCCTGGCCTCAAGGCAGCAGATCTCGACGGTGGCAGCAGCAGCAGTAGAAGCAGTGTTAGCGAATCAGAAAGCTTGGCTTACTTCCAGTTTGAAGAGCTGCTAGGGTCATCCGGGCTGAGCAGCGGTCCAAGCGGTGTGCGAGGGGCGTTGAGTGCTACAGACTTCACGGCCATTTGCAAGTAAGTCAAACATAAAGTTGCTTTGCAGTTCCCTGTTTCCCAGCCGGAATTGTCTGTTAAGTGTTGCAAATGTATCTGGATCTGCCAAGAGGTGTTGTAAGTTGTAAGTTAGCATTACAAATTATTCAACCCTATATTCGCAGGAGATACGACGTGATTTTCATAGAGGGTGTCCCCCCTTTCAATTTGGCTTTGCGTGATGAGGCACGGAGGTTTGTAGTGTTTGTGGACATGGCATACGAAAACAAGAGCCGCCTCGCCCTCTCGCTGACATCGCAAGTAGATCTGGACGGTCTGTTCCAGCCTTTGCTTCACGCAGCTTACATGCAGGTGAGTATAGAGTGACAGCGAGCTTATGTGAGTAGAATGTCAGTGAGGCAAAGTTTCAGTCATGTGCCAATTGTAGAGCATCCGTTGCACATTCAAGAGCTTGCCCACACTTTAGTTGCTCCTTTTAAAAACCTAGTAGTGCACTTTCTTCCGGCCAGGTTATTTTCTTTCTTAATACTGAGCAATTGAAAGACACTTTATTATGCGATTTCCCACAAACACAGGGGATGAACCCCCGTCAAGGGATCAGCGGCAGACCTCCGCTGGCTTTGCCTCCCGTGGAAGCAATTGCTGCAGGTCTGAAGGAGGCAGCGAAAGATGGGATTATGCTGAAACAGGAGGAGGTGCTCATGTATCACAGAGCTGCATCGAGGCTGGTCGAGATGTGCCAGTAGTGTGTACACTATTGTTTTTCTAAACCGATTTTTGGCAAAGCCCCCCTCGTGGAGGCGTTAGTCCCTAGCGAATCCCCCTCAGACGACCCTATCCCAGAGGTGTGTACAGCTTGTATTGACAGCGTTGTAAAGTAAATGAAAGAAAAGAGGAAAGAAGAGAGAGAAAAATAAACGAGAATGACTTTTCCCCCCCCCCCCCCGAGCAAACCCTAGAATCGGGGGCAGCGCTAGCTTGCTTGCAATGCAAATTGAGCATACCGTTGGAAAGCTTGTGGTTTAATATAATCATGGCGTGTCATTTTCCGCGAGCACGAGTGCGCACACAACGAATTTCGCGATGGCGTTTTGTGGGTGTCAATCAGGCAAATCCGTTCTGACCCGTCCTCCACCGCTCGCCGAGTTTTTCGGTGCATTGTATAGCTTAGAAATAATTATGACATCCTGCATCGAGAGCGGGGCAGTTCGTACTGAGAGTGGAGCTGTTGAACTGACAGATGGTTTCTAGAGGGGGAATTGTTAAAGATGAATGTGGGTATATATGAATGGAAGGACAAAGCCGGAGTCCTTAGAGATTCCTCGGAAGTTAGACGTGCAATGGACATCGTGTTGAATTTTTAAATATATTTACACAGACATAACCCATGAAATGAATTCACCAGGGGGGCAAGTCGATGCCAATGCCCATCCCCCAGTCCAGGTTTTCCGCCCTTGAACTTGCACTCACTGAAGGCACTCACAAGGGACTACTAGAGAGGGCAGGACATTCAGGTGAGAGGAATTCTAAACATCACTTGGCACAGCCACGAGAGCTAAGTTAAGTGATACATGCATCGCTGGCGCACATTACACAAACACGCAAACAAATATGCACACGTGCATGCACACAAAACACGCATGCACACATACACACACAAAACACGCACACGCAAGCTCACACACACACACACACACACACACACACACATAGACACACACACACACACACACACAAACACACGCACACACACACACACGCACACGCACACACACGCACACGCACACGCACACGCACACGCACACGCACACGCACACGCACACCAAAAGCACATACACACAAGTACATACATACACACACAGACAAGCGCGTGCACGCACACCTGCATACTTTTGTGTGTGTGTGTACATATGTGCGTGTTTGTGTGCGTATGTGCGCGCGTGCTCATACACTTACACCCGTTCATGCTCACACGCACTCGCAATGCATGCCCAAATTCCAGGAACAGTCGTTGGGAACTATGTTTATGTCATTGGCGGGCGCCGGGGGTAAGTGCAACCTTTTCACACATTCATCGTTTTCAAGCTGACGCATTTTGTGAAAGTTGCAGCTGTTGACTATGCAGCCTGATTCACCCCTGAAGCATTATCAGAGGATAGGGTTGGTTTCCATTTATTCACCTCCCTCCTGCATTCAGGTCACGCTTCTACACCGACCTTCTCCGTCTCAACTTAAAGGAGAATCAATGGGAGAAGGTTTTCTCGCAGCTACCTTTCAATCCTCGCGCCAACCACATTGCTGTGGCAGTCAAACACATCATTTGGTGAGTGTGTGTGTGTGTGTGTGCGCGCATGTGCTTGTGCGCGCGTGTGTGTGCGCATTTGCTTCAGCGGGTTGGGGGGGTAGAGCGTGTATGTGTGTGTGCGTGCATAATGTTACTGTGTTAGTGTGTGATTGCATGTTTGTGCATGTGAAGTGTGAACATGTTTTTGTACGTGCGTTTGAAATAACCTTGCGTTTTTAATCGCTGAAGCGTTGATTACAGCAAGCAGGTTTTGAAAAGTGCCTTTTGTGGCACATGTTATATCTATTTCCTGTCTGACGATTCAACTGTTGTTGAGGAAGCGGCGATGTAACTTCACGCAGAGCGTGATCTATTTTCTGTTCGCACACAAACGTGCTCGTAGGCATGCACGCACACATGCACTTTGATCAGTCACTTAATTGCTGCAATTAAGCCATGAGCAAATTTGGCTAAGTTCAACCACGGGGTTCTTTCTATCCCACACGTTTATCATTCTCCAATCATTCCTGCGGGTGCTGTAATTTGAGGAGGAGTAAGGAGACAGCTGTGTGCGTGTGTGTGTGTGTGTGTGTGTGTGACAAACGGGCTTCGTTTTATTCCAAGCATTGTGTCCCGTATATGTGTACAGTTTCCACACTTGGTCTACCTGCTTCTTCCAGGGTGTTTGGGGGTGCAGACAACAAGAACATCCACTCTGATGTGTGGCTCTTGGACACCAACACGCTTGCCTGGTCACAGCCGCAGCTCAGGTTGGTGCAAATCTTATTGCTCATTAGGTGCTCATCATTACGCAGAGGTGCATTTGGATGCGTGGGCTCTGGACACCAATATGCTAGCCACATTTCACCGCTGCTGGCTTTGTCCTACAAAAGCTCAAATGTGCACAAATCTTGACAACATGCTCTCGCATCACACGGCACTGAGTGAGAGTGAAGAGCATCATGCTAAGCATTGCACGCACCATGGGGTGTACGTTTCTCTTGCCAGGTGTCGTGGGATATTTGTTTCAAGGGATATTTGTTTCAAACGCAAGCGGTGATGCGTTGTACCTCGTGCATTGCAAGTGTAACAAGGCAAGCACCGTCACCAACTGAAGCAAAACCTCCGCTGGATTCTGCAAGATCTGAAAGAGCACTCAATTCCTCTGAGAACTGAACATTGAGCTATACTTGCAGCTCTCACATCTTTGGGCACTGCGTAATCCACAGCCCTCATGTGCTATGGGTATTGAGCGTAGTTCTCACTGCTCTCACACCTTTGGGCACTGCATAATCCACAGCCCTCATGTCCTCTGGGTTTTGAGCGTAGTTCTCACTACTCTCACACCTTTGGGCACTGCGTATTCCACAGCCCTCATGTCCTCTGGGCATTTGTTTCTTCTTGCATCTCAAACAACTCATAGCCTAAATGTGAGACTGGTGTGTAGCTGTGTAGCTGCATGCCTGAGCCTAGTTTGGCCTGCAAAGCATGTGTGCTTCTCAGTCTGTTCCTGCATCACTAATGACTCGTAGCCTGTAACGTCTGCAGTGGCCATCTTACACTGTAGGCTGGTGTGCAGCTGCATGCCTGAGTTTGGTTTGGTCTCCAAGGTCTCCAAACGAGGGTGTGGTCTGGTCTGGTCTGGTCTGGTCTGGTCTGGTGTGGTCTGGTCTGGTCTGGTCTGGTCTGGTCTTGTCTGGTCTGGTCTGGTCTGGTCTGGTGTGGTCTGGTCTGGTCTGGTGTGGTCTGGTCTGGTCTGGTCTGGTCTGGTCTGGTCTGGTCTGGTCTGGTCTGGTCTGGTCTGGTCTGGTCTGGTCTGGTCTGGTGTGGTCTGGTCTGGTCTGGTCTGGTCTGGTCTGGTCTGGTCTGGTCTGGTCTGGTCTGGTCTGGTCTGGTCTGGTCTGGTCTGGTCTGGTGTGGTCTGGTCTGGTCTGGTCTGGTCTGGTCTGGTCTGGTCTGGTCTGGTCTGGTCTGGTCTGGTCTGGTCTGGTCTCCAAACGAGGGTGTTAATGTCAGTTTGTCCCTGCATTTATTTACAAAGACACTCGTCAACACATGCAGTGGCCATCCTGAGTTGTTGGGCCGGTGTGCAGCTGGAGCTGATGTTGTCGTTGGACCCAGTGGAGATCACAGCATTCTGGTGTGTGGGGGCTATGGCCTGCGAACCCCCAACGTCACGGAGTTTGACTACTTCAACGATCTAGTCAAGATCAACACGCAAGCGTGAGTGCACTCTCCAAATTTGCAGCCTGGTGTCCTAAAAAAGACGTCACCTTGTACGTACTTGTGAAAGGTGTCTGGGGGATATCATGTAGGATCCTTGTTGTCTGTGCACCGGAGCCCTCCATTTTTGGTGCTGCAGTGCTTGTTTAAGGAGGAGAAACAATCAAAACATGGAGTAAGGTGAGTCCGTAGCCCCTCCCAGGCTGTCGGTCGGCTGAGTTCCTAGCACTGTGTGCGTGCTCCATTCTTTCCCCTCATTTGCTTTTCCAACAAGCTGATTGCCCTTCTCCATTCAATCTGTTTGCCCATTTCCTCTGACCCTCCTATCCATACCTTCCTATCCATACTACGCAACCTCCAACTTTGATTGTTTTGTTTCAGGATGAGTGTCCATTCCATCAATGCCAGTGGCAATCCACCCAGCCCTCGATGCTTTCATTCCTTCACTAATGTGGGAAACAGGTGCGTGTGCGCACGCTATGTGCACAATTATTTTTGTGCAAAATGAATGCACATGCACTGAGTGTGCATGTGCGTTTGTATGTGCGTGTATGTGTGTGTGTGTGTGTTTGTGTGAGTGTGTGTGTGTGTGTGTGTGTGTGTAGTTGCAAAACATGTGCTTGACCACACGGTGTGCACGTACGTGTAAACATATGGCAGTGTTCGCACGTATTTTGGTTTTGATTGCACACAGGTTACTCACATACATGTGCTGTTGGGGCTGCGTGTGCTTCTACTTGTGACTCCTCCTGTTCATGTGCGTGTCTATCTTCATTTTGTGGATAGGCTGCAGCCTTGATCCATACTCCTATCAATTCTGACCAGGAGTCGTAGGTCAAGGCTTTTCGCAAGCCTGTACTCTCTTTGTACAAGAGGCAGTTCGCTTTCCTATCCTCAACTCTTCGCATTTCTTTGTGTAACCCAAGATGCAGCTTACCGGTTCTATGGTAGACAGTTCCATCTTGCGTATGGGCTTGTTGCTGTCAAAATGAAAAGGAGGTGCATTGTGGAAGGCAATCATAGCAAGGCCATGGAATTGTAATTTTGTTTCCCATTTTACGCGTATGCCTCTGCACGCACACAGGTGCTACGTTTTCGGGGGACGGCGCATAGATGAGGGCAACAGGAGAGAAACTGAACTGGTTGCCGTGTACGACTGCAAACGTGTGGCGTGGTTAGACTTCAGAGTGGACGGTTCGCCTCCACACCCACGTTCAAGCCACAAGGTGCGTGTGTGTGCGTGCATGTGTACATGTTTGTCGGTGTGGGTGCGTGCGTGCGTGTGTGTGCCTGAGTGGGTGCATTTGTGTCTTTTTGTTAGTGTGCATAATTGTGCATTTGTGTGTCTGTATGGGTACCTCCATGGCTAAAAACGTACGGACTTGAAGGTGTTTCCCCTCATCACACACACACCACACACACACTCACATTCACATTCACATTCACATTCACACACACACACACACGCACTCACACACACACACTCACACACACACACACATACACACACACTCAAGCCACATTGTTGTCTGCCGCCGGATTTCAACGCTGATGCTTTCCTATTATAGCTTGCATCTCCATCACCTCTGTGTGTGTGTGTGTATCCAAATGCGCCATGTCAAAACACGTTGTCATTGAAGCACGATCTTCCCATGTCAAAACACATTTACCATGCTAAGGCGCACGCACCATGCTGCATAACACATAACGTATGTATCGTACCACGCTACCATACCACATATGTGCCATACCACATCACATGCGCCATGCTTTAGCACATTTACCAAGCTAACACACCTGCATCATTTTGCTGCACATGTACCATAGAATCTTAATGATCAAATGTCACGTGCGCCATGCTATAACAAACGTGCGTTGCCATTTTTTTGAGCAGGCAGTCTCTCTTGGGGACCGGCTGATCGTGACAGGGGGTGTCATTGATGACGCTACCAGGTGCGCATGCATGATTCGTGGCGGCATCTTTCAAAGGGAAGAAGAGTTGTGTGGAGTGGTTGAGCATAACTGGGCGTTATGAATGACGCTACCAGGTGCGCATGCATGATTCGTGGCGGCATCCTTTTAAGGGAAGAAGAGTCGTGGGAAGCAGGTGAGCATAACAGAGCAATATGAGTGACGCTACCAGCTGTGCATGCATAATTTGTGGCGGCATCCTTTTAAGGGAAGAAGAGTCGTGGGAAGCAGGTGAGCATAACAGAGCAATATGAGTGATGCTACCAGGTGCGCATGCATAATCAAACCTGATCATTCATACACAATGCAGACCTGATCATACATACACACGCAAACCTGATCATTCATACACAATTCAGACCTGATCATACGTACACACGCAAACTTGATCATTCATACACAATGCAGACCTGATCATACGTACACACGCAAACCTGATCATTCATACACAATTCAGACCTGATCATACATACACACGCAAACCTGATCATTCATACACAATGCAGACCTGATCATACGTACACACGCAAATCTGATCATACATACACAATGCAGACCTGATCATACGTACACACACAAACCTAATCATACATTCACAATGCAGACCTGATCATACATACACACGCAAACCTGATCATTCATACACAATTCAGATCTGATCATACGTACACACGCAAACCTGATCATACATACACAATGCAGACCTGATCATACAAACACACGCAAACCTGATCATTCATACACAATTCAGACCTGATCATACGTATACACGCAAACCTGATCATTCATACACAATTCAGACCTGATCATACGTATACACGCAAACCTGATCATCCATACACAATGCAGACCTGATCATACGTACACAGGCAAACCTGATCATTCATACACAATGCAGACCTGATCATACGTACACACGCAAACCTGATCATACATACACAATTCAGACCTGATCATACGTACACACGCAAACCTGATCATTCATACACAATGCAGACCTGATCATACATACACACGCAAACCTGATCATTCATACACAATGCAGACCTGATCATACGTACACACGCAAACCTGATCATTCATACACAATGCAGACCTGATCATACGTACACACGCAAACCTGATCATTCATACACAATGCAGACCTGATCATACGTACACACGCAAACCTGATCATACATACACAATTCAGACCTGATCATACGTACACACGCAAACCTGATCATTCATTCACAATGCAGACCTGATCATACATACACACGCAAACCTGATCATTCATACACAATTCAGACCTGATCATACGTACACACGCAAACCTGATCATTCATACACAATGCAGACCTGATCATAGCAGACCTGATCATACACATGCATACATTGCAGACCTGATTACTGCAGACCTGATCATACACATACACGCTTCAGACATGATCATTGCAGACCTGATCACTGCAGACCTGATCACTGCACACCTGATCATACACATGCATACATTGCAGACCTGACTACTGAAGACCTGATCATACACATACACGCTACAGACCTGATCATTGAAGACCTGATCACTGCAGACCTGATCATACACATACAACTAAAGACCTGATCATTGCAGACCTGATCATGCACATACACTCTGCACACAAACTGCAGGCACACAGACGCAGACCTGATCATATATACACACTGCACACAAACTGCAGGCACACAGACGCAGACCTGATCATACATACACACTGCGTGCATCTGCAGGCACACAGACGCAGACCTGATCATACATACACACTGCGTGCAACTGCAGGCACACAGACGCAGACCTGATCATACATACACACTGCGTGCAACTGCAGGCACACAGAGGCAAACCTGACCATACAAACACACTCCGCACAAATTGCAGGCACACAGACGCAGACCTGATTATATATACACACTGCACACAAACTGCAGGCACACAGAGGCAGACCTGATCATACATACACACTGCGTGCAACTGCAGGCACACAGACGCAGACCTGATCATACATGCACACTGCGCACAAACTGCAGGCACACAGACGCAGACCTGATTGTGACGCTGCATCCCGGAAACGACACGTCAGACATCGCTCAAATGGAGTGGTCTACTCAGGACCAGCCGCCTCGCTGCACCAAGTATGACTGGCCGCAAGGTACGAAAGAGTCGGTCAAAGCATTTGTGGGGTTGAAATGCACTTAATATATTCCAGGCCACACTTTCCTGCACCAAGTATGACTGGCCACACGGTACGAAGGAGTCGGTCAAAGCATTTGTGAAATTGAAATGCACGTAATATATTTCAGGCCACACTAACCTGCACCAAGTATGACTGGCCACAAGGTACGAAGGAGCTGGTCAGCATCTGTGTGGGTGAATGCACTAAATACATTTAAACGCTTCAGACCAGTCTTGTGCATCACCTTAAAACCATACGTGTATGCACATTCTTCCTTGCGTCCAGTGCCATACTTTCGCGACAGCACGTTTAAGGAGTGTAAACAAAAACCTGGTACAGAAAAGTCCAGTTACATTTTTTCGTTTCAGCAATTGGTCACTTGCACTTGAATTTCAGTGAGAGGGGGCCACGTGTGCTGTTTGGTTAATATATTAACCAAATTTTTTTCATTGTGTTTTATCTTTTTGGTCACCTGCATTTCTATTTCAGGGAGAGGGGGCTACGCGTGCTGCCTGGTCAAAAATCAATCCTTTTTATTTCTTTCATCAGTTTTGTGATCAAATATCTTCTGTCACCTGCATTTTTATTTCAGGGAGAGGGGACCACGCGTGCTGCCTATTCCAAAACCAATCCTAATTATTTGTGTGATCAGTTTTGTGATCGAGTATCTTCTGTCACTTGCATTTTCATTTCAGGGAGAGGAGACCACGCGTGCTGCATAGCCAAAAACCAATCCCTTTTATTTGTGTGATCAATTGTTTGATTAATTTTTCCCGTCTTCTGCATTTTTATTTCAGGGAGAGGGGGCCACGCGTGCTGCCTAGTCAAAAACCAAGTCCTGCTCCTTCTGGGCTACACCGGCTACGAAAACAAGGTACCGTGTCTCTGCCTCAAATTAGGTTCAGCTTGGCTGTCATAGGCCTGACTTTTTCCTTCCCACATCAGAAGGGTATGTGTTTGATAGCTTGGGCTGCATCAAGTACTGCATACAGTGTTGTGCTACTGTGTGGTGTGTGTGTGTGTGTTTGTGTTTGTTTGTGTGAGAGAGAGTGTGAGTGAGTGAGTGAGAAAGGACGCCGTACTAGAGCAATTTTGACCGTCTAGACTGTCCGTACCGTATTGTACCGTACAGGACGGTGCTAGTACGGTATGTTTATAAAGTACGGTCTGAACCATACAAGGACGGTGCGACTGTACAGCACGATTCTGACCGTAATTTGGCCATTTGGCTCCAATTTCGGCCCAAAACATTTCTTGCCTTTAATTTAAAACATAAATTATTGGACAGGAATCAAGTACTGCGTCTGACTTCGAGTTTCCATGCAAGCCACTACTGGGCCCTTCCCCCGAGCTGATGCAGGCTCAACCCAGCCCCAGGGTCGTCCAGGGAAGCATTGTGTGGCGTCAACACATGAGAGGAGCTTGCGGGAGGTGGAAATGGGAGGTGTTGGGGCGTAGAGGCCATTCTGAGGCCAAAATTGCTCTGGCAGTGCCTGCCCCCGATCTGATGCAGCCCCAACCCAGCCTCAGGGTCGTTCATGGAAGCATTGTGTGGCGTCAGCACATGGGAGGAGCACACCGGGGAGCAAACATGGGAGGTTTAGGGGCGGAGAGGCCATTCTGAGGCCATTTTTGCACTGGCAGTGCCAGCTTGGCACTGTACCGTATTTTATCGTCTAGACGGTAAACTACTGTCACCAAAATACGCTAGGACGCCGTGTTTCAAGAAAAGACGGTCCGTCTGACCATACTAGCACAACACTGACTGCATAGGAAGAATATGTGTGCTTGATAGCCTGGGCTGCATCAAATTACTGCATAGGAAAAATATGTGCTTGATTGCCTGGGCCACACCAAGTACTGCATAGGAAGAATATGTGCTTGATTGCCTGGGCCACACCAAGTACTGCATAGAAAGATTATGTGCTTGATTGCCTGGGCCACACCAAGTACTGCATAGGAAGAATATGTGCTTGATTGCCTGGGCCACACCAAGTACTGCATGGGAAGAACATATGTGCTAACCTGCCTGGGCCACACCAAGTACCGCATAGGAAGAATATGTGCTAACCTGCCTGGGCCACACCAAGTACTGCATAGTGCATAGGAAGGACATGTGTGTTGGTCTGCCTGGGCTGCACCAAGTACTGTATACTGCATAGGAAGGACATGTGTGCTGGTCTGCCTGGGCTGCACCAAGTACTGTATACTGCATAGGAAGGACATGTGTGCTGGTCTGCCTGGTCTGCACCAAGTACATTAACAAACAAGGAAATTTTCAAATAGGAGAGTTGTAAAAAGGAAAGGTGTATGCCTAGGGCTGGCCACAACCATGCACGTAAATGTATGTACGATGCCTGCACGTTTGAAGGTGTATGTGCATATGTATGAATTGTTGAGCAGATCTTTGAATGCCGGAGGAGGGTCTCATTCTCTGTGACTAATTGCCCACCATCTCTGTGACTCTAATTCTCTGTGACTACTTGCCCACCATCTCTGTTACTCTAATTATCTGTGACCACTTGCCCACCATCTCTGTTATTTGATTCTCTGTGACTGCATGCCCACCATCTTCACAGGTCTACCTGCCAGAGGTGCTGTCATTCCAAGTGTCCCTGCCCAAACAGCCACTGCTCCCCTCTCCCTCGTCCGTGAAGCTACTCACCCCACCTTTGATCTCTCGCCCTGAGCCCCTCGTCACCACACCCACTCGACACCAGCCAGGCTCAGAGGTGGGTGTCGTAGGTGTGGCGAGTACGTGCAGCCTATTGCAGGTGTGATAGTGGTCGTGGTTGTGAAAAAAATGTGAGCATTATGTGAGCGCAAAAAGGGGAGCAATACCAGGCTGATGCACAAGTGCGTGTGGGCGTAGTTGTGGCGTGCGCACGTGCCCTGCGGTGTTGGGTTGTGGCGCTCTGCTGGTGTGTCGTCAGCTTCTGGTGCTCAATCAACACAAGCCAGGAGCAGAAGGAATGCGGTCGTGGTTGTGAGCAATGCTATTCCCGTGCAAGGGGAAGAGAGGTCGTGGTTGCGACATGTATGACTTACAATGCAGATTATCGCTCTTTTATTTGCCTTGGTTGTGAGCAACGCTATTCTCGTGCAGGGGAAAGAGAAGTCGGATGTTGATGTTCAGAGCAATTATGATCTTGCGCGTGGGATTGCCAGTGCTTCCTGTTTGCTTAAGGTTAAGAGCAATTGTGATATTGCGTGTGAGTTTGCCAGTGGTTCCTGCTTGTCTGATGCTCAAAGCAAATTGTGATCTTGCGTTTAAGTTTGCCAGTGGTTCCTACTTGCCTGATGCTCAAAGCAATTGTGATCTTGCGTATAAGTTTGCCAGTGGTTCCTACTTGCTTAAGACTAAGGAAAATCACAATCCGTTGCGTGAGCTTGAAGGTGGGGTCTGTGTGCTGCATCGCCGCTCCATGTCTTGCCATTTAGCTGCCACGTTATATTTACTGTGTCCCCCCTTGCTGATGACATCAGCTCACTTTGTGACTGCTGCACATGCAAACCCCATGCTGATGACAGTCACAAATTGTGACTGCTGCGCATGCAAACCTCCATGCCGATGACATCAACTTACTTTGTGACTGCTGTGCATGCAAACCCCATGCCCATGACATCAACTTACTTTGTAACTGCTGCACATGCAAACCCCATGCTGATGACAGTCACAGATTGTGACTGCTGCGCATGCAAACCTCCATGTTGATGACATCAACTCACTTTGTGACTGCTGCGCATGCAAACCCCATGCTAAAAAAAGCTCACTTCGTGACTGCTGCGCATGCAACCCCCACGCTGATGACATCAACTTACTTTGTGACTGCTGCGCATGCAAACCCCACGCCTGCACAGGCCGCCCCTGTGATCCACCATCACCGCACCGTGCGCCACCACATTGCGACCACAGAGCGTGTTCCTGCTAGCCCCATGGTGGAGGGGGGACCTCAGAGAAGGGGCGTGGACGTAAGGATGGAGGAGCAAGATGAGCTGGTGCGCTTGTGTGAGCATCTGTGCGTGTGTGTGCATGTGTGTGTGGGTGGGGGCTAGGGTG
>Ga0307974_1001384_pt1 | contig 16674 bp, 17 predicted proteins | sample OrgLakmetagen784_FD_201812 | JGI IMG/M metagenome (GOLD analysis project Ga0307974, IMG submission 201812) | Saline water microbial communities from Organic Lake, Antarctica - #784 | ecosystem: Environmental > Aquatic > Non-marine Saline and Alkaline > Saline | place: Antarctica: Organic Lake... | reverse complement strand
CGAACTTAAACAAGTACTTTGTAGACACTTCCCCTATCCATCAAGCAGAAAAGACACAAGTACAACATAAGCTGCTAATGCCTCGTTTACTCGGACACCGCAAAACCCTTCACACCATCCTGCTAGGAGCAACAGGCACCATCCTCACGGACAACTTATCATCGAACGAAAAAATCCTGGCAATGTCGGTGGTCAAGTCAATGTAAAAAATAATTCCTCGTGGCAAAAAGGAAATGCTGCAACTATCGCGGTAGGTTTACCGCAGCCACACAAGGAACCCACTCCACAGCCTCGGAGGTACTGGTCTACATGCCACAACACTGATTTAAGAATTAAGCCTATAAACAGATCCACAACAAAAATCATACAGATGAGACGAGACATCAAACACAATTCCCACAAATATATGAGCAATACTCCTGGTGGTGTGCGGGCTTCTGCCTCCCAACCACCTGATTCCCACTGAAAAGCTCCTCTTATTCTATTCTCCAGGTGGGATGTTGTGTGTCTCTGCGTTCATTGAGTGGTAGTGCAGAACACAAAAAAACATCCTTTCCTAATCCCGGATGGCCGGTAGTGTTTACACTGTCTGCGTTTGTTCTTTCCTTTTCTTCCTGCTAGACAACATCAAATTAGTGCGTTTCCGCGATGTAATTCTTACGCGATCCTTTATCTCCATTTGTGCGTATGTGTGTGCCTTAGAACTCCTCGCAACACCTACAACAGCTCCATTGCTCCCAGCACCAGAGAATCAAGCTCGAGAGATATATTCCCAAATCACCTACCCTGCCAACCAACTACCACAAAATCTCTTTTTCAGGATAAATGGTCAGTGAGCGGTGACGGTTTCTTAACCATCTTCTTCTCACAGCTCCTTTTCTTAATACCTGCAGCTCCACAGCCTCCTGGCACCAGAGAACCAAATTGGGCAAACGAGGGAAGGGAATGAGGTCAGCCAGTCAGACGGCTTTGATGAGGTGCCCCTTGGAGAGAGTGGCAGTGCACCTACCGCTCAGGTAGGCACACCGTGGCGTTGAAATTGCACAAAAGTGATGCAAAGCTGCTCATCTACCTGAGCATCTGGATTTGGCCTTGTCTGAGCTTGTTCCAGATGTGAGGTGTATGCATTATTTCCTTTGCTTTCAGTCCTATCCACCAACATCCTCCTTCGCCAAATGATTTTTGCTCGCACTCGTGGTGAAAGGATAAGTCGATTCAGTTTATGCTGAGAAGCGCCGGTTTGCGCCGGTATCCGCCCCCTATTTGCTGTCCTTGACATGCACTATTGTTGTCCTGCTTTATATAACCGCATGTAACTACATTGATTCATGCCACTCCTTTGTATATTTATTTGTATTTTCATAGGCTAGATTGCTTCTGTGTGTCTGGTTTACTCAAAGCATGCACGCACATCTACAAACACGCACACGCACACGTTTATGCAAACAACACCCAAATCCAATCACACATACAGCAGGGGAATGACCACCCAAGTTCCTCTGCAGCCACGCAAGCACTGCGCGCAGAAAATGGGCTACTGAGAGAGCGGTTGGCGGCAGTGGAGGAAGCCGCAGCAGATGCTCTAGGCGAGCTCGAAGACCTGCAGGTGTGCTGCCCCGAGCCAGACACGCGTGTGTGGGTGTCTGTTTTTGTGTGTGGGTGGGTGGGTGTGTCTGTTGTGTCTGTTTTTGTGGGTGGGTGGGTGAGTGAGTTCATGTGTGCTGAGCAAAATTGTCTTCGATACTCGAGGAAAGTTATAGCTTTGATGAGTGATGGGTTCAAAAAGTAGTAAGCGTGCACGTGGGGTGGTAGTGGGGACATGTATGTGTAAGGCACACTCACAGGGAGTAATAGTGCCTGACGCTGCTATGATCCCTGAGCAACGATAGGCCATACAAATAGTCATACTATGGATGGAAAAGAATGGATGTCACTCTTCTTGCATATCACTGTTGCCACGCCTGATGCCTCGGTGTTTATTTCCTCTCCTCCTGGTTTTATTGGTAACCTATTTCACCCGCCCTCGTGCATAATAGAGCAACTTGTTCTCACGATTGGATGTCACGATTGGATGTCACGATAGGATGTCACGATTGGATGTTACGATTGGATGTCACGATTGGATTTAACAATTGGATGTTACGGTGGGATGTCACCCTCCTCGCATATCACTGTTTGTTGCCACGCCTGATGCCTCTGTGTTTACTTCCTCACAGCTTTTGCTTCCTCACAGCTTTTGCTTCCTCACAGCTTTTACTTCCTCACAGTTTTTGCTTCCTCACAGCAATGCAAGCGTGCACAACTCCCTTAACATACAACAGGAGAGGATGGCGGCAGCAAACGCTGCACGTGCTGCATCAGACCATGCAGCCAAGCAAGCTGCGCAGGTCACGTGCACAGTCGGCAGCAAAGCGGATGAAGAGGTGCACAGGCTGCAGGAGCTGCTGACGTCACAGGCAAGTGTGCAGCATGTGTAGGGTTGGCCAGAACCGTATATGTTCACCATATATGACCGTATGTTTGGCGATCTCCCTGCCAAAAATACCGTATATACACCGTATCTATGTATGGTTCTGGCCAACCCTAAGCATGTGTATACATGCACGTTCTGTTTGTGCGCACATATATATATACAAACATGCAAGGGCTAATCTGCAAATGATGTGCACATACACGATTAATAATTATGAAAAACGTTACACGCGTGGACGTACATACACGAACATACGCGATTGCATACACATGTAACAGGCGACTGAGTTAGCAAGCCAGCAGGAATCCAACCAGAAGCTGCAAGAACGGGTGCAAGAGCTGCATGACACTGCAAAGCGCCTTGACGGGGCAGGTAGGAACTCACAACAATGTGGTTGTCACGCGGGCCAGCTCATAAATGTCATGCAGTCTTTTTTCTTTTTCTTAGTACATATAACAAGGCTTGGCAATCTAAACCACTCTCTCTCTCTTTTAATTCTCTAACGAGCATTTTATTTCCGTTACCTTAAACAGTAAGCAGTCCATGGTAGCGTACAGGTCCCTGTCTGCGTAAAGCGTGAGGAAGGCGAGCTTGCTTTTGGTGCCTAGAATGCTACGTAACCAGTCAGATAAGGGTGTCATAACTAGTTTTTGCTGCCTGTGGCAGGGAGACGAAAGGCCAAGGAGGTGGTGGAATTGAAGAAGCAGCTGAACGCGCTTAAGCAGGAGCAAGGAAACTTGAGTGCTGACACCAATGCTGGTGAAGCGGCTAGCAATGGCAGTGGGCAGCAGCAACAGCAGCAGCAGCAGCATCCTCAGCCAGAGAGAGAAGCATCTGCAGCAGCAGCGTCTGGAGCAGCACAGGCTCAGCTGCTAAAAATGGAGCAGCAACTTGAGCAGATGGAGCGACAGGTGCTTGTGCTGCACAAAAAACAGTGGCTCCGTGTGTTGCAGGATCTCTGTCCCTCCTTAAATATGTGTGTGTGTGCGTATGTGTGCTTAGACCACAAGTACACTATGTGTAGTCAAAAGATAACAGTCTCTGCCCCGACTGGTTTCATGATTGGCAATTCGTATACGCTTATGTGAGCCGCATGTGGCCCCTCAAACGAATTCAACCAAGACTCAGTGCCCCAATGGTTTGCTTGCGCAGGCCCAAGAGAAGTTGCAGCAGGTCCTGCAGCTGCAGCAGCAGCAGCAGCAGCAGGAGCAGCAGCACAAAGGCCACTGTGAGGCTCTGCTTGCTGAGAAGGAGGCATCAGTGAGAGAGGTGCAGGAGGTACAGCAGCAGCTCACGCGCACACAGGCACTTCTGCAGCAGGTAAGTTGTCCGTAACACACGTTTTAAGAAACGTCTTGCTGAGTTGTCTGTGCTTGCGTGCCATGGGCGTAGAGCTCTTGTCAGTTGTGGCCTGCACGTACGTACGTTTCAAACTACCTGGGACACCCATTCTCACACACAAACGCAGAAACCTACCAAGTCCTCTCACGTGCATTCTTACTAACATCCTTAATAACAAGCAGAAGTTTATTCCCTTGGCACACACAAACACAGCACAGGTATATAGACGCACACATGCGCGCACACCTACACACACTCACATGCACACAGGAGCAGCAGCAGAGTTCAGTCGTAAATGCGTCACATGCAGAGGCCACGGCTCACATAGCACAGTTAGAAATTGACCTAAAAGATGTCCAGCAGCAGCTCGCAACTGCAGGGCAAAAGCTGCAGGCGGAGGCACTTGACTTGAGAAAGAAGCTGCAGGAAGTGAGTGCGCAGCAGCAGGAGGGAGAAGAGGAAAGGGGGCAGCTGAGGCAACAGCTTGAGGCAGCGCAGCTACAGCAACAGCAACAGCGTCAGGGGGAGCAATGCACAGAAGGCTCAAACCCAGCGCACGCAGAGCTGCAGCAGCGGATAGCACGCCTTGCGTGTGAGTTGCAGGCTAACCTGTACCCTCTAGAGCAGGCTATGTGTGCTGGTGCGCACGATCACCTCTTTAGCTTTACCGACGCTCTATTGGGATCTTGCAGTGTGGGATCTGCTGCTGCTGCTGCTGCTGCTGCTGCTGCTGTTGGTACTGGGCCCCCTGTGCCTGAGGGTGCTCAATTGTGTGGCAGTGGAGGGGTGTCAGGCAACAGTGAGAGTAGGAGTGTACCAGCTGGATCGATTGGGGCAGGAGCTGTGACCACTGCTGGCGAGCAAGAGAAGCAAGAGCTACGGGAGTGTGCAGCTGAGCTGCAAACGCAGGTGCTGGCCTTGGAAGCTCAAGTGGCAGACTTGAAACTCAAGGCGGATGCGGCAGGGGCGGGCTTGGAAGAAGACTTGAAAGAGAGGGCATTGCGTGTGGAGGTCTTGGAGGGAGAGGTGAGAGGTGCAAGTTGTGTTGCCAGTGACTCTTGTGTGGAGTAAGCCAAGTGCAAGTTGTGTAGCCAAGTGCAAGCTGGGTAGCCAGTGACTCTTGTGTGGAGGGAGAGGTGCAAGTTGTGTTGCCAGTTGCCAGTGCCTCTTTTGACAGAAGTCTGGTTGTGGCCGTCATATTTTGCTTCACAAATATGTTTCCCAATTTGTGCAGGGAGTGTGTAGTGTGCGTGTGTAATTAGCAGGGAAGGCGCTGGGTTGCCTGCGCGTGGACTGAGAGGGACTATTTTGAGCTTGAGGTTGAGAGCATTAGGTACAGGTGGCAGAGATCTGGATGCCATGTGTGTTACAGATATGTAAGGTTGGCCAGAACCATATATATACGGTGCATATACGGTATCGCAGGAAATTCACCAAATATACGGTCATATACGGTGCATTTATACGGTTCTGGCCAACCCTACAGATATGCGGGGGGGGCTGGGCTCAGAGTAGTCACAGCTTGGACTGTTTTGGGTGCAGCGTTTGACAGGCAGCAACAGCTTACGTCAAACCCGCCTTTATACTTTAATATGAAGATGGCAGACGCCTACCTACATAGGTGAAAACGAACTTTAGATGTATTTCCCCCTGATGGATGATTTGCATCCTTGCAGGTCGCCGATGCTACGCAAAGGTCTGCTGCTGCAGAGGCCCAAGCGCAGGAGGCCCAGAACTGCCTCAAGGCTTTGACCCAGAAAAACGCAGAGAAGGACGAGGTTCTGGCAAAGCAAGCTGCTGAGGGGGCAGAGAAAGAGGGCCAAAGCAGTCAGGTAGTTGTTGACGGCCTTAATTTATCTGAGAACAGACATTCTATTATGAACGATCCTCGGGGGGCTGGCTGATTGTGCGTTGAGCATTCCCTCATGATGAAGGTGGTCACACTCAAAATGCTGTGCACTATTTGCTTAATGGTTACGAAGAACAGAGTGAGCGAATTAAATGTGCAGCTTATGTGCTATCGGACTACCGACATTTCATGATTACAAGTGCCCACGAGCACCACGTGACGCAATGTGTGCAGCTCCTATGCCATTGAACCACACACCACCACACCACCACATGAACACAAAGGCCCACAAACACCACATGACGCGTTGCAGGCAGCAGCCTTGGAGTTGCAGCGTTTGCAAGGGCAGCTCCAAGCTACCGAACGAGCTCTTGCGGAGGCGCGACAACTAGTAGCTGATCTTGAGGCTGGGCTTGGCGAGGCTAAGCAGGCCCATCAACAGGTGTCTGCACAGCATCAGGTAGGCAGTGTCAGTCGGCTGTGCTAGCTACTCCTTCCTATCTTGTGTGTGCGTGTGTGTGCGTGTGTGTGTGCCACTTTTCATGGTGGGCCACATATGCAGCTTATCCTCCGACCAGACCATCGTATTCCCTTGGTGTCTTTTCTTTTCATAGTACAGCATTCAAAATGTGAGAATCTCTTGTGTTTTAAAAGCAGTTCCTTGTTCTGTTACCGCACCCTGAAATAGTCACCTCCTCCTGAAGTCCGACGACAAACATAATCCACATTTCCCTGATTTCTGCCGTCTTTCCAACAGGGGCAGGTAACTTTGCTACAGCAGCAGCTAGCGCAGGCCCTGCAGAGCAACAGCTCCGGGGAGAGACGACTTATGCAGGATCTGGAGGAGGCCAAAACTCTGGTGCGTGGATGCATGTGTTCTAATTGGGGTGTGTGAGTGGAATCGGGGCCTATTGAAAGTGAGACTTGATGCAGGAGCTGGAGGAGGCTAAAACTTTGGTGCGTGGGTGTATGTGTTCTAATTAAAACGTGTGAGTGGGATCGGGGCCTATTGAAAGTGAGACGTGATGCAGGAGCTGGAGGAGGCGAAAACTTTGGTGCGTGGGTGTATGTGTTCTAATTGGGGTGTGTGAGTGGAATCGGGGCCTATTGAAAGTGAGACGTGATGCAGGAGCTGGAGGAGGCTAATACTTTGGTGCGTGGGTGTATGTGTTCTAATTGAAACGTGTGAGTGGGATCGGGGCCTATTGAAAGTGAGACTTGATGCAGGAGCTGGAGGAGGTCAAAGCCTGGCGTGTGAATGCGTTGCAGCTCTGAGTTACAGATGAGCTTGTCGATGGGACCTGATTGGGTGACAGCTGTTGTGTGTGCATGGCGTTTGTTGTCGAGGTTCGTAACTTCTGTCTCCTTTTATTGCATCATCTCCGTTACGCCCATCAAGGCATCTGTGTGCTCAGGAAACTCATGTCATGTTTTGCATAACTATAGCACTGCAATTTCATGCTGGTGTTACACACACACACTCACACATTCACACACACACACATTTACGCACACACACATTCACGCACACACATTCACGTAGGTGCAACAGCTACGCGACTCAATGTCTTCTGCTTTGGAGGCCCATGCCTCTGAGCTGGCTGAAGTGCGTGAGGAGTATGAGGAACAGGTGTGTGTATGTTGTGTGTTATTGTTCATTTAAGTTTGTAAATTGGCATAGAATTTCCAAAACAAATGTTTGTCTGGTGCGTTGATGGCACACACATACATGAACACACATGCAAGGAGTGCAAAGCACCGCTATGATTTGTTCTTAGGTGCATTCACTTCTCATTCTGTGCTTTCAGTAACACAAGCTATCAGAGTGTCATTTAGGTACCAACAAAATTTTTGCGTACAACTCGGCCCCTCAAACTGGCATCCATGCGCAGATAGAAGTGTCTCGGCAGCAGCTGAAGCAGGCTCGACATTCATGCAATGAGGCGCAAACACAGCGCAAGAAGCTTGAGCATGAGGTTTCTGACTTTAGGAGCAGTTCTAAGGAGCAGACTTCTGGTGGGTTTGTGACTGGTAGGGTTGGTGCTTTTCTCTATTAGGCGTCTGCTTTTGTGTTTTGGGCAGGGCAGCTGCACCAGGAGCCACAACCTCTGAACCTTATTACACAACAGCAGTGGGGAATCGACCTGCACAGTACATCATGTGAAAGTACGTCCTCTCGTCACAAGGAAGCAGTCAACCAAGACCCCCGCAACGTGGGCAATTTCCCCTGCTCAGTTCCAATCTAACGTGCTCAAACATCTGATACACTTGACCCTTGTGTAAGGAGGCCAACAGGCAGTCAGGGTTCTTTACGTTTGTGTGTGTGTGTGCGTGTGTGTGTCGCTTGTATCACATGGTGTCAATTAACTCATCACCACCTGCAGGTCTGCAGCAAGCGCTGGATGCCTCTCAGCAGCAGCACCAAGAAGCGCTAGCAAGAGTGGCTGTGCTTGAAGGGCAGCTGCAGGAGCTGCAAGCAGCCAAGGCTGAGGGGGAGAGCCTGCGCAGCCAGGTGAGCTTGTGTACTATGTGCGGTGGGTGTCTGCAATTTCAATTTGCATGACTGAGGGCTGTGGGTCGCCAATAAGTTTGACCATACTTTGGCGTCTAATTGGCACGGCTCCCATTTGGTTGGTGTGTTGGTGTTAGGTAGATGCCAATACATGTTTTTGGCTGCTTATCGCTATCTGCAAGGAGTTAGACGAGAGTTTCTTCACTTGTGCTTGTCCATTTCTGCTGTCGCAGTCAACATCATGTTTTTGTGCCTAGTAGATAAGATAGCTTTTTTTGCGCAAATTAAGCGCCAAAGGGAATAGTGTGCTCTCTTTAGTGCTTGAGATTCTAGTGCCACACAAGACGCTGCTCTTATTGTAAGGTACTGCTTCGTGGGCAGCCTGCCTCGATTAACTGCTAAATTTCTGCAAAAAAAGCGAGGAAAGGTCAAGACAAGCCTGATGCACGTCTGTGGCTGCAGGTGCAATTGCTGCAAGGAATAAATTGAGGGTTGCTATTTCCTCTAAGGGACCTTTCTAAGGTCAAGCTTGAGTGTATCCCTGTGGCTGCAGGTGCAATTGCTGCAAGGCAGCCTAGAAATGGAGAAGGACGCAGCAGGGGCCGCACTGTCGGCATTAAAGGCTGACATGTCCTCTCAGGCCAGAGCAGAGAAGCACAGCTATCAGGTGAATCGGAGTTGGCTGTAGTGTAGAGGGAAGATGAAAGAATGGCTAGAGGTTTTGTTGGCATTTTTTGTTGCGATGTGATTTGTCATTGTGATGGACAGAGAAAAGCACACAGGTCTTACAAACAATCCAGTTGTGGGGTGAAAAGGGGGAGAGAACAGGATTGGTCCTGCTTTGCATACTGTCTGTCTCAGCCTGACCTCCAACTGGAGAAGTTCAATTATAAATAAGGGACGAGTATGATTCAATTACCTAAAAGTGTAATGATCTGCGGCTGTGCTCGAGCATTCGTTTAAGCGCCATCGCAAGATTGTTCAAATGCCATCGCGAGATCGTTTTAACGCCATCACTGTTACACATAGGAGGACTGTGTTCGCTCATCTACACATACCACAATACAATTTGGAAGATATATCTCAGTTTACCATCCTACCAGCACCTATTGCTTCCAGGCATAGTATCACATTCAAGATTGGTTAAAACGGTACATTCACGTCTGCAATCGTATGTGCAGAAATTCCCCTGCTAATATTACCGTATAAACACTGGGAATATGCGTGCATTTCTGCTTCTGGTCGACTGTGATCATGTTCTTATCAATCTCAATTGGGCAACCTTGTTGACGCACGGCACCACACAGGAAGCATTGGCGTCAGCAGCAGCCAAATCACAAGAGCGAGAGCAGGAGTTACACTCGCTGCTGCAAGCTGCACAGGAGGAGGCTGCAGGTGCACACAACAAGGCTGCACAGTTGCGAGCATCCTGCTCAGATTCTGAGGGCGTTCGTGCACAAGTAAGCACCTGCCTGCGACTGACTAGTACGTGTTGGAATGTAAATGCCTGAATAGTGTTTCTGTGCTCTGTGCTCATGTGTCATGTACTCCTAGTAGCTCCCTTTTTCTTACTGAATATTGGTGAAAGGCTTCACCGCCTGCGCCTTTTTTTCCTCACGTCCTTGTGTTTCATCTATAGCTCTCCGGGCTATACCACGTCTCCAAAGTGTATGATAAATAATGACCGAAGCATGTTCGGTAGGCATGAAATCTAATGCATAAAATTGCATGCAGGTGCAACAGCTGCATAATATTGCATATAATGTATGATCATATAATTGCACATGCCGTACCTTTATTGTACTCATCCCACATCCCAAATTTCAGAAACATTCTATTGAATCCTGCACTTTCCCGCACCCCAAAATTAAACAGTTTTTGCCCTTACCGCTGTCATCCCGCAGGGCTTCTAGCCCTGTTCAGCACCAATAAGCTTTGAACAAAAGAGAAGACCACAATAGGGAAAAGGAAAGTCATCATGCTGTTTGCATGTGGTGTAACCTTTATGCTCTTTTATGCTCTACTGCCCTACGGTCTCTGCTGCCCTTCCCCTCCTATTCGGCTGCTTCTGCTACACCCAAAAAGTATCACTGCTGCTGGCGCTCTCCTCGCTATCCTCACTGTTGCTGCTGGGTGCTTTGCTTGTGCTTGTGCTTGCACGTGCTGATGGTTCAGCTTGGGTGCAGGCAGATCTGGTCCGTGACCTTGCTTGCCGCACAAGCTGCTCCAACTGCTCATCTGCTAGCTGCCAGGCTCTAATCTGCGTGCGCAAACATTGCAGCTTGGTCCTCCAAAACCAAGGTTTTCTTTGGCCTGCCAGGATGCCTATTCATCGCTGCTTCCTGCCTCTGTCGCTTAGCTTGATCCACTTGCTGCTGCTGTCGCTGCTGCTGGGGCGGGAGGGGGGCGGAGAGGATGTCGGGAGGAGGTCGGGGGGCCTCTCATCGCTCGTGACTTGTAGTAGCGACCCAAACAACTTTATTTACACCAATCCTGCACCCACAGGGTCAAAAACTATATTAAAGCTTACCGCAGTTACCTCGCAGGGCAAAAATTATATTTATGCGGGGTGTTATAGGGAAGGTACGGTGATTGCATATAATTGCACGCAGGTGCAACAGCTGCAGGCAACAATCACACAACTGCAGCAAGATCTAGAATCGACAAGCAAAGAAACTTCTGTTGCCAAAGAGGCCAAAAGGGCGCAAGAAGACGCAGTAAGGTGAGTTACTTCTTATGCATCCTCCTTCTTAATCCAGGTGGAAGGCGTTTAAAAACTTGCAACACAAAAACAGTCAAACTGCATGCAGCACCAGGCTTCTCATAAACATGACTTGCAAAACAAATACAGACAAACTGCATTCAGCAACTGGGCTTCTCAAACACACGACTTGCAACACAAATACAGTCAAACTGCTGCAGCACTGGGCTTCTCATAAAGACAGCTGTCGTGTTTTGGACATTTGGTCACAGGGCTTTTTCCTACCTGCCTATGTCTGTGAGCACGTGCATCTGTTTCCCCATGCTGAGCTCGCTAATCAAGCCAGCCTTACGATTTTGCTTGTCTACAAAGGCTTTTTCAAACAAGGCCCTTCAAACGACGCTCCTTGTTCTCTCCCCTCTTTGTACCCCTCACAGGCAGCTGCAGGCTGAGGCTGCAGAACGGAAGTCAAAGTTCTTAGGCCTTCAGCGCAACTTCAAAAAGAATGAAGACACGCTCAAAGAACAAGTTGAATTGGCTCAGGCAGGTTTTGTAAATAGGTGAAAGCGTGTAATTTACAATAAGCAAGATGGGGATTAAGCAGCACTGCTTTTTGCAAACTTTGTGTCACAGGCTGACACTTCTATGTATTCTAATTACTATCTGAGTAATAGAGCTTGTATGTAAATAATAATCCGTCAGCTTTGCCTACAAAGTGATCATTTTAGGGTAGCCTGAATAGTTTTGGCATAGTGGCCTTTGGTTGGCTTTAATATGCATGGCCAGCTGTGGTTGCCTTCCTCATAGTTGAGCAGCAGCTATCCTATAAGATGATCCAAAACCCCTGTCCCGTTTGCACTTGCAAGCATATTATTGTGTTTACTCTGCTTGCTCATTGACAGGCTGAAGCTGACAAGGCTCGTGCCTCAGCTGACATTGCCCAAAATAGAGTTGTTGCCGCAGAGGCTGCTGCTGCTGAAGCTGCTCAGGCGCTAGCTGTGAGTGTGTGCTTGTGTTAAAGGCTCGAGTGACTCTGATGATTGACTCGACTTGAAAGGCTTTGACGGGTTGGCACCCTTACTTGTGGTCATTGATGCCATAACACGCCTTACACTAGCATCCTGAAACAGGTTAGAACACGGCACTTCAAAGCACTGCAGCAGCACCCATGGACATTACTTAAGCCCCTAGTATATGACTGTTAAGTTAACAGTGTTAACACTCACTAGGCTGCAGCATTATCTACCAGCAATTGCGTAGAAGAGGCAATCTGGTGATGTACATCTTCAAGCGACAATCTTGCTGACACACCCCACTTTTCTTTGTGCTGGCTGCCTGTAGGATCTGCAAGGTTGCCTTGCGGATGCACATGCAGCTAACGAGGCAACCATTGCACAGGTTTGCTTTTCGTGACAATGTAACAGATTATGACATTGTAAAAAACCATCCGCAGCTCTTGTGCTGCTCGTTTCTAATTACCTATTTTTTTGCGTATATGTATGCGAAATATGACCTGATATCAATGACAACACTTCATTTCCCTTTTTGAGTTAAATTAGCCCTACGTTGGCACATCAGCCCATCCCTGTCTTCTGTGTCTTGCATACATACACCCACATAAATACACCCAGCACACACAACCAATCATGTGCATGCACACACACACACTCACATACACACTGACGCACACGCCCATAAACACAAATACACACAAACACGCTTACAGGTTGAAGCGCAAAGCTCTGCAGCAAGCGAGGCTGAGAGGAGGGTAGCAAGGCTTGAGGTGAGATTGAAGCTGAGGTGTGGTAAAGAGGTTGCCTCGCTGTTCTATTGCACCAAAAAGCTGTTGAACACGAGTGGGGCTTAGTATGAGCACAAGTGGGGCTTAGTATGAATACAAGTAGGGCTTAGTATGAACACAAGTAGGGCTTAGTATGAACACAAGTGGGGCTAAGTATGAACACGAGTTTAGGGCTTGTGTTCATACTTAAGTACTCAGTGGCGAGGAAAAGGAACCTGGTCTCTATTCTTAAATTACCAAATGTACAAGTGTGAGCTAACGACATGCAAGCACGAATGAAACAGGTTCCAGGTAGGGCGGAGCAGCTTTGAAAATGCACAACAGCATTGCAAGCTTGTGCTGTTGATTGTCAAGCAATCACTTTGTGTCCTGGACGATTGGACCCTATGACTCCTACCTCTCAATTGTACATACGTAGGTAGAATTGCAGGCTGAGAAATCTTCGCATGCAGCAGCACAATCTGATGACAGTGAGCTGTGTCGTGATTTCGAGCGTCTACTGGCAGCGGCGGTGGCTGCTCGGGAGGAGGCTGCAGAGCATAAAGTATTGGAAGCGGTGCAGGCAGTGGAGGCGGCTGCGGTTCAAACCAGGTGTGCATATCGTGACGCTGACCTTCAAAAAAACGAGTTGTAAGTGACTGGTCGTTGTATTAACTTTATTCGTCAAATGAAGGAACGCAAGCTGGTGCCTGTGTAGGGCTTTGCCAGCGTATGCGTGAGTTTGAGCACGATATTCAAAAACAGTCTGCTTTAAAAGTACCCTGTTACTGACAGTGATAGTGATTGTCCACCGGAAGCTTGTAGTTGTGTTAGCATGCAATAGCAATCCCGGGCAAAGGCGCCTCATCATCACACGCAACCATCTCCGAAATCAATGTCTCAGCTGACTGTTACGTAAAGGACCTTGCAAAGCTCGGACCTCTTTGGAGGATGTTCATCAACTATTTCACTCCTTGTTTGTCCACCTACACAGCATGATGTGCCTGCTTACTTATGCAGGGTAGCGGAAGTGCGTGCTTCTGCAGCTGAGGAATCAAAGATCCAGCTCACTCTAGCTCTTGCTCGTTCTGATGATGAGCTCAAAGCATCAGGCACACGCTTCCAAGTACGTCGGGTCTGACAGCTACGTGCAACTGTATTGTTGACACTGCATACTTTAGAGATCGGCACAGGATCTCATCATACACATGTATATACTAAACCAGATTACCCAGTGTGAATTGGTTACTGGAATAATTTGTTCTGCCTGCAAAATCAAATTCTCGGTAATACCAATTTCAGTCAAACGGATAGATCCTGTGAGGGGTATTACGCTGCCAAAACTAGATAGTACTTTTATGATCACTTTGTCTGGTCAGAGAACGGGTTGCTTGTGTAAAAAAATTGACTTGTGAAGCCTGATACTGGCAGGCTGGCGCACACGCTTTTGGGTCACATATAGTTTAAGTTACAGGCAATCAAGCAAAAGGTAGAGCTACCGAAAGAGTGGTAATATATTTTGTTTCGATTAAAAAGAGGTATTGAGTGCCTCAAACTGTTTTTCACCGTAGCTGACAAAAAGGGCACAAGCAAGAAAGCAAAAGGCTAGGAAACATCTCTGGAAGGAGCCTCCTTTCCAGCTGTTGTCACGTTCAGAGTTGCGAGGTCTCGTTTGGTTTGTGCAAACGGCAGGAGCAGAGAAGGGTCATTAAATGAGTTAGTGTTATTGAATCACCACGCAAGTCGTTTGCTTGGCTAGGTCTGGTCGTGTTCTGCTCTGAGGTACAAGGCAGTCACCTGAGGTGTATTGATCATTCACTTGCTGCACACGGCCTTCTGCTTGCAGCCTTCCACACCGCATGTTAGAGATGTACCCCAAGGAGAGTTGCCTGCCATGGTCGCGGAGCTTCAGAGTAAGGTACGGTGCGCTTATGGACCATCTTCTTGCCTCACACCAACAGGAACGTTCTGCATATCTGTGGCTTTGGTACACCAAAGCCCGCCTTTTCAAGTGATTGCATTCTTTCCTTGTCTATCAATAAGTCGCCGAATCATTATCTTGCTTGTATGCACCAACCAACCCTTGTGTTCTCTTCTTCCCTTTCCTGTGCAGGTGGATGAGGCGGACCTTGCAGCTGCTGTGCAAACAAGGCGAGCAGCCAGCGCAGAGAGCCAGCTTGAGACGCTCAAGGCTGAGCTTGCTGATGCGCAGAGGCAGATTAAAGAGCTAGGTGCGTCTTAGATCTTGGTGGAGGATTTAGAACCTGCCATCTAGAAATGACTTCCGTATCCTTTTTCGAAGGATCAAACTCCCATCTTTTTCATTATAACTTATAATTAGTGATAAGGAGTCTGTATGATTGCTCATTTTGTCGCCTGCCTTTTATATCTGTAGTGCTCTGCCCCTTTTCCTCGGCAGGCTGGCAGATCAAGATGGCCTTCCACCCAGCAAGCTCAGGCGCGCAGCAGGGGGGAGGGAGCCAGGAGGCAGGGAGCTTTTATAAAGCAGCCAACTACTTAGACATTTTGGGCTGTGGCGCTAACTTTTCAAGAAGAAAGTAGGAGAAGTGATGTAAACGCAGGTGCTTTGCTGATTTGTTAGATGAAAATGCTAAAACTGAGTAATGGACTTTTTTCCTTCATATTATCGTGTACAACCTTCTTCCTTTTCAAACAGTGCATTCTATAACTTTACCGAGGCTTGTTTGTTAAGGCTACATGCATTCGTGAAGGTTGCCTCTCCTATGGTTGGAAAGGCTTTATCGCCAGTAGTGTCGTAAATGTTATAAAAACTATCGCACAATCAATTTGGCAGAGGACCTATTAATTGAAAATGATTTAGTCAAGCAGCATCAGGGCGGGGGCAATATAATGGTGTGACAGGAGGCATCAAGCAAAACAAAAATCGTAGACAGGCACGTCCAAAGTTAAGGCCTCCAGCCCAAAATGACCACCCACCCCCCAAACCCCCCTCCCTAACCCCCTACATTAATAAAAAGGGTCATTCTGCTAAGAATTCAAGCAGCTATCTGCCTGCACACATCGGAATATAGGAGAACGGTGCTAGCCTGGCTTACCATGCTTACTACTTGGTTACCAATTCCTGGCTTCATGGTAACCACCATAAAGTAAGCGGTGGTAAGCGGTGATGGCCAGTAAGCCATGGTAACCAAGGTTAGTAAGCGGACATTTATGTGTTACTGAAGGCGCTTACCACGCACGGCTTACCAGTAACTACCGCTTACTGATCACTTACTAGTAAGCAGAGGTAGTAAGCCAGGGTTTGACATTAATTTGTGCTTACTGAACCGCTTACTGGTAAGCCAGACTAGTAAGCCAGACTAGTAAGCCTCGGTTACTACATAGCTTTGACATCCAACCCACCAATCCACAGGCTGGTACTACGGCCACAGGGCATTGTGAGTACTGGATCACAACCATTGATCTCATGAAGTATTAAGTAAAGAGTACCCTATCCTCCCCAGATGACACTATGCTGTCAGATCAAATTACCGTCACTGCAAAATATAAGACTCGGCACAACAACCAATGATTGCGCATGCGCCTTCGGACCAAGAAAGGCCTCCAAGGTGGATCTATCATCCAGAAGAGGAGTGAGCTTGCTTCGCTGTGGTCCCTAATGCTTCTACCAGTTCTCTGGCTCATGCCCTTGCGCTCTCTCTCTGCACACACGTATGTGTGTCTCTACTGGTGCCACTCATCTTTAATTGGCTCCCACACTGCTGCTCCTTCCTGGAGCTGGGACCAAGGCCTCATTGTGAAAAAATGTTAATATGACTGAACGAACAAATATAATTGGAGACCTTACACGGTACAGGGTTTCTTGAGATAAGGGCTATCAATTATCAATAAGACTGGCCATCCAGCTTATTGGACAAGACATAAAGAAACTCTCAACTGCCAACCAACTTAACTGCTCTGTCACACGATCGTCGCTGCCAACAATTGGGCGTGACAATGCTTCCTGAAGTACTAATACAGTAGCACTAATACAGTA
>Ga0307974_1001382_pt1 | contig 16696 bp, 17 predicted proteins | sample OrgLakmetagen784_FD_201812 | JGI IMG/M metagenome (GOLD analysis project Ga0307974, IMG submission 201812) | Saline water microbial communities from Organic Lake, Antarctica - #784 | ecosystem: Environmental > Aquatic > Non-marine Saline and Alkaline > Saline | place: Antarctica: Organic Lake... | reverse complement strand
CCACCCTCACTTAAACGTTTCCCACTATGTAAACCCAAAAGGCATGGGTATAACCAACACCATCTCACGTGCAGATCTAGCAGCTATAGCAGCTGCAGTCATACACGGCTACTCACATATAGTCACAGACAGCCTTACATCACTGCACCAAATCATAAAGCAGCTCTCACACCCAAATCTTCATCGCCACCACATCCAAGGAGATGTCCTTCAATCCATTGCTAAAGCAATCCGCCAATCACCATCGCCCATCCACTTCTTCAAAGTAAAGTCCCATGCCGATATTATCGGTAATGAACATGCCGACGTCCTTGCTAAAAAGTCAGCCACCACCTACTCCGACATTGCAGACACCTTTATCAAAACAGCAGGCCCTGAGGGAAATCCCTTCTACAACATCTACTGGCTTGCAATAGAAGACATAGAAAACCAAACCCAAAATCATACCCATACAACAAACATGGCCCATTCTCCTCCCCCATAGCTCTGGTACCTACCAAACCACGCACCGTGACGCCCTTCAAGCACATATGCATCTTCTCCATAAACTGGGAAATGCCAAAACTGAAGCGAACTACCATGCGTACTACCAGACCCTCATCAAGGACGGCACTGCCAATGGAGCCACTAGCAATGCCTACCTAACATCATCCAATGTCCCCTTTAAGACCAAATGTATCAATATGAAATACAGAACAGGCAATCTATATAATTTAAAACATGCGGTATTGTTCAAACTCTCAACAAGTCAGACTTGCCCCCTCTGCCCACAAGTAGACAGACCCTGCACATCCTTTCTGGGTGCCAACACACGCAAATAAGGAACATGATCACCGAAAGACACAACTTAGCATGCCGCATTATCCTTAAGGCTATCAGAACAACAGGCTCCTTAGGGTCATGCGTTGTATCCATGGATATAGGCAGCAACGAACGGATGACCATGCAAGATCTCCAGATTTCTGTAACAGCTGAAAGTAGAATTGTTCCCAAATGGCTCTTCCCACCCCGCTTCCCAAATAAAGACAGATTTATCTCCAGCCGCCCAGATGTTGTGCTGGTTACTCCCAGCGCTGCAAAAACACAAAAACAACAAACTTATGTAGGGGGGTTCTTCGGAATGGCAGGGGGCAATTGAGGGAGACTAGGAGCATCCCAGCAGCACCGCCAGCCACCAGTAGAGCCACCAACCCCAGACAGCACCGACCTAAAGACCTCAGCAAAACTCGGCGTGACATTCACCTCGTCGAGATCAAGTATTGTGAGGACACCAGACCTCCGATCCAGCTGAACGCCGCAAAGGAACAGCACAAAGACCTCTGCAACATTCTCCAAGGAGCCTCCGTTACTCTCCACGTCATCCTTTTGGGTGTGGGCGGCACCATCTACAACACTCACACTCTGAAGCTCTGAAGCCTTTCAAGGAACTGGGCTTGGTTTTTAGTAATTTCCCTGCCAAAAGGGGGTCCAAAACCGGACCTTCACCAAAACGTCCCCAATTTTATTGCAAACACCCCTGGTAAGTTGATAATACTGGGGAGGCGCTTTTGGAGATCCACTTTCTGGCAGGGATTTCCACCCTGCCCACCTGGGCACCTCCTGCCACAAACTGAGTGTGCAGGGGTGCTTAAATATATCTAATTAGGCTCCTACATACTTAAATGTACTCTTCTGCTTTGGGGCGAGAAATCTCACAGGGATGGCTGGCCTGACTAAAAGTCGTTATCATGCACACTGCCAGTGAGGACGACCATAAAGCTAAAGAAAAAGCACCATGTTTATATTGTGTGCGTTTCCTCCAAACTCGAGAGGGCAGCCTCATTAGGAAACACCTGTGGATTGATAGAAAGGAGGAGGAAAACTTTCTAGTACCTCTCATCAAGATCCAGTTTCAGGCCAAGCCTGCAACCCTCTAGATCTTTTGATATTTTATTCTTCTTTTCTGCGGTGAAGATTTGGTACCCGGCACCACCCAACCACTTGATACCACCGCTGAGACTGATTCCTACATTTACCTTCAATTTACTTGTGCGGAAGCTGCCCAGCAGAAGCATTCCGCATTCCGCCACTTACACAAATATATAGTGCTGTGGCAAGCCATGTGCAACTCACCTTTAAGTCTTGCATTTCCCATGGGGACCGTCGATCTATTGCTCCTCCGTACTTTGGCAAAAGACTGTACGGTCCTGTGCCAATGTGTGAGCAACCAAATTTTAATTTGATACTGGGAAGCGCATTGTGGGATTATTACGCGTGCGGGTTAACATGTGCAAGACTGCAACGCATTTTAGACAAATACCACTCTTATGTCTCGCTAACAATATGAACCCAAGAAAGACGCTTAGTCATTGTGATTGAATTGGCCGAATTACCCAGCAATCGATTTGGCTCAATTGCTGGTCTCGCAAAAAATCAAGCCTTGCACGAGGGAAGTTGCATGAGCCGCACAGCGTAAAAATACGACTCCGAATTATCGTCAGATGATGGTCGGTTATTCGGTTAACGTGGAATGTCCCCACTCCTCAGAGTTCACCTTATGCTATTTTTTATAAGGAATGCATATTATTTACACAACTATATCAAAATACACATGGAGCTAAGACAGGCAAACAGCACATTTGCTTCCGCATCTCCAAAGCTTATTTTCTTTCACTCCAAAGCATGCTCCCTCTGCAGACAGTTGGAGCCAGCTGTTGAAAAGGTTTTGATACGTCGTGTTTGTTTGTGGGCACTCAGTTGTCGTGTGTAGCAATTGCAGTGTGCGCAAGCAAGGGCGAGAATGCGTGCGCATATTGCCAACAACAACATAACTCAAGGGTTCAACTTTACCTCTTGCAGACTACTTTTCCTAACAAAGAGTGTTTTCCTGTCGTTCACTGTTGTACAGACGATGAAAAGTGGGCACCAGAGGTTTGTGCTCGCATCTTTGGCAACTAGTTAATCAACCTCGTAAGGAAAGAGCGGTCCATCACACTTGCATCACATTTGCGCCAGCAGGTGCTCCATTACAGTATAGACAACGTGCCTGCCCTCGTCCTTTGTGATGCCAAAGGTACGCTTACTTCTTGCTGCTTAATACAGAGTACATTGTGGATCATGATGCTCACATTTTATTTGCAGGAAATGCAATCGCAAAGACGGGGCAAGCAAAGGTAAGTTGCTGCTCTAAAACATCAAGGCTGTGATCCCAAGCAGCAGTGTGTAGACAGCTATTTGCCTACAGGGGTATGTACTGTGAACTGCGTAATGCAGCTGGTGTAAGGGGTCCTTGGTTTTGCTTAATGCATGAACAGAACCTCAACCTTCACTTCTTTGTGTGGTGCTTCTTCTCTTTCTCTTGCTTCACGACCTTCTCTCATATTGTTAGGTACGCCCTCCACCTTTGCTTTTTGTTCTGCCCCTGTCCTGTAAAGTGACACACGCCCCCTTGCTGAGTCGGTCTTTGAGGCAAAATCACGACGAGGGAGTATACCGCCTGCACAAATCTCATGACTTAAAGTAAAACCAATATGCAGGTAGTGAAAACAACTCCCACTTAGAATGGATCATTTCAAGTTTAAGCAAGCGGTGGTAATACCTCGTCACGGCTTGGTTTCCTGAAAATTAAGCCGTCCTGTACATTTCGTGCCCCTTGTTCAAAAGATGTAATTTATATCCACTTTGGCAGGGGTTGAAGCACATGCAAGACTGCCTGACAGCCCTTTTAGGCAGACTGAAATGATGATGCGGCACCAACGCCTGTACAACGCTCATTACTTGTACATACCAGCCATTCATGCAGTTGCTCCTGCTAAAATTAGCAAATGCTCCTGTGTGATCTGTCATTTATATTATATTTTGCGTGTCGACTGGTTACACCTGGTGGCACTACTCAGGCGCGCAGAGTACAGATACAGTGGTATTTAAATTGTTGACCAGGCACCATGCTATTTTGTTCCCAAGTGCAGATTGAGGGCGGACGTACCAGAAACGTGATTGTTAGTCTCGGACAAGGATATCGAAAGAAGTTCTTCCCCGCATGCTTTCTTTGCCTTATCTAATGTCTACATCTGTCTTGCTGTTGTCTTCCACTTTGATTCACAAATATTTGATGATAGCGCACTACACAAAGTTAGGCCAAACTGTACAGCAACAGGCCCCGCCTTGCTTTCAGAAAAAACATAGGAATAAATCCCAAGCTTAAATAAAAAGAAATATTGATTGTACGGCGTCGAGGCGAGATCATAAACCATAGTACATTTTCATACATTTTTTTTATTTTATGATCACTGATTGAGCTTTGTAAGCAGACGATGGAGTTGTCCGCAAAAGTTTTCTGAGTTGTCTGATCAGGTAGGACTCACTCGTACATGTGCACATGTAACTACACACACATGCGTGCACACACGCATGCACACATACATACAGTACGTGCGCGTGCAAGCACGCATACACACACACACACACACACACACACACACACACACACATACACACATTACGCAAACACACACACACACATACACACACACACACACACAGACAGATACACACACACACCTGCAGCAAAGCAAAGCAGTCGCAGTAGAGCCCTCAAAGGTACACACACACACACTCACACACACACACACGCACACACACACACACACACACACACACACACACACACACACACATCCACACACAAACACACACACATACACACACACCACACACACTTACACACACAGCTGAATCAGAAAAGCCTGGGGCGGCATCTTAAATTGCTAATGCAAGATGAAAAAGGGGGGCCTCCTACCTTTTCTGCTGCTCTTCCCCTTGCTCGCGGGCGTAGGTGAGGCTGAGCAAAGTTTCCTTTTTCCCTGGCATTGTCACATTGTTTCCTTCATGCCATCCGTCTATTCCCGATGCATGTTTTGAAAGGGTTTACTCAGGTATACAACGTACTATGTCCACGTGCAGCTGACTTTCCGAGCCTTGTCACACAGGTTTCATCACTCACGTGAGCATCTCTCTCCTCCCCTGCACAGGCGTCCTCTTTTCCCTATGGGACCATTTGGGCAAGAACACGCTTGATCTAGGCTACAACAAGCCAGCCAGCCTCGTGTCTCTGCCCCTCCGCAAGCTCCCAACGCCCACCACCCTAACTCCAACAGCTACACCTGCAGTTGCCACAGGCGTGACTGAAAGGCAAACGACAGCGACAGCTGCGGAGCTGCACGGGAGGGTCGCACCGGGTCAAGCACATGGGACCCGTGTGGTGGATGGCGTGCTTCCTCCGCCAGCCATCCACCTAGCTGATCAGTGCCCTCTCGCTAGGGGCAGCTGGTGTGGAGGGTGAGTACACTGAGAGTGCTGCTGCTGCCCTTGGATAAAGCGTTTGCGTTTACCTAGTAGTCTTGTATGTTTGAATGCATGTCGCAAGTGTTCGTGTATGCCTGGTGGCGGTTGCGGCTGATCCGCAAGCCCTTGTATAATGGAATGACACCAAGAATGGCAAACATTACTTGTTCAAAATTGTCTGTTTCACTTATTGTCCCTCGCTAATCGTGGTGTAGAGAGGGTTGCTTTCGACCCACAGCAGTTGTCCTCCGTTCTGCACTGCAGCAAAGAAATCGTTTCTGGCACTCAGCCAGATTAAAAATTTTGCTTGCACATATTTTCGTCTTTTAAAGAAAAACTCGTGCCTGACGTTGTAGCATTGTATCTCCTTGCTTTGTGGATTACGGCAACAGAGAAACCAACGGTCCCTGAAAGCCCTGAGCCTGGCAACATGCGTTGGCCCATTTTCAATGCATGCCTGTCCCGTATCCATCTACTTAATCCCATTCAGACAACTTAATGATGATTTCTTTTGTCGTGCACATCCGTAGACACACGTATAACATATATATTCAAGTGCACGCACAGCGCACTCACACACACTCACACACACTCACACACACGCGCACACACACACACACACACATGCAACGCAGGTACTGGAGGCAGCAGCTTGAGCCTAGAAAACCTGCCCCGCAAGGCAGCAAAGCCTGTCCCAACCCAGACTGCAATGGCGCTGGCTGGTGCAACTATGACACAGGTGTAGTTATTGCCAAAACTGGTGCTGGCGACATCTTTTTGTGCGTGGGAGAATTATTGGCTGCTTGAATAGCTTTGAGCCCTTCCCCCCTTTGTTTGTTATGCACCCTTTCCTAGAGCCCTTTAGCGTAAGTAATGAAAAGCGAAACCCTGCAGTGGGCAGTGAAAACCACTCCCCACATTACATACGTATGTATGATGAGCCACTGAGATTCACTGAGCACCGTGAATTTGTGAAATTCCTCGCCATGGAAAAGAGAAGCAAAGCACTTTCATCGGTTCTCTTGTCAAAGATCCGCCTGTCCTTTTGCCCATTGTCAACAAGACTCATCAATCGTCTAGCAAAAGCACTCTGGTGTCGTCCACTGTCATCATTTCTAACACACTTACCACCCACACTTCTCAATTGCAGCCACTTCTAATCTTTCTTCCATTCTGCATTTCACCCAGGCACCTGCACCTGCAGGGCTGGGCACACGGGGCCTGACTGCTCAGCACCCAAGAAGCGAGAATGCTACTTCATGGGGCCCAACAGGCGGGACAAAAACATGACTACGGATATATGGTTGCACACCAGATGTGCAGGTTGGTGGTGCTCGCAAGCTCCTTACAGTCACACACCACGCAAAGACAGCTCTGTGCTGTGTTCTACGCACAGTAGTGTAGACTTTTATTAGTCTACCGCGATTTACATGCTACAGTGCAAACTCACGACCAGCCTGTGTATGCTCAGTGCGACAAATTATTCGTGTTTAGACATATGCCTGAGGACTTAAGTACTGCTTTTGAATGCTAGCGTCAAGCTTGAGGGTGCAAAAAAACATGTGCCTAACAGGCGGCTCTTGTCTGATTTCATCATGGGAGTGTCGGTTGACACAGATACCACACACACAAACACACACACACTCTAGGTGTGTGTGACGACGATGTGGGTGAGTGCTACTGCCCGCCTGAGACGACTTATGGCTTGAAACCGGAGGATGGATGGAGAGGGAGGCTGAAGGCACGCCCTATGAACAACGTGCACCCAACAACAGTGGGTTGGATGTTAGATCAAGATTCTGTGACCGGGCTGTTTTATTTGCTAGGTGAAGGAATAATGCCACAGAGTCCGGTACCAAAGTCGGTTCCTTTCTTTGAATCGTGCGAGGAGTGTCTTCTGCACATTAAGTCTTGGCAAAACACATCCATAAAAGGTGTTATTCGTTTTTCCTTATCCTTGATTCATGAGAGGAGCGTCTTCCACTGCCTCTGCGCATGTAATCTGTGCCAAAAACAATCCGTAAAAAGTCCTTTCTTTTAAGTGTGTTTTGGCGTCTTGATATGCACATGCTCATGCACACACCAACGTGATCACAGACGCATGCCAACAAGACCGTGCCATGGTCGTGGAAGACGCACACATATGCAGAGGTGCTAGGCCCTGAGGGTTGGTGCAATGCAGCTGCACCACAAAGACACTTAGACTGCCTGGTAGACGGGCGCCACGGTCCCAATTGTGACATAATGGCCGAGCAGGTTGGTGGTTTGCTGTGTTGTGCTGTCTGTGCGTGCGCATGCGTGTGTAAGCAGCTCTTGCTTTGTATCATGTAGCTAAGCTTCCCCCCAGTGTCAGCAGCTACACTTCAGGATATCATGAGTGAAATTGTTTTGACTCTCTCTCTCTCTCTCTCTCTCTCTCTCTCTCTCCCTCTCTCTCTCTCTCTCTCTCTCTCTCTCTCTCTCTCTCTCTCTCTCTCTCTCTCTCTCTCTCTCCATCTTCTCCTCACACCAATCTCCTCTTCATGCCACTTTTCGACGTCACTCTAAATCCTCTTTCCTGCATGCCCAGATGTGTGTCAATCAATGCAGTGGCCATGGAGACTGCATTCAGGGCTTCTGCATGTGTCACCCTGGATGGTACGGCCACGACTGTGTGCGGCAAAGACAGGGAATGCCTGCAGGGGTGGACGGTGAGTTGTGAGAGCAGGGGTGGACAGTGAGGTGTGAGAGCAGGGGTGGACGGTGAGTTGTGAGAGCAGGGGTGGACGGTGAGGTGTGAGAGCAGGAGAGGACGTGTAAGAGCAGGGTTTTTTTGGCGGTGGCTTTCAGGATTTTGGCTATTGAGATTGGACGAGGAGCAAGAACGCCTTTTGGATTAAGATAATTAACGAGCAAGACAAACTCTGGATAAAGGTTGTGTATAACGAGCAGATGGAAGGACGGAAAAGTTGCTGCTTAGTTGTCAGACCTCTTTTGAGTTGGGGCACTCTAACTTAGTGTGTGTGTCTCAACTTTAGGCATCGAGGAAGCAAGGCGTACAAGCAGAAGGTGTGCGTAAAGTAGTTCAATGTAGCGGCGGTATAGACGTGAATGCAGGCCTTGTTGATCACAGACGTACATGTGGGCTGCAGTGTATGGTACAGCTGGATGTATATCCTCCTCTGCTATCAGGGTGTGAGATGTCCCCCCTGTGTGAAACTGGTCCGCATCAGAATCAAGAAGGCTCGCCACGATCAAAATTGCCGTTTGTATTCTTTTGCCTGACTTGCAGACGAGGTCCTGCTAAATGCTAGGCCTTGGTTGAAGTCTACGCTACAGCCGGTGCCTGCTGCTGCTCCTCCTTCTGAGCGCCCCTTCAGGTACGTCGAAACAAAATTTAAGGTGCTGGGCAAATGTGCTGCGCTTCCCTCTTTGCTCCGCCAGCTTGCACGGCGAGTGACTCGTTTCAGTGGTGGCGTGTTACAGAGTGTGCAGGTGTTCGAGGGGGTCGATAGAAAAATGTCTTGATTGCTCAAGGCCTGCCTTTTTGCTTGCTCCAAATAACAACTACACTTCGAGCCTGTATCTCATGTCCTTTTTCAAATCGGGTTTCATGCTGGAATGTTCTTGGTTGTGGCATAGCTTTCTTTGGGCATTAAAACAAGTGCCGTTCATGGAATCAAAACCATCCTCTGTATCTGATTCTACCTCTCAGGAAGCGGCCTTACATATACGTGTACGACCTACCCCCCGATTTTAACGCACACATGATGCAGTACCGAGTCGACAAGAATCTCTGCACTAGTCGGTGAGCCATCAAACGTGCTGTCTGCTATATAGACGTGCGCATATGAAAGCTTGGAGCCCAGGGTACGTGTGCGTTTCTGTCTGCCTGAATCTCAAGGCATCGGATAAGGTTGCAGCCCCACTGAAATTGAGTGTGGTTCACTTTACACTAGTTCCGACCAAGATGGTGGCTTTCAGTGTGCAGGGTTAGGAGCATGCATTGGAAACTGCACCTGGACCCCTACTTCTGTGTGTGTTATTCATCAATCATGTGAGCACGTACGAAGCACGCACAAACACACACACACTCACACGCACAATTCCTTAGAATAAGCTCCAGTGTAGGTGCATGCGTGCATAAACAGCTTTTCCTTCATGTAATCCTGAAATTTACGCTTTTTGCTTGCTTGCGCAGCCTCTTTGATGCAGGTAATACCTCACACTTTGTGAACTACGCGTATTCTCTGGAAACCCACTTCCATGAGCTCATGCTTACGACAGAGCACAGGTAAGATTAAGTACATAGTAAAAGGACAAAAATAAGTATTTACAAGACAAAAACAGACAGCAAGCTTTGTGCAGGCTGCTGTGAAAAATGCACGGTATATTGCCCACTGTAAAGTACAGAAAGAGTTAGGGGTTGTAAGGCGAGCGACCGCTACGGGCAAGGTAGATAAAGTTAGAGTAAATAGCACAAGGTAGCTGGAGGGGTTGTAAACGTGAGGTGTGACAATAGGCAGCAGGAGAGTTAGACAGGGTCTGTATCATTTTGTTTGTACGATGCAAGCACTTCTGATGAACGTCTTGCATTGGAAAGCAATGAGGGTCAGCTGTTTCTGCTTGATTCATGTTCGAGAATCAGCCAGTCACCATCAGCTCTAAATTACACTCAGTTTCTTGTGAAGACGTGATTGTGGGCAAACTCCTTGTGTGCTGGATGACACGTACTTTTATGCAACTCCTCATCCTTGATTGATGCGGCGAGAGGCCTTCACCTCAGGCTGACAGAGTTTAAAACTGCATTCCAACCACGGTTGATTTCAACCGTTTCAGCTGAACTTCAATCGCGGCCTGACGCCCTTGCTCACCTTTTCATTTCCCCTTTACAAATCCCCCACGTAACTCCTCTTGTTCGACCTTAGAGTAAATGCCAGTGCTTCTAGATGCCTGGAACCTGTCGCTGCTAGGTTTTTCACTGGCAGCGCTGTGTTTGCATTCCAGGACTCTGGACCCCCAGGAGGCGGACTACTTCTACGTGCCAGTGCATGTGTCGTGCCTGGCAGATGTGATTGGCAAGGCTGACAAACCAATCTGGCCGGATGATGTTCCTGGCGTGGGGATGTGGCGTGAGTTTGTGTTGATTGCGTGCAATTGCGTGCGTATAACTGTGTGTGACTGCGATGTGGGTGACTGTGCAACTCTGTGTGTTTGTGACTGTGTGTATGTGTGTGTGACTGTGATGTGGGTGTGTGACTGTGCAACTGTGTGTTTGTGACTGTGTGTGTATGTGTGTGTGTGCGTGTATGGAAGCGTGCTAGCGTATTGTTTTCCTGCCCTTGTTAGCATGTTCTTTTTATTTCATAGTTGCCACACAGACCATCACGTTTGGAAACACAGGTCACCGTGAGACAAACCCTACTTTTCACCTCCGTCAATTTGCGTGTTAACCTTATGGCACCTTAGTACTGTGCATACGCACCATGGCAGCATCTATCAAGGAATGGTCGTAAAGCAAGCAAAGTGTTGGCCGTCCTCTTCACACAGAAAAGTGCAGAGGGCATTTGATAAGAGTGTGGTGACCGCCATGTTGTTTGCACATCCTTAGGTCACTCAGATTGGTCAGATCTGTGTGTGTGTGTGTGTGCGTTTGATGACAGGTATCTTAAGCAGGGAAACCTCAAAATGCACTTCCATGCATGGTGTACGCATACAAACGCTTCTGGCCAGTCCTGCCGATAAACCATTATACCGTGCTGTGATGAAATGCACATGCGTGCTTCGAGACAAACACATGCTGCAGACTTCCGGGTATACCGCATGTCCATGATGCTGATAATTTATTATACCGTGCTGTGATGAAATGCACGTGCGTGCTTTGTGACAAATACACATGCCGCAGACTTCCGGGTGTACCGCATGTCCATGATGCTGATAAACTATTATACCGTGCTGTGATGAAATGCACGTGTGTGCTTCGTGACAAACACACATGCTGCAGACTTCCGGGTGTACCACATGTCCATGATGCTGCGTGAGGCGTGGAAGTGGATTTCTACGAACCTTCCTTACTGGTGAGTGGCATTAGGAATTGAGCGAGTGCGCTCCTGATGGTGTGTTTGCCACAACGTGTTCCTGACGTGGATGAATACTTGATTGTGTCAAAGGTGTGTTTGGATGCTGTGTGTCTGTGAGCATGTCAATGTCTTGCAGCCATGAAAGATAATTGAATAAGTATGAGCAGTGCAATTTGGAAACAATTCCCTGGGGGCCTGCTCAAAGCGCGATTCAGTGGATTTATAAACAAAGGTCACACACTGGTCTGAGAGCCTGCTCAGAGCACCAGTTAAACAATTCATAGGCAAAGGTCACACACATTTCTAGGGGCCTGCTCAAAGCACCAGTCAGATGATTCATAGCCAAAGGTCACACACAGGTTTAGGGGCCTGCTCAGAGCACCAGTCAGATGATTCACAGGCAAAGGTCACACACAGATCTGCAAGATCAATCCCTCGGACTGTATCACAACGTTGTGTTGGCCCCTCAAAACCACTTGAATGACTATGGCCCTTTTCATGTGTATGCCTGCTCGTCTGATTGCAGGAATCGCAAGAATGGGGCTGACCATATTTGGCTCATGACCCATGACGAAGGAGCTTGCTACGCTCCGAATGAGATCTGGTGCGTGCAACTTTGAGAGGCCTCCTGCTGCAATAAATAATTAAAAAACTCTTGTGGTACCTCCTGCTACTTTGAGACAGTCTGCTCCTGCTGCTCTTATGTTCAATCAATTTCCACATTGGTTTTTGAATAAATTTCGCATTGTGTTTCCTTTTGTTGCTTGTGTTGGCAAGCTTAATTACAAAAGACCAACACGCACAAACACAAAAGTGTAGCATCAATATTGACTACCCTAATACCTCTGTGTCCAGGAATTCGGTCCTACTCACGCACTGGGGAAGGTTAGACATGCCCCACGGATCCAATTCATCTTATCCTGCGGATGATTACTCACGTGAGAGGACCCATCCAAGCATCCCCAACGGCTGGTATGTACGTATGGAGTGCAATGAACGTATAATGTGCCCAGCCAGCCTTATGCACGCAAAATCCCATTCACAATTTTGAAGAGGCTTGTACGTGATTGAGATGCACGTGCGCTTTCACGTATGCTTGTACTGATGTGCAACGAGTGAGTGCGGGTTGAATGTCTTTGCACGTAATTGAATATGCTTGCAGAGGATGTGACACGTGCAAAAGCATACACACTTATACTTGCAGGCTGGCGTCCTCATCTCACGCCCATTCCTGCCACAACCCAGACAAGCACCTTGTTGTGCCTGTATTCAAGCCGCCAGAGCACTACCGGCAGTCGGTGTACCTAGGTGTGTGTGGGTATACTCTTGAAGCAGGCACAGTTTGGACATATGCATGACACAGGCACGCACACATGCGTACACAAACCATCTACACATGCTGAGATGAACCAAAACACGCTTGCATTGGTTGTGACTGTGGCTGCACAGTTTGTTACTCCGCTAATGTGGGACGATTTTGTAGTAGTGCATGAAGTTTGTAGAGCTCCTGCACACTGATCGTGTACTTTTTTTGGCAATCCAAAGCACTGCTTGCAGGGACAAGGACGTAACTATGATTGTGCCCACAGCTCCCTATTCTACTACCATATGACAAATGGATATGTGCAGAATGTCAAGAACCAGCATGCCAATCACCATCATTGCCACAGTGTGACGCTGCAGCAGCAAGAAACGCAAGCCATCGATGGGCTGTGTCCTCTTGCCAATTAAAGAACAAGTTTGGTTTGCATGCACAGCAGAACAAACATTGCTTTGTTTGCAGGGGGGATCCAGCGGGAGAGAGACATTTTCTTGCTTTTTAGGGGGGATATCGGATTGAACAGGCCCGGCTGCAAATACTCCAGGTGTACACGCCAAAGGCTGTGGGAGATTCTGCACAAGCAGGTGCGCTTTTGTGGTCACCTTGAGCATTTCTATACACACATGTTGCATCGTGGTTGCACATGCATCAATTTTGTCTCGGTGGTCGAGCACTTGTGCGATGCTTCAAAAGTTGTGGGAGGAGGTTCTGCTCAACCAGGGGCGCTTTTGTGGTCACAACCAGCAAGCCTCAAACACAAAGGGCGCGTGCTCTTCGCAGAAACATATTATGAATGACAGAGATCAGACCTGTGCACGGCAGATTTGTTTGCGGGAAGAATTTGAGCTATATATGATAATTACACCTTATTTGTAACTTATCCAAAGGGTGATCTGAGGCCCAGGTGGGCATGTTGTTACGTACTCTTTTGCTCGTATTTCTCCAATTGCAAGGCACTGAACATATGATGGGTGACACATGCATAACTTGCTGTTGGGTGCAGACCAAAATTACATGACGATTACAGCGCTTGAAAGGTCACACTCTACTAAAAATCCGAAAAATTCCCAAGGAGTTTTGAAAATTTGGGATGGAGTATCGGTATACATAAATTAGACCCGTACAAAATGAATTGAGCCTATCCATTGGGTGACCAGCTTTGGAGTCTCAGCCCCTGTGTCGAGAAGGGTCAGAAAAGTTGACGGCAACACTGGAAATAGATGACACTGACGCACGTTACTCCTGTTCCAAATTGCTTTGACCGTTGAGCAGAAAGCCATGTGGCAGCAACAGCACAACGTTACGGTCATGTTTGGTGGGGGCCAAGAAGTGCCTGGGGATTACAGTGCGCTGCTCTCACGCTCCAGGTTTTGCCTAGTCCTGCCAGGTGGGTGTGGCGTGTGACCTGCTGCAGTCTGAACCGGTCACAGCATTTTTTTTGCGATTTAGTAGTGTCTAATGTTTTGGTTGTATAAGGATGGGCAATCTAGTCAATTGGCTTCTGATGTATTATTGTAAAACACAGCGCCTGCTCAAATAGCGACGTATACATATCCTTTTGAATCATGGCAATTTGTAAGTGAAAATAAGGCTTGGATGCATTGCGTCGCCCTTAGTCCTGATGCGAGCATTGTTCTCCATGACTGATCTTTCAAATCCTCTGCATTCCTCTCAGGGAAGCCGCTTACTTCTATTCAATTGGTCGACCTTGTTCAGAATAATCAAATCATTTGTGCTCGTTCTCTGTCCAGGAGATGGATGGTCCGCTCGCTACGAAGACAGTACTTCCCACGGATGCATCCCAGTCATCATCATGGACAACACGCTGGGTCCTTTTGAGTCACAGATCGACTACTCCAAGTTTGCCATCAGGTGCGTGGGGTCTGGGTGACTTCCTACAGCCATACAGCAGCACCTTGTCTGTGCTCGTGTCTGTATGGTAGTCAGGGTCTACTCTCAGCAATCTCGTGTGTTCCTCCCCTTGGACCTAGAACTCATGAAAACGTTCAAAATCCGCTTGCCATCTCAACTAAAGCCCGTCCTATTCACCGAAAATTGCTTCTTTTTTCTCTCCCCCTGCATACTCATAACACCCCCTTCTCCCCTGGCTCTAATAGACCAACCTTCCTTCCACCCTACTTGAAAAAATAAGCACGGTCTCACCTATTTGCCTCTTGTAAATCCTGGAAAGCTACGTACAGCACGTGAGCCCATTGCCAGCATTTCCTCTCCCTGCTCACACCCTGCCCACAGAATCGGAGAGCATCACTTAGACAGACTGGTGGACACCTTGAAGGCTGTATCTGCTGCATCCCTGGCAGAGATGCAGGCTCAACTGGCCAACGCATGGATGAGGTGCGTGAACAAACCACTGGCAGAGCTGCAGGCACATTTGGCCAATGCATGGATGAGGCGCATGAATAAGCCAAATGATTGTGTTTAGCTTTGTGCCAGTGAAGAGTGGGCCTTCTTGGGTTGCGTTATGAGGTGCACTATGCAGGAAATTAGTACCAAAGAAGCTCGCAACTGCCCAAAAGCCCCTACAGCTTGCTCTACAGGCAAAACAAGGACAACTACATGAGGCGAGCCTGCCAAAGTAGTAATGACGGGAAGCAACGCGTAGTAAAGATTAAGATGGCAAGCAGATAGAGAAAAATAGATAAAGATAGACGTGAAGCAAGGGCAAATCACTTTTGCTGCACTGTAAGGATTGGAGTTCATGCATTGGGCGAGGATTGAACATCTACAGATTTTGGGCAGGGGCCAACCCTGCCAAGGTTCTTGCTCATTTGAACTGCTGTTCATTCCCGCTGGCATTAGCCAGACCTCTGGTTAACAATCACAAACCGAACAGAAGCCTTTCGTGCACAAGCAACATTTGGTCGATAATAAGATTACTGTTGTTCGTACGCATTTATGTCGGGAACCTAGAAGCTGCTCTCATTGTTTTTTTCTACAGAAAGCACCATAATGTTTGTCGATAGGGGTATGTTGATAGGTAGATGAATGTGTGTACGTGCAGATGCATCGCTGGCAACCCTCAAAATGTCACCTGCTGTTGGATATCGCCTTTCAACTTGTAATTGCTTTGCTCTCAGGTTTAAGTGGAGCAGCCATGCACTTGTGAAGGCCCGTGTCGACCAGGTGAGCAGTGGCACCGTAGCGTATCCGCGCTGTCGCAGTAGCGTTGTTACGCTGATTTGACACGCCTTGTGGTCTGCATCTGTCTTCAAGGTGCCTGAATGTTTGTGTGACCCCTCAATCGTGCTGTTCCATAACAAACGTTGTATCAGGGCACAGGTGCTTTGATTATGCTGCCTAGCATCCACATTTTTCTTTATGTTACACTCACACCCACAGTCACACTCGTACTGCATTAACTCACAAACGCAGATCAAAATGCAGCACAAGTTAGATCCAAGCGGCCATGCAAGGGTGCCTGGTATGAAGTGGGCATCTACTGGAGACAATGACGCCTTCTCAACTGTAATGCAATGGCTGCACCACAGATTGGATGTCTCGTAACATGATTGAATGCTGCTTGGGGCTTTTTGTTCAACGTTATTCTGTACAATAATAAGCAAATATGCTTTTGAACAATTCAATTAATTATTCAGAAAAGTAGCAATACAATCGTGGTACACATGAACAATTAAACTGTGACTGCTGCAACTTTCTCCTTTTTTTGAGCTCCTGGAGAGTAAAGTTATTTCAAGCTTCCAATGCTTTGTGTCAATACTTTCCTTACATAATATTTTTGCAGCAAGTTTTGCTTTTTTAAATACCGCTTCTTGCCCTCGTAAGCAAAATACTCCCTTTGGAAAATGCTGACATGCCTCGGCTGCACGCTTGCATGCCTAGTTATGTATAGGTAAGGGTAAGGGTAAGGGTAAGGGTTACACAGCTATATCCGCCAGCGAGGGCAGTTGAGCTATAGCAAAAAAAAAAGGCAGCTTCAAGAAGAGAAGGAGGCCAGACTGAACAAGACACCAGA
>Ga0307974_1001379_pt1 | contig 16700 bp, 17 predicted proteins | sample OrgLakmetagen784_FD_201812 | JGI IMG/M metagenome (GOLD analysis project Ga0307974, IMG submission 201812) | Saline water microbial communities from Organic Lake, Antarctica - #784 | ecosystem: Environmental > Aquatic > Non-marine Saline and Alkaline > Saline | place: Antarctica: Organic Lake... | reverse complement strand
CCCCCTCGCAGTCTGTTGTATGCACTTCCAACATGTCTCGTCGAGGTTTTGTGGGCGGCCTGTGTCTGTCATACGCAATATTCGGGAGTGCAGGATGTCAGGCTGTTAAGGAGAACAGCAGGCTTTTAAAACGACCTGCACCTGTAAAGATGAAGTCAAAACAAGGTAGGTGCGTGTCACTGTGTACAGCTGCAGGGGGTCACGTTTACCAACACCAGAAAAGGCAGGGCACAGGCAGGTACACTTCTTGTGGTGCTCTCTATCGTGTTTTACGCGCAAATGAGAGAAAGTGTCTGGTGCTTTGCAGGAGGGTTGACAGGAAAGCAAAAATATCTAGATGTCACCAGCAACTTTTACGAAACTATCAGCAAGCAAGCAAGCAACAATAAAATAAGTTACAAGTACCTCTTTTGTTGTATGATCAAGTGGCAGCGATTGGCGCCCATTGGTTTGAGAAAATCAGGCTGCAAAAAAGAATGACCGCCACTGCAAAATAGATAGCATCATTCACCCTGCTTTTAAACCTTTTCATAATCTGGGACTTTAGCTGCAAGAATTTATAGTCTTTCATAGGAGTAGCTATCACGTACACATTTGTTTTAATAATACAAACCTAGGATGTTCTAAGACAAGCTGGGGACGAAAAGTAGCTCCTCCCTGCTGATCAGAACACGTGCCAGGCACACCGCTCGGCTCTCCGTTGTGGTGGCTTTTGTTTAAACCTGAGGAAGGCAAAGCAAGACGCGTCACACGTCTTACTTTGTACGTCCATGCCATGCCTTATTTTAATCGCCAAGGTGCAGAGTCGTCCCTTCCCACCCTCTTTTTGTGCCTAGAAGAAACTAAATGTATGTGATGCGTGAATGTTTTGTGCCTAGAAGAAATTATATGTACGTGACGCATGGATTTTTGGTGCCAAGAAGAAATTAAATGTGTGTGACACATGAAGTATATAAACATAATACTATATGCCAAATGCCAAATGCAAAGCAAAGCTGGGAGCCATCACATGTCCAGGAATACAGGTTTGAAATTCAAGAGAACGCATGAGGGCAAGCAAAGGTGATCAGACAGTGATTGCGTGCTGTTTCACTCAGGGTCAGAAATTCTAAGGACAGGTTGGTTTCTGACAGGACGGATAGGCAATGCTGTACCCCACCCCCAGCTCCGAGAGGCAGAGGCCCGTCGATAGATCAAAGTTCAAACGATTTGAGCGATTTGATGACTTTAAAAATCGAATCAACACCTGGTATTAGGTAGCATGATGTTGTGTGGATCACACAGATCCAGCGACTGGTGGCTTTTGCTGACTGAGATCACACTTACTATAGGTGATCTAAACCGCACATGGAGCGCAGCTGTGCCTCTTCTTCCACCTTGAAAATATAGATTAAAGTAAATGTATGGAGAGCTCATGAATCCCACTTACCTTGTGGACGTACTGCGTTGAAGTAGAGCTTGGTTCCAGGCGTCATCAGTCCTCTGAAGCAGTGATACCCTACTACACTTGTTTGCTGGTCTTCGCTGAGGCTATTGGTGCAGGTGACACGCAAGGCGAGCAGCTGCTGGGTATCAACTCCATCTTCTGAGGCAGGCACTTTCAGAACGTAGCTCTGAAAGCGTGAAGGCATTCATTCATGGGTTTAGTGCTGTGGGCTTACTTTGAGTGTGGTTTGGCTCAAGTTGAGTGTGTCGAAGCAGCTTTGAAGGTGCGTGTAATCCTTCTAAGCGTTCAAAAAGGTTCATGGGCTCTACACAGACAACATCCAACCCCTTTTACGAATTTCAGTCACCAGGTCCTCACATGTCCTTTCTGCTCACGTGACTTCCTACATGCATCCTTTTGAAGGGGAAGAACCCATTGGTAGTTGTGACAGAGTATTAGAGCGACAGAGCTGTGTGTGCTTCAGCATACATGCCTGTAATTTCCATGACCCTCCCGCCCAACCCTCCGTATGGACACCCTGGTGCTTCAAACTTAATCACCTGTACCCACAATGGCTATCTAGTCCGGGTGTTAAAGTTGGCTGTCTCTGCAGTGCCCGCAGCTAGCTCCTGAAGGCACCTAATACGTGCTACGGCTGTTTTTTTTGTACAGACACAAGCGTGCCCCCCTATGTAACGCACCTGGTTGGCTGCCACCACAGTGCCTGTGACTTGCTCCTGGAAGACCTCTGCCAATGTATTGCAGTCGACATGCAGAAAGGGGGCCCTGCATTCCACCGCTGACCGTGGCAGTATCCTCGCCTCCAAGTCCTGTACAGTGCACATGTAAGGTAGGCCAGAATGGTAAATATACACTGTATATGACCGTATATTTGGTGATTTTCCCAAATGCCGTATATACAGGGTTTTGGCTAACCCCATGCATAAGCAGGCACTGCTGTCTAGTACAACACCTCCTCACATGTGATTGCATGGAGGAACGGTGAACTGTTAAAGACACATGTACCTCTGTACCTCTGTACCGAGTCTGATCCCTGACTCATTCAAACACCTCAATGCAGCAGATTTTGAATGCGTTTCTGTTGCTGGATATAATAGCCAAGTAAATGCATGTGTGTGCGCGTTGTGCATGTGTGTGTGCGTGTGGGTGTGGTTGTATGTGTTTGTGCGCGTGCTTGTGTGTGTATGTGTGTGTGCGCGTGTGTGTGTGTGCGTGTGTGTTTGTGTGTGTGTGTGTGTGTGTGTGTGTGCGCGCGCGTGTGAGAGAGCGTGTTTGTGATCGCATAAGCATTTGTTTGTGTATGTGTGCGTCCTTGCTTTAGCGCACCACGTCAAACAAGTTGAAAGGAGTGCTACCGCTCTGCTGCTGTGGGACTTCGAATGGCTTCCAATTGTACGTTTCATTCTTGCAGACACGTAAATTAAAGGCCTGCACAGAGCTCAAAAGGATGCAGCCATGAGGGACCTCCGCGTCCAACCTGCGAGGTCAGGACCAAGAGCTGTGTTTAAACAAAACAAGCGGCTTAGACGACGGTATAACACAAGCGCACACTCAAGCATTAACACACACACACACACACGCGCACACACTCCCACATGCGTACACGTACACACACACGCACACACACAAACACGCACACGTGCACACACACACACGCGCACACACACATACGCGCACACACACATACACACACACACGCACTCACACAACACACACACTCACAACACACACACACACACACACACACACACACACAGAATACACACACACGCACACACACGCACACACACATACACACACACATGCACACACAACACACACACGCACACACAAAAACACACATACACACACAAAAACACACATACACACACACGCACGCACGTACACGTGTCCACCTACTTTGTGGGTAGAATGCAGTCGCTATCCGTGGAGAGCACCAAAAACCCTACTGCATGCGGGTTGCTACAATGTGCGGTTAGGCTGTGCTCTTCACTGCCTATCAAGACTTTCAGGCGCAGCAAGGGGCCCATGGGATAAATAAAGACTGGAGCAGACAGCCAGTAAATTTATTAAATCAGTCATGCAAGTAGAGCTGTCTACATTTTCATCGCAAGCATACGTGTATTTCCCACTCCCTCCATCATCATCAAGCGCACATCGTGCAGATGCTTGGGTAAATTGAACTCTGCAGTTCACACACACACACACACACACACACACACACACACACACACACACACACACACACACACACACACACACACACACACACACGCACACACACACACACGCACACACACACACACACACACACACGCACACACACACACACACACGCACACACACACACACACACACATATACACACACACACACAAACACACACACACACAGAAGCAGTTATAAATCAAAACAACCCTTAGATTTGTTTGGCAAGGGCTCACGAGATATAGCGCATTACAAAACGATTGTGTTCCACTTCAAATGATCATGCTCCTCTGCAGGGTGTTGCTGACGTCTCATCTGCCCTGCGCACTGTTCGGTGTGTTGTGGTTAGCTGTGGCGAGGATCTACTGGTTCGCCTCCTTAGTTCTAATGATGATGGGGGAAATAATGATGGTAAGTGTGCAGCGAACGGCAGTGTAGGATAGATGGCAATTTGAGTGCAATTGAGCAACTGAAAATGCAAACGGGCGTTTTCCGCCAAAAGTTGCGCTCAGAGGGGGGTGCAATTTGCAATATTGTTCACGCACGCAAAGTTGACACATTTACCTGCACGCGTGCGCACACATGCGTGCACACACACACACAAACACACACACACACACACACACACACACATACACACACACATACACACACACAAACAAATACACACATATACACAAATGCAAGCATCATTGCCGCCCTCAAGCAGCGATGATCAGAAGCGCATGGCTGCCTATTTTTGTGTGCTGTCCTCCTGCGCTTTGCAGTGCTGTAATCTGTAATGGAGACTGAAGGATTAAACTGCACTTGAATATCAAACTTATGTATGTAGGTGAGCAGCTCTTTGCAGAATGTCCGCTCCCAAACGATGGATCACCTCTGACTCGGTCGGTGGAAAGCTGTGTGGACAGTGCTCGATACTTCGTCCTCCGTGTAGTTGATAGGTAGGGACGGTTGCAATCTGAGCAGAGGCTTTTGCGCTGTGCACAGTCATTTGAATGCTGGCGCTGACAGCAAAAAAATATGATTTTGCACACTGGCACTGGCAGTAATAAGTTGCGGTCAATGCGTCTCGACCGCATCATATGAAGGCAGGCTTAACACTTTAAGAAGGCATAAAATGCGTTTGCTTGCATTTCGTCATTTGGGCTGCACGCGGATGACACTCACAGTAGGTTACACGTAACCTTCCACTTTCAGCATTTATAGCATGGGGTTCTGAGGAGCTGTAGATCGCAGCTGATCTTACAATGATGGTTCAAACATGAAAACACGAGTGTGGAGATCAGCGCATCAACAGCACCTCACACCTGCCCAAAAATACACGGTGTGCTGACAGATCTGACGCCAAGAAACATGCAATGATGGGCTTGGGCTTTGCCCAACGCAGCGAGGCCTCTGAATTTGCCGCAGCCCTTGACGACTACCGGACCTACCTGAAACGGAAAGTGGAGGCGCTCAAAATGAGGCAGCAGGTGGGTGCTCCTGATTTGGTGTATTACGACTGTCTGTGCATGGGACAAAAACATCCACAAACATGCCTGCCGATGTCCCAGCAAGTAATTATCAAAGTAAAGTCAGATAAATGATAAATGATAACGCTGCAGTTAGAATCCCTGAAGAAGCAGCATCCCAAGTTAATTCACAAAACATCATTTAAAGCGCGTTGGACATTTCCTACCGGATAATGCTCGAGTGGTTCTGAAAGCTGCATGCCCAGCATCTTTTTTCTTTCCTCTGCACAATGGGAATGCTGCAATGTGGGCATTCAGGCACAGTTACATACATCCCAGACTAACTCACAGAACTGTGTGAAGCACCTTGGCCTATTTTAATGAGACAATGACCTGCAAAGCATGACACAAAGGCACAGTAACACTCCAAATATCATCCTAGTACAATTCTAATGTCCAGGAAATTCCAAGCACCTGCAGCTTTGCAAAACAGGATGCGCTTCTGCCAATTTCCAAAAGCAACACTGATCACATGTGCCTCGTCCTTATTTTGACCTGCAATCAGCATAGTCCTTGGAACTCTTGCCGGAGGTGGTGGAGATTGGCGGTGGAGTGTCCCCTACCTTTTTCACTACTGTTTGTTCGGCTTTGTTGTGCATTAGCAGCAGACTACCCCTCCTTGACCCCAGGCAACACAGTGCAAAACATCGCAAAACAATGCTTGAAATTGGAAGACCCCTATGAGACAGAGGGTCAGAAAATTTCGCGTGTAAGGCTCAGGGCTCCTTTGCATTCATTTAAAGGCACCTGTCAAACACTTCTGCCTTTGCTTCTTTTCTGCATCCTGCAGTTTGAGCAACACCGTCGCTGCAGTTCTGAGGAAACATCTGGACGGAATTCAAGCCTATCGCTGCAGCCTGGTCAACAAATCCATGTCCGCATGGGACCACAAAAGGCAAGTTTCTCTCCTGAAAGTGTGTTACCAATATGCATCCTCACAGTCAATGCTTTCTGTTCAAGCAAGTGTATCAATAATGTTTTGGAGAGGCTGGACATTTGCTTTCTTCTTTTCATACATGCCAAGTCTGCGATAAGAATTTCTTTGTAGGTGTAGATCAGGAAGTGGCAGAAGCAAAGCATCCGTCCTCTGCAGGGCTGGGGTATAGACAGGCTCTATTTCTATTTTTTAAATCCTATAATGCAAGTTGCATTGCTGTGTGCCTTTTAAAATTCCAAGCCAGCAAAGCAAGTTTCCACATTGCATTTGATCACAGGAGAGTCAAGCATCTAAGAAAAAGGATGGCGTTGCGTCTGCTGATGAAATGGCAACAGCTGTGGCTGCTCTTAGGTTGCCGCCCCCTCCTGCTCCTCTTCCTTCACCCCCTCCCCTGCACCCCCAAGAGATAACAAACAGTGATCAATATGCAAACAAAAACAATGATGATGATGATGACTGGACTGATTTTCAGGGTGGCTGATTTGATTAGGCTTTTTTTTTGCATTATGTATAGAAGCTCCTTTATATTAGAAACTCACACGATTAAGTTGCAGAGCAAAGAAGGTGCGTAAGCTTCAATTATTCCCTGTTGTGGCTTACGGACCAATTACTCTGAGGCTGAGGCTGATAAGCATTTTTTGTGTGGCTGAAAGTTTTAATGCCTAGTAGGAGCGGTGCTGTGATGGGTTCTGTGATGTCCTCATATGCGTGTCAGAAGCATGGACGTATGTCGCTGTTTCAGAAACGAAAGTATTTTGGGCCTTGCGCTCGTGGCATTTCATGTCAACGTACAGCCTACTAGTAGTACAGGTGAAAATATCAGGCTATGCTGGTTGTGACGAAACACCCAGCGTGATTATAAAGGGAAGGAGCATTTCCTAGGTGTCAGCACTTTCAAAACCTTTACCGCTGAAAATAAGTCATGGCTAGATCATCCGATGAGAATCTGGGGGGTTGTGTGTTAATCATTGTTGAAAGAAAAACTACGCAGGCAGTGAAAACCATTCCCCACATTAATTAAGGAAAAGGAGCCACTTTGGTACCAAGTACCGTAAAGCTTCTCCACCGCGAAGAGGAAAGGAAAAATCAATGGGGATCAGGAGGGTTGCAGGCTTGGCCTGAAACCGGCTCCTGATGAGAGTTAATAACAGTGCTGGAAAGGGCATGTCTGGTATGGTTAAGTTTAGCAGCAAAGTTCACAGAGTGCACATGGAGCTTGGAGGCAAGCTTCTTAGCTCTTTGAGATTCGAGACCCAGTTCTTTGAAAGGCTTCAGAGTGTGAGTGTTGTAGATGGTGCCGTCCACACCCAACAGGATGATGTGAAGAGTAACATAGGCTCCTTGGAGAATGTTGCAAAGGTCTTTGTGCTGTTCCTTTGCGGCGTTCAGCTGGTTCTGAGGTCTGGTGTCCTCACAGTACTTGATCTCGACAAGGTGGATGCCACGCCGAGGTTTGCTGAGGTCTTTAAGTCGGTGCTGTCTGGGGTTGGTGGCTCTACTGGTGGCTGGCGGTGCTGCTGAGGTGCTCCCAGTCTCCCTCAATTGCTCCCTGCCATTTTGAAGAACCCACCCCCCTACAGAATTGTTACATAAAGCGCGTCTAATTGGGATGAATGCAGAGGCACACCTGATAGAGATTCACTGAGCTTGGTATCCAGTGTTTTTGCTGTGTAATTTTTGCTTATGTTAAGCGCGTCTTTTTGGCATTAGTGAAGAGGCACACCTGATAGAGATTCACTGAGCTTGGTATTTAGTGTTTTTGCCGTGAAATTGATGCATTAAGCGCGTCCTGATAGAGAACCACTGAGCTTGGTATGTCATTCTTTTGCCGTGTATTTGTTACACGTTCAGCGCGTCTTTTTGGGATCAGTGAAGAGGCATACCTGATAGACATTCACTGAGCTCGGTGCTCAGTGTTTTTGCATTTATTCCTAAACCTGAGAGAGGAGGTCCCACACAAATGTGCAGGCAAAGAAGCTGCTTCTTCTTTAGTGACACATAGTAAATGGTTGGTATCTTATTACGAGGTTGTTTGTCTATGATAAACATTTCTTGAATGTGTGCAATGCCAGAGCCAATGCTTATGCTTACCAAACTTAAATCAGTGTTCTTTCCTACTTTTCCAAGCCGGAAGAGTTTGCACCATGCAGTGCTTTACTTCACTTAAAATCTGATAGTTGGTAGAGGACGAGACATCAATTATATCCCCATGAATATTATAAAATTGTTCCTGGTGGTGTACCTCTGCCTCCCAACCACCTGATCCCCATTCATAAGCCCCCCCCTCTTACTCTTTTCCAGCAAGTCTTTCTTTGTGGTCTAACAGTTTGTTTTGTATGTTTTTATACTGGATATCACGTAATTGCCCTTACACTCACAATTACAAACTCACAAACACACCCTTGTACTCACATTTACACACAGACATACACACTCTCTCAGTGTCACTCACACACATACACACACACGCACGTCTACACAAAATTACGTGTTTAAAAGCAACAAATATGTACAAGCAAATTTTTAAAACCTATTACTTATGTGCTGAGACTAGATGTTGTGACTTGAAAAAATAAGAGCAGTAAAAGGCAGCAACAAACAGAAAACCCGGTCAAAGGTTTCCATCAAACAAATTACTATAGATGTTAGACAATTACATCATGATGAACAATATTAGCCCTTACTTGCAATTCACATGCCTTCTATTTCACTTGGTAAGTAATTCATTACTGTGTATTACCTTTAGAACCTTTGCATTCAGTTGTACGTGCAGTCCGTTTGTATATAAATTGGGTTATTTTTGCTCGATCACACAAAGTAAACCAAAAACCAGACACAAGGCATCACTCTGCCATGGAAGATTAAGAGGGCGATGCAGCGCTACTTATTAACGAGTGTAGCGCCCTCTCAACTTCGCATATTTACAAGGAACAACGCAGATGATGTCCTTTCAGGATGGGGTTCATTTGAAAGTATGTTTGTTATATGCCTTTATCGTCCTCACCCCCTCTCAAACAGACTTGTTGTTTGCTGCGCTGCTAAGGTAGACGGTCCAGAAGATAGCGACAACGTTGATGTATAGGATCCTGTGTGAAGCACGGATTCCACTGGCACCGTCAATAAACGAACAAACACTTGCAGAAAGTGTGAAGATACTCCCAATATAATAAAAATACAGCCAAATTAAAAGCAAGAATTTTGCTCCGTGTGGCAATGGGAGCAAGTCCGGAAGTGAATTAGGTCGGATGTTCCTAGCCAAAGAAAAAAGTTGACACAGGTTTGATGCAGAGATCCACCAAGCAGGGCACAGGTACAAGGAGACGTAAACCCTGCAACAAGGATTTAGCAGCATTCTGGCTCTCAAGACACATTTCAAAAACTCCCCAGGTCCCAAGGTGGCCCCCTGGAAACAGTGGACTCCCATCAACTAATACTGGGGCTTCCATCAATTATTACTCTACTGCACAGTCACACACAGCGTACACAAGCAAGTTATCTAAAAAATCTCCACAATTTAAGGCAGCCCTACACAAAAACGACATTTTATTCTGCATAAAAGCTGCAACTACATAGCTTCTCTCTCTCTCTCTCTCTCTCTCTCTCTCACTCTCTCTCTCTCTCTCTCTCTCTCTCTCTCTCTCTCTCTCTCTCTGTGTCTCTCTCTCTCTCTCTCTCTCTCTCTCTCTCTCTCTCTCTCTCTCTCTCTCTCTCACACACACACACACACACACACACACACACACACAGACCTACCGCAGATCGAGGGGCACATAGCCAAAGTTTATGATGTGGGCAGCGGGCCACACCACGTAGTTGGCCTTGAGGGTGGGCTTAATCTTCGCTTGGGCTGAGGCTATGGCCCTGAAGTTGAAAAGAAAAATTTCAGAATGGGGACTGGTGCAAAAGCTAAACAACACTCTCAGTATAAGTATCTCAGCTGAGCAATTATTGAAAAGATGCACATTTACTGTCGAAGGTTTGAAAGTAGATAGACATGACAGATAAGGGACAGGTACACAAGCCATTGAAAGGCAGAGTATAGTCACGCGCGCGCACATGTGTACACTTGCACGTACACAAACATGCACACACATCACATAAAAGCAGCACACGCGCACACACACCTCTCTGGGTGGCCTTCCAGTATTGTCATGACAGCAAAGAAGACGCAGGTCATAAAGGGGGTCATCAGGAGCTGGTCGGAGCACATCTTGAGGATCACGGCTAGTGGGCTGGTAGGTGTATCTGGCAGGATGATCTGTACACATGTGTAGGAGGGGAGCAAGGTTAAGGGTGTGAGGACGGAAGGGCAAGGGTGTTTTGACGTTCAAACACATCTCAGATATAGAACATATATTTCAGTAGTGCGTGAAAGACATGTATCAAAACATCTTTGGCGTTTGTTCAAAACATAACAACAACGATTCACAGATGCTTCCAAGGCAAGAACCAAGGCAGCACCACGTTTAGCACAGTAAAACTGCATCACAGATCACAGACGGCTAACCCGGTGCAAGAAGCTGTAGCAAAAAAATAAGCTGCTTTCTAAATACGTCGCACCTTATCCAACAGCGCAAACCACTGGTGCGCTACGGGCGTGGCCAGCAGCACCGAGAACAGCATGAAACGAGCCGCCCTTGCGGGATCATACTTGAAGTTGGCGAGCCCACTCCCAGCTGGCTGGCCACTGCCGGCTTGCTCTGAAGAAGGAACGAGAGGGCCTGCTGGGCTCGCAGCTACTTCAAAAGCTTTGCTCACACTGCTGCTACCCCGCCGGTCTAGTGACGCCTCGCTGCCAGGTTTGCCGGTGCTCACAGTGCTGCCAGCGCCCACGTCCGTGCTCCCAGCTTTTAGATGCTGCTGCACTTGGTTGGTGGAAGGGGGTGAGGACTTGAGAAGGAAAGGGAGGATTTGGGCGAGCGTATCCCTGCAGGTCCAGTTTCACGGGGGAGAAATGGTGAGCAGCGTGGTTACTACAGCACGTTGCACCTGGAGCAAACAGGTGACTGTGGCAGTAAGGCGTACAAGCTTGTGGGGCGCTTTGTAACAGATCACGTTTTGCCCATATTTTGGAGTCCCCACTCATATTAACTTCTTGCAAACTCTTTGCAAAGGAGCAAATATAACGTGTGTCTTGTGCCTTGCCTGTAAGTTCCCACCAGAAAACTCACTGCTGCTTTCTCTGTGCTTGGTAATGCCTCAATCAAGCAGGTTAGACTGGAAAACACCATGAACGCAGTCAAGGCAGTCTAGTGTGTAGTGTGTAGTGCATGAGCTAGCGCTTGGAACCTACCCCAGTAGAGTGCAGACGGCAGCAGTGCACATTTTAGTGAGCAGGGGCGCCACGGACAAAGCACTGTGCGCACGGGATTAGGGTAGTGAAAGGAAACGTATACAGGTCTGGTGCCATGCCAAAAGAAAGCTAGAACGAGGTGTTTCCGCGAGTGTTATGTGTTTCTTAGTGGACACGGACGTGTATTATAATAAGTGTGGGATTGATTGTGCATTGAGTGTCAACGTGTGTGTGTGTATGTGTGTGTGTGTTTGTGTGCGTGTGTGTGTGTATGTGTGTGTTTGTGTGTGTGTGTGTGTGTGTGTTTGTGTGTGTGTGTGTGTGTGTGTGTGTGTGTGTGTGTGTGTGTTACACATATGAAAAATGTAGCATTGCTTGTCAAGCTTGTGATTTATGAAGCGCACTTACAGAGAAGAGAGGGACAGAACCTACGCCACATCATTCAATGCAGAAGGATTGTTGCTAGTCATTTAGGCAACGCAATCAACATAAGCATCTTGTTATTGTCGTTTAAGCATCGCTTACTGTAAATAGCTGGACCACAAGCGCCCGAACTGCGCGACAGGGTTTCCTAGGAAAAGATAGCACAGCGTGAAGGTCGCGGCCGCACTGTGTGTAAGAAGGGAACCAGGATAGGGTTGAGACTCCACCTGTCTGTTTGTTCTAGAACTTCTCCTTGCCTACTTCCAAAGACTTACAAGACTAAGGCCGTATTTCTGCCGTGCGAGATCAAACCCTTGCTGCCCTCGTTCAGTCCTTTCCCTCTCTGGATGCTGCCTCCGTTGCTGTGCTGCATTTTGGTGCTGTAGGCAGAGTGAAGGCTCCTACTGCCTAGGAAACTACTAGCGAGTTCCTCGTTTGCTGGGGTAGCAGGTTGTTGATTTTGAGAAGCCTCTCCCTTTTTGCAGTGCACGAGCAGGTACGGCCTTGCCAGTGCCGTGCCACCACGGGACAATGGCTGGTGCGACGGAGGGGCAAGTCTGCGAAGGAAAGACCTTGGGATTCGCTTGAGCAACGCCGGCTGCATTCAAGTCCTAAAATTGGACTTCTCGCAGAAAATAATTCATTGTGGCATCGAGGTCGCGCGAAAATTTTAAAGCTCGCGAAATGTAAGTCGTAACTTAATCACAGTGACGCTAAGCACCATGACTCATAGCTGCACCCCCGGGGCTTCTGGGGAAGTTGAGCTCCCTTCTGTAAGTTGAACGTTGTGGACAGAGGGGCGCACGCACGCACGCACGCACGCACACGCACGCACACAGGCACTCACACGCGCGCACACACACACACACACACACACACACACACACACACACATACACACACACACACACACACGCACACGCACACGCACACGCACACGCGCACGCGCACGCGCACGCGCACGCACACACACACACACACACACACACACACACACAGGCACGCAGGCACGCACACACGCACGCACGCACGCACACACACACACGCACACACACACACACACAAACACACACGCACACACGCACACACGCACACACGCACACACGCACACACACGCAGGCACACACACACGCATGCACACACACATGCATGCACACGCAGAAGCACACACACACTCACACGCACACGCACACGCACACACACACTCACACAGACATAGACACACTTATACACACAATATACGCATGCCTAAGTCCTCTCCCACTGAATTGTAACAGGGCGTCAACACTGAAGACATGGCTTGGGACCCGACAATGGCATCCTGCTGCATCAAAGACCTGCAGAACCAACGCAAAGGCGATGCAGTCCGGCAAAAATTGCTGGCTGTTGACCCTACCCGCTCCCGCCCAACCGTGCTTTGTACCAGTATACCATCAGAGTTAGCAGCAGGTGTGATTGCTACAAACACTGTTTTCTTAAGAACAGGGGGAGGGGGAAAGAGAAGAAAACCTCAAACTCAATGAATGCGCAACGCGCTGTGTGTGTGATGGCACAGGATCCCAAAGCACAGCTCCAGATAGCAGGGAAGAGCACAGCAAGGAGAAGGTAGTGCACGAGAACGAGAAGGGCAGTGATGATGACGAGGTGCTGGCAGCTTTGAGGGACAAGAGGAAGGGAGAGCTGCAGCAGCGTGTGCAGCAGGCGAGCTTTGGACGTGCAGCAGGCTATGGGCAGCTGAACGATGTGTCGGGCGCTCAGCTCCTGGTGCGTTGTGGCTGTCCTTTTGACGTGCAGGCAATTTTGTAGCATACCTGTTGCTGCACAACAAATGTAAAAAATGGGGCAAGAAGAAGGGCGCAGCACAGTTTCGTCTTTTGTTCTTTGTCATCGATTTGAAACGAGTTTGAAATTTTGTAGCTTGTAACCTGAGACTTTGTCAGCCTACTTTGTAGGCAAAAGCATGTAGGAGACTTAAGATTTGGAGCTAGGATCCATAGGGGCCCGCTAGGATCAGTCATGTAGCCTTGCCGTCACTGTGTTTCCTTGTTATCGAATTTCTGTTGTAAGCCGGTAAGCTAGTTGAGATCTAGAACCCTGTCCAGGAGTGCTTTTGAACCAACCTGTTGGAGACCGCCTATTGCAGCTGCTCTGTGCCTTTCCCGATAATCTGATCTGACTGGTTTGCTCTGGTGCTTTTTGCTATGCAGGAACGCTTAGAGTCTTCAGGCGGCTGCTCTGTCTGCCACCGCGCGGTAGAAGGGCATGAGGTGGGTGTGCCGTGTGTTGTGCAGTGCATGTTGTGGTGGGAGTGGGGAGAGGCATACACACAAGCGTGAGGACACAATCTCCACAAACTCTGATACAATTGAAAGCTTTTAGACGCCTTGAAGATGTCTTTCAATACCATTACTCTTGCAGCCCTCAAACCAACTTGACCAGCATCTAGATGCCTTAGCCCATGTGTACCAGGGCACCCTGTTCCTGCGTTCGCTGGTCGGGCGCAAGTCTCCCCTCACAGCACAGCTTGGACTGCCCGGCCTCCCTGGTGGGCACAGATCTCTAGACTGAATGAATTCGAGGTTAGGAGAGGTTAGAAGAGGTGGCATGCGAGGTTAGGAGAGGTGGCATGCACTGCACGGCCTTGCAGGAGCTCATCACTTAATCCTAGTCCTGATGATAGTGTTGTGTCGGCCAACACAACAGCTTCAGGCCAGCCTCATGCAGAATTCTTGCAGAACGAAATTTGATCTTACATCAGTTTATCATTGCTCCTCTCTGTCAATTGACTGAGAAATAACTTACTGTTATTGGATTCCTTTCGCATTCTTGCATCCAGAACAGTAAATCTTTAAAAGGGGGCCTGGACCCAGACGTTGCTAACTTTCCGAAGGCCTTCCATCATTTTATGACAGCTAGCTGCACGAACTTCTCCACCGTGATCAATGCTGCCTCTGCCACTGCGCCTGCTGCTCCTTTTGCTGCTTTCTTCTAACAAGCGCACTCTTTTTCTCCCACTTGTCTTAAGCCTGCAGGCTAACAGTGTGCTTCCCTCATACACAAAAGGCAACACCCTTGTGCATTGCAGCTCTGGTATGTTTTCGCAATGGAGCTGTGGTGGGGCGGACTGGGTTACTCACTTTTGGGCCACCTGATGAAGTGTTGGAGGAACTGGTGAGTGGTAAGGAGGGGAATTAAAACAGCTTCTAAGTTCTGACTAGCTCTACCCCACCTGAAGAAGTGTTGGAGGAGCTGACGAGAGAACAGAGGGGGTCTATTCGTAACTGGGATACCCAAAGAAAACTTGGTTGGTGGTATTGGAAATGAAGAATAACGTGCAAACAGGTGTTCTGGTTGAGTGATAGATTCACAAAGCACAATCTGCTCAGTAATTGGGCCAAAGGGTTTTAGGCTGCTTTTGTGTGGGAAAATTGGGAAAAAATAGCAGGTGCGAATATTTACCCTATACTCCAACATCATTGAAAAAGGCCGCAGGCAATGTAGTTAAGTTCGGTTGAGGCCAAGGAACCTTGTAGATACGGCAAGGTCCTATACATGGTGCTTGCGTAAGTTTTAGTTAGCACGTCACCTCCGTTGTTGGCTCTCCGTTGCTGCAATTTTCCTTTCCCGCAGGCACATTTAGTGCACAGCATACATTTTGTCCGCTCATCTTCAGAAGTTCATGTCAAGCTTTTATATACTGTGGCTTGCACTATCCTGTTTCTTTATCTCCGTAGCTGTTAAGAAGAAGCCAACATCCTCTGCCATCTCATCCTTAAGTGTCTCGCGTCGCTCGTTATAATTGTAGTGACTTGCATCATCCTGTTCTACTATCTTGGCAGCGGTTGAGGAGCAATTGTCGTTGTCTGGTCTTTGCCACCTCGCCTTGCTCTGATCCCTCTTCCCTGCTCTGATCAGGTCGTTGACTACCTGAGACGACTAGGAGTGCTGAAACATACAACAAACTCCAGAGGTAGTGCATGCCAAGGTCCAGGGAGCCAAGGAAGTAGTGACAGCGAGGTAAGGGTGACACAGCCAAGAAAGGAAATTCTGCTGTAGTGGAGATAGGCATGTCAGGCATCAGTTCAGCCAATGAATTAGCATAAGTTACAGTCATAATGTCGCAAACCAAATGCAATTGGGCTCTGTTGTTCGCAATGCACTCGATGTAAGTCTTTGTCATCAGCCCTGGTCACCAATCCCATCGCTCCTCTCTCAAAATTAGTATGGAAAATCGAGCAGACCCTTTGTCAAATGGCCAGATCAGGTGGTCAGGAAAACCGACTGAATATGTTTGGGATCTGGATGGCTTATGCACACCTTTTTATTTGCTTGTGTGCGCAGGGGGACGAAAATGCCCAATGCAGCTGGAAAAGTCCACCATGCGAGGTCTGTGGGCGTTGCTATCCTCACGAGCATGTCAAGGCACTTTATAGGGAACATAATCCAAGTGATGAAGAAGGTTCTGATTTTGATTAATAATCTTATAATGTGCTGCTGTGCTGGTCACGGTTGATTATGTCCCCCAATTGTTTTGTCTGCTTCGAGCAGTTGAGTTACAAGCAAACCTGTGCACATGGACGTTTAAATTGTTGCCACGTGGTATGCCATCATCGGCAATTGGGCATAACTTTCCCTTGCTTTTACCAGCGAAATAAAGGAGAACTGTACACATACAGCATATGAAACTAGCAAATGGATTTTCAAGATAAGAACGCCAATAAAGAGGGGGGGAAACGATAAGGTAAGGCTCTGGTGGGCATCTGAGCGGAAGCTTGGAAAAAAGCCTGTAACCAAACCAAAAAAACGCTAGAAAAATCAAGGAAACAGGGCTAGGCACTTAGCTACAAAAGAGGCAACACCAAAAATATCAGGTTGGTT
>Ga0307974_1001376_pt1 | contig 16709 bp, 20 predicted proteins | sample OrgLakmetagen784_FD_201812 | JGI IMG/M metagenome (GOLD analysis project Ga0307974, IMG submission 201812) | Saline water microbial communities from Organic Lake, Antarctica - #784 | ecosystem: Environmental > Aquatic > Non-marine Saline and Alkaline > Saline | place: Antarctica: Organic Lake... | reverse complement strand
GCATGCACTTCCTCCTGCTCCTGCCCCAGCACACAAATGCTCGGGGTGCCAACATGGAACATGCACATTAATTAAGCTCCTCCGACGCTCTAGGAAATTCGTTGGGCTGCGCAATAATGTCTTTGCTTGTCCGCATGCACAACACATACAAACACTTGAAACACCCAAACACGCATACATACATACACACACACACACACACACACACACACATACATACACACACGCACACGCACACGCACACATACAAACTCACACACACTAAAACACACACACGTACACATCCACACGCGTGCATATACACACTTGGCGACTTGCAGGATGTTAATGCACAAGACCACAGAAGAAGGGGAGAAGCAAGAGCCTGATTACCATGTCGTCACGAGCGTTGTGCGTTACATGCTTGATCAGGACCAACTTAAGGCCGTGCGAGAGGTGGGTTGCTGTTTTTTTTATACCTGAATGTGTATGCGTGTTCATGCGTTTGAACATGTGTTTATATGTGCGACACAACATTGACCCATTTTTAATGTGCTGGCCCTGCAGACTTGCACAAGACGCACGCTCGCGCTCTCTCTCTCTCTCTCTCTCTCTCTCTCTCTCTCTCTCTCTCTCTCTCTCTCTCTCACACACACACACACACACACACACATACACACACACATGCAGTTGTGCAGCTTCATCCTAACACTGAAAGAGAACGAGCAGGGGGCCAGCTACTTTGACTGGTGAGACGCAGTTTATAAATTCAAACACAACACACACAAACACACACACACATGTTTATGTGCTTGTTTGTGCTCTTGCTGTGAACGTTGATAGGGCAAGTGCTCAGCACATAGTCAAGCACTCCATTCACACCTTGATAATCACTCAATTCACACTTAGTCAATCATACAGCTTGCACGTAGTCAAGCACTCAATTTGCACGTTGCCAAGCACTCAATTTACCAAAGCACCTTCATTGTAAGGCCTTGATTGCAGCTTGTTTGGTGTGGTGAATTCTGGGTTTTGTTTATATTGTTTTAGCATTGCGCACACAGATACCTGTGTGTGCTTCCCTGCATTTGACGCGCGTTGCTGTGACCTTTCCCGCCCGTTGCTGTGAGCTTTCGCTTTATGATCCTGCCTGATAATTGTTTCCGCCTGATAATTGTTCCTGCCTGATAATTGTTTCCCGTCCTGTGTAGGGTTGGCTAATACCATACAGACATACGTATATAAGGTGTGTCTATGGTGTTTTTAGCAGGGAAATCACGATACATACAGTCATATATGGTGTACAGGTTCTGGCCAGCCCTAGTCATGTGGCGTAAACGCAGCCTTGCTGTGTTGCAAATTTAAAAACGGATGTGCAAAACCATTTTAAACCGTGCTCGTGCACCAAGCAACTCCCTGCTGCGGGCTGTTGCTGCTTTTAAAGCAATGGGGTGATGCACACCACACATAGACACACAGTGGTTAGTGCATCTGACCGTCGCGCATGACCTGCACCGCATGTCCTTGACCACATGTGTGCACACCACATAGACACACAATGGTTAGTGCATCTGACCGTCGCGCATGACCTCAATCTTTTCCACCGCTCCCAGCCGTGTTTGTGTACCACTCCCAGCTGCAGCCTTGCACTGCTCTTGGCCCATGGCACATTGCAAATGTGTGATGTACAGGGTTGGCCAGAACCACATATTTACGGTGCATATACGGTATTTTTTGCAAACATTATTCAAATATGTAGTAACGTACGGCGTATATATGTATATATTCGGTCCTGGCCAACCCTATTGATATACCCTACCAGCACATCGTGCAGTTTGGTACAGTTTGGTCGCCTGCTTTTTGTATGTGCATTTCTCCCACCTGTGTCGGTTCACCACGTAAAGCTAGGTCTGGGCACCACCCCCTGCAGTGAAAATTTGCTGCTGCTAGCTGCTGCTGCTTGGCAGTGTTGCGTCGACAAGCATACCACAATAACAAGTTTAATGTGAATCGCATCTGACCGTCACGGACATACTCGTCTGTAAGCGCCACCTGCAGCTGCGAGCTGTCGCAAGTACTAGGCATTGTTGTGTGCACAAGCACACCACAGTTGTAACCAGGGATAGGTCATTCGGTCATTAGGGACGTTCAATACGGTAAGATACGTGTTGAATACGAAACGGCGTAGTATATGAATACGCCGTATGGCACATCCCTGATTGTTAACATACATATACTCTCCAAATGTCCAGACCGGCATCTCAGACTTAGACGTCTACTTTTGTATGTTTGTGTGCGCCACTCGCAGCTGTGACCTGTCGCTGCTGCTGGGCAACATGGTGGCCCATCAGCACGCTAAGCAGGCAGCCGAGATCATCTACGCGTTTTACTGTGATGAATCTGAAGAGGGCCGCATGTACCATGTGAGTGTCGGCCTACTCAGCAGTGCCCCTGCTCACACACGTGCACGCGCACGCGCTCACACACACACACATATACAAACACACACACCAATATACAAACACATAAAGCACTTACACATGCACACACACACACATGCAGGCGGGCATTCCTTTCCTCCTAGGCTCCTTGGTAGATTTCCAGCAAACACAGTGGGCAGTAGAGCTGGCTGAGCGACTGATGTACGACGAAGAGGACTACGGCGCAGATGTGGACTACACGATAGTAGGATGGTGCATGTCACAGGTGTGTGTGTGTGTGTATATGTGTGTTTGTGTTTGAGTCTGGTGAAGGGTGGGTGGGGTCATAAATGCATATTGTTTGTTTTTGGGTGCAGGTGTGGGTGTGGTTGTGCGTGCATGCACGTGCATACTTGCTTGCCTGCACGTGTGTGTGCATGCAAAGTTGTTTGTTTGAAGCCTCCTGCTCAGGCTCTTCTGAAGTGGCTCCTTCCCTCTCTCTCTCTCTTTTCTTCTCTCTTCTTGCTCTCTCACTACAAAACACACACACCAAAACATGCACACACATACACTGGCTCAACAGATGGTGTCTGCTGGAAGGGTTGACTGGGCTGCCAGCATATGTGAGGGCCTCAGGGCTGACCGCCTGCACTGGTAAGTGTAGTTCACAGTGGACTAGCTGTCTGCTTGTACTGGTGGGTGTAGTTAACGTATTTAACCCACTGTCTGCTTGTTTTTGCATGCATCCTACTTGTGGCCTGCCACTCATGTCGATGTGTTGAGGAGGCTAGGAGCTGGGCGCTTGGATGTGTGTGCATGTGTCAGTCAGAGATAGGCGTGTGTGCATGCTGCTGGTCTGCTTCTGACGTCAATGCGTGGAGGAATCAGGGCTGAGCTTATGGATGTGTGTGCATGTGTTAATTAGAAAGTGGTGTGCGTGCATGCTGCTGGTCTGCTTCTGATGTCAATGCGTGGAGGAGGCTAGGAGCTGGGCGGTTGGATGTGTGTGCATGTGTCAATCAGAGAGTGGCCTGTGTGCATGCTGCTGGTCTGCTTCTGATGTCGATGCATAGAGGAATCTGGGCTGGGCAGTTGCACAGGTGGGTGTTTGTCAAAGTGTGACATGCGCCTGCGTCCGTGTGTGACATGCGCCTGCGTCCGTGTGTGACATGCGCCTGCGTCCGTGTGTGACATGCACCTGCGTCCGTGTGTGACATGCACCTGCGTTCGTGTGTGACATGCACCTGCGTTCGTGTGTGACATGCACCTGCGTCCGTATGTGACATGCACCTGCGTTCGTGTGTGACATGCACCTGCGTCCGTGTGTGACATGCACCTGCGTCCGTGTGTGTCATGCACCTGCGTCCGTGTGTAACATGCACCTGCGTCAGTGTGTAACATGCGCCTGCGTCCGTGTGTAACATGCACCTGCGTCCGTGTGTGACATGCACCTGCGTCTGTGTGTGACATGCGCCTGCGTCCGTCCGTGCGTGCACGTTGTTGAGTTGCCTACAAGCTGCCGATGCGTATGTGAGATCCCTTAGACTGAATGCACTGGCAGGTGGTCTTATTGTTGGACGGTGTGTAACGTTATAAAAGCGTAAAAGCCGCCCAGACTCCTCCCTTTCTGTTACGTCCCCTTCTGTTACGCAGACTCACAATGTTCTTGTGTCTTACTTGCCTGACAAACACACACACACGCGCACACACAATTTCATACACGCACATGCACACACACACATACACACGCATGCACGCAATCATACATACACATACAAACACTAATACACACACAGGTTCCAGATGCCCCAGCTATTAGACGCTGTGGCGTCTTGGAGTGATGCCTCCTTTGCTCAGGCCATCCGCAGCTGCATGGGTGGAGGTGCAGGTAGCATGCGTGTTTGCTTTCATGGTAGATAAAAGAGGACACCACTTATAGCATTTCAGAATGATGCCTCTTTTCCTCAGGCCATCCGCAGCTGCATGGGTGGAGGTGCAGGTAGCATGCGTGTTTGCTGTCATGGTAGATAAAAGAGGACACCAATCTTTGACTGGTGCTGTTTCTTCAGTGAGCAGCCGCCTCTGGGATGAGGTGCTGGGTGGGCGGGCTGCGTCGACAGTACAGTGATGAATGTTGTGAGGGACACGTTGGAGTGTATGGGTAGGTTTGTAAGTACTGTGATGTGTTTTTGGCTTGCATCTGTGCTGTGGAGCAGAGGGGCTGCTTCCAGCAGGCGCTGTGCCTGTGGGTTGCTGTGAAGGTGGGTGTGACGAGTGGTGGTGTGGAGGGGGTACCGTGGGGGAGGGAGTGTGTGCGTGCAGGCTGCTGAGCAGTGACGAGGTACAAACAAAAATGTGTTGCCATGGTGAGCAGGCACACATTCCAGTGCCTGTACACGTACATGTAAGGGCCCTACACACACACACACACACACACACACTACACCCTCTTATTATGTACGATGCACGAGAAACATATCAAACCAAGAATTCCCTGCATTGTGCAATTGTGTGGCTGTGAATGTGTGAGCACATATTTTTACGCACAGGCCCTAATGCTAGCGGCCCTTCCTACAGTGGTACGGCTCCCCCGACAGGACTGGTCACTAACCCCCAACAGCTGCAGCTCCAGCAACCACAGCTGTTCCTGCAACAGCAGCAGCAGCAGCAGCAGCAGCAACAGCATCTCCAGTCCTGGTCGCAAGCTGCCCCCCCTTACGGTGCGTGTCTGTTGGGGGTGGGGGTGCGGGTGTTGGTGTGGGGGTGGGAGGGTGTTGGGGGTGTTGGTGTGGGAACGGTTATGGGTGTGGGTGTGGGTGTTGGTGTGGGTGTGATTGTGTGTGTCTGTGCGTGTGCGTGTCTGGGTGTGGGTATGTGTGTGTGTCTGTGCGTGTGGGATAATGTCGAGCATGGTTCGTAGGGATCAAGTGTGGGTGTCACTTTCCAGTTGAGGTTGCTTTCAAACAAAGCATTTTGAACGTAGAGAGTATATATAATGTTACAACGTGCGCAGCGTACTATTGTTAACCAACGGCTAAGGCAGTGGGGTGGTTTATACTACTTGTATTTAAGGACTGCCTTTTGGAGTCGAACCAGCTTATCCGGTCACCGTTGGACTAGGCTCCAGTTAGTTATACACCTTTTCTCAAGGGACGTGTACACACGTAACACTCCCCCCCACCTGGTCCAGCCTCCGGCTGTACCCTGGGTGGCACCTTGCCCTTATGTACCTCCAGTACACCAAGGACTCGCACCATGCTACAACATGTGCCAAGTTCTCTCACATAAACAGCTACTGTTTTTGATCAAGCGTTTACCATATCAATGGCTTTCTCTGCTAGGCCATTCTTAACCTTGTATTTCCTGATATCATCACAAGTCAGAAGTCCCTCCTCTGGCTCCCACTCGTTATTATTTTTCGTGTAGTTGGCCCATTTGATAAGGAACCTGTAAAAAGCCTTTGGCTTCTTATCTCTGCCCTTGCCTCTGGAGAAAGTGACCACTTGATGATCTAGCAAGGCTTTTACCTCAAACAGAGGCTCACCATCCAAAAACTGCAATGGAGCTGGTGGCTTGGTACGCTGCCTGCTAGGCAGATCACCTGACCTTTGCAAGTATGGCTTCACAAGATTAACATATATGGAACACTTATTGTGTATGCACGTCCATTCTCTGGGTAACTCCAGCTTTACTGCAACATTACCAACCATGCTGTCCACCTCAAAAGGACCCATATCCGAGGGTTTGAGGTTCTTGACACCAGGACCTGGCTACCTGAGGTTCTTCGTACACAGCAGCACCAGATCTCCTGGGTTAAACTTTAACTCCCTACGATGTGCATTCTCTCTCTGCGCCATACGATTCTGAGCAGCCTGCAATTCCTGCTTGGCTCTCCTTTCTGCCCCTTCAATTCCTTCCACAAAATCACGCGCACTAGGCACCAACCTAGGCAAACTTGCAGACACCAGAGTGAGAGGGTGCATGCCATTATTAAGAAAAAGGGTTAGGTCTTCAACTAACCTCTTGCGTCTCCTACTTGCTCAAAGAGCAGAACCAGGAGATGGGGGAAGAAGTAAAAGGGTCAGATACACAAAGGAGAGAATGCAGAGAAATGCAGAGAAAGGGTACAGGCAAATGAATTTGAAAAGGAACAATTGCGGGACTTTTCTCTATTTGTTTAAGCGCGCAAGGTGCCTTCCGGGGAGGATCACACGTGGAGAGCCCTACGCACTTCCCACATTCTTCATCCTGTCTTAAACCGCAGCCTAAGTATAGTAAGCTGCGCAATTTGTTACATATAAGGTGGGTCAGTACCCCACATACACGGTGTATACACGGTATTACTTGCAGGGATTTCATCAAATACGCGGTCATATCCAGAGTAAATGCACAGTTCTGGTCGACATTAATTAAATATGTCTAGTGGATGCTAGGGTCAGTCACGCAGCTTATGACGGACTTGTAATGTTCCAAATGCTTCAGTCCAAGGAGTGCATTAACCCAGAAGTGTGCACGATAGTGCCTGGGGTTGCGCACAAACCAACTTACACACACGCACCTTGTACGGCGCTAGGATCAGTCACGCAGACACTGACAACCTTGTCAGACAAGGCGCAGCCGCCAGAGTGTGCTTGCTACACAGCAACAAAGCCATTGACTCTAACCTTGGTGCTTGGGAGTTGAGCTGTGGGTCTGGGGTTAAGTACAATTAGACACATGCACGCACGCACACACACACTTTCAGGGATGCCTCCACATATACAACAGCAGCGCAGGGGTGGCCCCCCACACATTGCCCTTCATCCTTATGACCAGCAAAGATACCCAGGTGTGTGTGCTAATGTGTGTGTATGTGTGTGTGCATGCGTGCATGTGTGTGTGTGTGAGAGTATGTGTGCGCGCATGTGCATGTTTTACTTGAGGATGTACGTGTCCTTGTGAGTGTTTATGTACGTGTTTTCGTTTGTATGCTTGTGTATGTGTGTGCGCACTTGTGTGCGATTCACAGAGTCACCTTATCTTAGCAATTTGTGGTTGTCTCTCTTTAACTCTCCCAGACACAACACACACACAACACACAACACAACACACACACGCCACCTCCACCAGGGCCGCCACTCGCCAACGGCAACGGCAACCCTCGTGGCCCCTACCACCCAGGCCCACACCAGCTAATGCAGCAACAGCAGCAGCAGCAGCAGCAGCAGCAGTGGCAGCTGCAGCAGCAAGGGGACTTGGCAAATAGAGAGAGGGAAATGGCTCTGCTCAGGCATCAGATTGAGGCGCGCGAGCTGCAGCAGCGTATTCATGCGGCAGAGGCGCGTGCAGGAGGAGCAGGTGCGTAGTGGGTGTACAAGTGTGTGTGTATGTACGTGCGTGTGCGTGTGTGTGTGCGTGTGTGTGTGCCGTGTATGTGCTTAGTAGTTGAGCCGTGTAGGTGCTCTGTTCTCATCTAGAAACGTGAGCACGTCACCCTCAGCTCACTTTCTGTGTCCACTCAAAACATGTCCCTCTCTGCGCCCACTCTGCGTCCACTCAAAGCGTGCCACCTTAAGCGCACCTTTGCCTCCACTTAAAGCATGTCCCTTTCTGCGCCCACTTAAGGAATGTCCCTCTCTGCGCCCACTCTGTGTCCACTCAAAGCGTGCCACTTTAAGCGCACCTATGCGTCCATTAAAAGCATGTCCCTTTCTGCGCCCACTCAAGGAATGTCCCTCTCTGCGCCCACTCTGTGTCCACTCAAAGCGTGCCACTTTCAGCGCACCTATGCGTCCATTGAAAGCATGTCCCTTTGTGCGCCCACTCAAGGAATGTCCCATTTAGCCCACCTATGCGTGTAACATGTGCACATTGCTTACCTTTGATGCACATTCATGCCACTATAGCACAGACCCACATGCAAGTTGTGGACCATGCAATTCGTCAATGCGTCCATGCAAGGCACGTCCTTTTACAACAAAATATTGTGTTGCGGGTACGGCGGGTACCCATTGCCTGCCTTGTTCATGCACACTAATGCCACCATTGCACAGGCCCACACGCAAATGGTGGGGGCATACAATCCCTCAATGCGTCCATGCAAGGCACGTCCTTTTACAATAAACCATTGTGTTGCAGGTACCCATTGCCTGCCTTGTTCATGCACACTAATGCCACCATTGCACAGGCCCACTCGCAAATGGTGGGGGCATGCAATCCCTCAATGCGTCCATGCAAGGCATGTCAATTCAAAACCAGCAACGGCAGCCCCAGCCTCAGCAGCAGCCTGCAGCATCAGCATCTCCTGCCCCGACCGTGCCTAGGCCGCTGGTGGGTGATAGGTTGGGGTTGTGTGTGTGTGTGCGTATGTGTGAGTTGTGTAGCAGTCAGCACCCCCCCCTGCTTCAAACACATCTAGATTGCTGTTGGTGGAAAGGTTAGGATTGTGTGTGTGTGTGTGAATGTATGTAGCAGCATCCCCTGCTCCAAATATGTTAAGACCGCAGGTGGGTCAAAGGATGGGATTGTGTGGTGCAGCATTTGACCGTGGACCTCAGTGGCAGGCCTAGATACTTCAATTTCAAAAACAGATCATCAGAATGTAAGGTTGTTCCTGGTCTCACAAGAATCACTCCAACTTGCGTGTTTCGGTAGCAATTGTGCGGGGGGTGCGTGGGTTGATTATTTACCTTTAAACGACCTTTGACAGCCAGCAGCAGCCGAGGTCTAGACCGTCTGTTCAAAATAGTGAGAGACCATTGGGACGGTGCATGACGGTACGGTTGATGGTGCAGTCCAAAGATTGCAAAAAGGCCTAAAGTGGCATTTTGACCCATCAACTGTGTATCGTGATTACGGTGCAAAATGGCTCTGACAGTGCCCCGCTGCACAGCTCTGTTGTTCAAGATACCGTGCCTATGTATAGCACAACAACTTCACACGTATGGTACGTTCCCCAAAACAACCTCATACGTATACGCATATTTAGCAATTCAATCTCCCAGTCACCGCACCTTGCCCATATAATAAAAACCTAGGAGAGCCGTAAAACAACCTCATAAGGGTCGCAAAACAACTGGTTGGACCCTCTTGGGCCAGATTCAACATGTCTGATTCCCTTTACAAAAACGACATTTCATTACTAGCGTATCAATGGTAAATGAGGTTAATTGGCCAGGAGGTTAATTGGCCAGGAGGCTAATTGGCCAGAACCGTATTTACACGCCGTAAATGATCGTATATTTTATATTTGATGACATCCCTGCCAACAACCCCACACTTACACCATACATATATTGTTCTGGCCAACCCTATTGGTAAAGCGTAGTTTCGGGTATAACCCTGTGCCAATCCCTGTATACCTAATTTACTCATTACTACTCAGCACGATGCACACCCATTACTGCTAGTACACGATGCACACTGTCACACACTCATTACTGCTAGTACACAATGCACACTGTCACACACTCATTACTGCTAGTACATGATGCACACTCATTACTGCTAGTACACGATGCACACTGTCACACACTCATTACTGCTAGTACACGATGCACCCTGCCACACTGCCACACACTCATTACTACTAGTACACTCAATACTACTCATTACTACTCAACACGATGCACACTCATTACTGCTAGTACACAATGCACACTGTCACACACTCATTACTGCTAGTACACGATGCACACTGTCACACACTCATTACTACTAGTACACTCAATACTACTCATTACCATTCAACACAATGCACACTCATTACTGCTAGTACACGATGCACACTGTCACACACTCATTACTACTAGTACACTCAATATTACTCATTACTATTCAACACAATGCACACTCATTACTGCTAGTACACGATGCACACTGTCACACACTCATTACTACTAGTACACTCAATACTACTCATTACTATTCAACACGATGCACACTGCCACATAACACAACATCCAGCCACCCGATGGTTACGTCTTGTCTCTGCTCTCAGGCTGCTGCAACGCACCTAAACGCTCTCTATCTTACTCCTTAATCATTCTGGATGCATTCATGCATGTTGGCTTCCACACAAACTTGCATGTAAAATCACACGTGTCAAGGGCGTGTGTGTACTTTCACGTGCAAACTCCTGTGGAAGCCAGCATGCATGTGTTTGTATGTGCTGGAGAATAGCCAGATATTTTCCACAGCAAACCACCACAGCACACATTGCCTCACAACACAGCACACAAGCGCCCAGTCGTGTCTTGCCTCTGTCCTCAGGCTGCCAACGCTTGCCCATTTGTACTTAACATTATGTCTTGTCTCTGTCCTCAGGCTGCTGCTGCCAACGCACGCCCATTTGTACTTAACATTATGTCTTGTCTCTGTCCTCAGGCTGCTGCTGCCAACGCACGCCCATTTGTACTTAACATTATGTCTTGTCTCTGTCCTCAGGCTGCTGCTGCCAACGCACGCCCCTTTGTGCCTCGAGGGGGGGCAAGCAGCTAGAGAGTGTGCCTGTTGTGTTTGTGTATATTTCCAGTTTGGATGGCACCAGCGTCTGGCCTGGATGGCCTGTGAAGGCTCAACCTAGCTGTGAAATCAAGAGCATGTTTTAAAGCATGTGTGGTTCAAGGAGGCGTGAGCAGCTAGCGCTTGTGCCTGTGTATATGCTTGCACAAGCAAATGCGTATGGTTAACAATAGCATGCATGCCAATTCTTACCAACGTTTTGGTGCGGGCATCAATAGAATTGTTGGGGGTTGAAGGGAAAAGGGAGGGAGGGAGGGGTCATACAGCCCGCTCCTTGGCTGTGTATCGAGCTGTGTGCACTCAGTGGTCTCAGGCTATAGTCAAGCAGACTCCAGTCAAGAAGAATCAGCTATGAATATCAAGCTCGGGCGTTGAAAAAAAGGGATTAGTGAAGGAATTGCTCAATTTCATTGTCACGCTGTGCTAACAGTACTTATAACTATTTTCGTTTAACTACTGATTTGCTTCGCGCTCTTGTTTCTTACCCAATTCTTTCGTATCTACCGGTAATTAGTAATTTCATGGTTCAGAATCCGCATGCTTTGGTTTCAGGTACTAATGAACACACTTTGAACTCGTGCACGAAGCTCGTTCAGAGTTTGCATGCTTTGGTTTGCTGTCGCTCAGGTAGAATTGAACACACTTTGAACTCATGCACAAAGCTCGACGTCCTAGCACCATATTGCTGGGCAACTTGAAGGTGTGTCACCAACATTGCTTCACCGGCAAGACCTCACAGCTGTCACACGCCTTAGATGCAGCGCACTGTTTACTGCCGCAGCTTTGAGTGCGACAGGTCATTGATTGAAGTATTACTAGATGGAACCTGTTTTATGAGGCCCAATTACTATTTAAAGCGAAGTGTGTGAACTTGTGTGCGCATTTCCTCCCTGCGTTGTGTGCGCAAAAGAAAAGCAAGGTAAGGTTACGTTGCTATATATGCCTCAGGCTTTGTTTGCGCGAAAGAAAAGAAAAGAAAACTCCGCTGGTAGTGATAACACAGCCAGCATGATTAAGGGAGGGAGGGGGTTACTTAGGTGCCCGCACCAGGCAACCCCACACCGCGCAAACAAAAAAAAGAAATTAATGTGGGTCAGGGAACTTGTGTGCCGTAGCACCCGGACCCAATCCATGACTGTTGTTGCTTGTGTTATATTGCAGTGCATACCTTGTTTTTATGAGTGCAGATGCATGTATGATGGAGTGTTCGTTCAGTTTGTGTGTCAATTTTTTAATCTTATGGTGATCCAAATTAAGGTTTGCCAGAGGTTTGTCTGTATAGTCTTTGTAGATAGTCCCCATAGCTCCAACAAGGATCACGTGAAGCTTGACTTCCCTATATCCTTGTCTGTTTAGGTTGGCCACGAACATGCTGTGCTGTGCTTTTGCTTTTTGGAGTTGGGGATCAGGCCTAGTGTCTTCACAAAATTTAAACTCAATCAGGTGAACCTCTGGGTTGCGGGTGGTGGTTACGTGAGAGGAGCACACAGTGCTAGGTAGAAATAGGATCGCGTCAGGACGAGAAGAGGTTTATAAAGCATGTGCTGTTAGTTTTGGTAGCAACCAAGAGGGCAGTGTTTTGTTGGCAGTGTTTCTCAGATCTAGGCCTTGCTCTGATAGTTTATCTGCGCTGTCTATGTCAGTGTAGGCAATTTGGTTGGCACCGCATTGTGTGCGCACTAATCTTTTTTTGATTTTTGCGAGTGGGTCAAGGGGGTAGCAAACCCCCTACTACGAGGATGAAGATGACCCGGAAGTTACGAAATTAAAAGGAAGCAAGAGATACAGGCTGCAAGAAATAAAAGAAAGTAGGGGGGACGACCAGGGTGATGAGAAGAAGGGCAAAGCGAGTACGAGAAGGTCAAGCACGGGAAAGGAAAAAGGAAGGAAAGCCTGCGTACTTTGGTGCCCACGTAGAAAAAACAAAGTTTAGGAAGACAGGGCTAGTAGGAGTGAAAAGACAACGGGGCGATCTAGCTACACAACCTCGAGGCACTCAACATAATACCCAGGGAATCTAAGAGTTAGCCAGGATAAAAGCCATTGTGATGACTGGTGCGCCAAAACCAGCTCCAACACAACCCATAGCAGTGTTTTTTCCTAATCCAGCCATGCTGCTGGAAGTATTAACACTATGGTCTTACTTTACTTTGCTTAGTTTGATTTCCGCCTATTTATTGATTCGCCAGCATAGTCCAAATTTGGCTGCTTGCCCGGTATGCAGAAAGTCAAACAACCTGCAATGTTTTCAACTATAAGTTGGATTTTGTGGTAGAAAGAGATCAACAAAAGCTAGCTTTAGGCCACTGCTCAGCAAGCTACCATTTTGGAGGCCAGGCCCTGTAAAAGGCAAAGTTTTGAAATGTTACGAAGATCATTTGTCTTGATATCAAATCATACAAACACAAAGTCACCCAAACAAGGCTTAGTCACCTACTTCAAAGCTTTGGCACCTATACAGTTACTTATGACACCTTGCAAGCACACATGCACTCCTCCACAAGGTAGGAAACTATGCAAACTACCAGACCCTTACCGAAAATGGCACTGCCAATGGAGCCGCTAGCAACGCTTAACAAACAATATCCTTTGCCCCTGTTAAAATCAAGTGCATCATTATGAAGTACAGAACAGGAAACCTGCTGAGGTCGCTGTGCGCCGGCGTGCAGATCAGGACTATGAACGCCTACACGCTCACCACTGCCATTCAGCTGATGGACGTCTTGACCATGCCCACAATTAAATATATGCTGCATGGTTTAAGCGCTCGATTAATGTAGTGTTACAGCAGGTTACAGACATACTATTACGCCTCGTCACGTGCTACACAGGCATTGCAGCTACGGTAGCACGTATTCTGGACTTGCACAAGGGCTTCAGCCACCAGGCGAGCCAGCATACAACACAACCTCCCAGAGGGGCTGCAGCATGTGTGGCTGCGAGAGCAGCGATGCCAAACAGTGAAGAAGGAAGTGTGGTATGCCGTGTGCCTAGCTGCCTTGCTGACTGCCATGCACAGAGCTACTAGTAGGAGTAATGTTTAGCACCCAAGCCAGGACAGGCCTCGAGCCTACCCTGGCAGCCTCACGCTCGGACCTTCTAGAAGGTACTGAGTAGAATCTAGGGCAGTTGGTCTTCTCCTCGCAGCCCTTTAAGACTTTGCAGCCTGCCAAGGTGGTGTCTCCAGTTTCTCCGACCTAGGCCAGGTTCACCCCTTTGTGCTTGCTAGGCCAAACGGCTCCTTGGCTAGTCCACTACCATCCTAGCCTATTGAAAGTAGGCGGCAACATATGCAACACTCGCATAACAAAACTTTTCAAGGACTTGGGTCTTGATTTTCAGAGAGCTAAGAGAAACTTGCTTCCAAGCTTCGATAATATTTTATCGATTATGCTGCCAAATTGTCTATACCAGACGCGCACTTTCCAGTACTATTAACAACTCTCATCAGGAGCCGGTTTCAGGTCAAGCCTGCAACCCTCCTGATCCCCATTGATATTCATCTTTTTCTTTTGGTGGAGGAGTTTCACGGTATCCGATATTGGAGTGGCTCCTATTCCTTATTAAAAATGGGGAGTGGTTTTCACTGGCTGCGTTGTTCTGGCTGCGTTGTTAGTCAGCTTTATCCAATGACATTAAAAAGGCATCCCTGTCTGGATGCCCCCAACAAAAGGACTAGAGGCAGGGCGGATTGTATGGCTGTAACGGATCTACATCAAGCTGTCAGATTAACTCTGTCTATCTCACAGCCCCCCCTTGAAATGCATCGCATCGCACTGCGCCCCATTCTCCTCTCCCCCATCTCCCTGGATGGCCACCAATTGGGGTCGTTTCATATGCAACCAATCTTCGGCTTCTCATCAAAAGAGGAGAAATGCAGGGAGACGGTTTGATAGTGCATGGCAGTCCCACAACAACCTTATCCCCCCTCTGCGTGCACCCTGCATCAGGTAAATTGAAGACATGAACCTCTGTCGCAATGCAGACAAGATAGAATAGATGACAATAACATTAATCATCAGGGCAATTAGTGAGTGGCATTACTCAGGCCCTGTCGCTGGATGGATGTACCAAATAAAAAGCAAGGGCATCATCATCAAATTTGATAGGTAACCTGATCTGGTGAGTAGCCTTTCTGCAGTAAAAGTTTGTGGCTAATATGGTTTGGCCTGGATTGAGCTAGTGTGTAGTGACTGACCAGCAAGGTGCGCTTTCGCTGGGCACACCCATATTTGCTTCAAAGTGTGTGTGTATTAACAGCCTTGGATGAATTCAAGCACTCCCGGTAAAAATCTTGCAAAAATGAAACTTCCCATGCTCCTAGTATATTATATATATTTTTAAGAATGGTTTCGCCAGCTCGAAGGCTTAGAGATGGAAAAAAGTAGTGCTATGTATTGATTTACTCGGCTCCGTAATGGAGCAAAGCTTGGAAGCGGGATTGCTGAGGGTAGCCAACAATGAGAGCACAAAATTTGGATTAGAGAGGAGGAGGGCACACTTGCGCCACCAGGCTATATTGGTCAAAGTATGGCACACGCACATGCACACACTTGCGCACATGCACACGTACACACACACATGCACGTGCACGTACACACACACACACACGCTTACACACATGCGCGCGCACGTACACACACACACATACACACACACACACACACGCGCACACGCACACACACATGCACACACATGCGCACATACACACACATACACTCACATACACACACACACACACACTCACACACTCACACACACACGCACGCGCACACGCACACACACATGCACACACATGCGCACACACACACATACACTCACACACACACGCATACACACACATGCGCACTCATGCGCACATACACACACACTCACACACACATGCGCACGCACGTACACACACACACACATACACACACACACACTTACAAATGCAAACTCAGTCACACGCACATTCACTTATGCATATGTCTACGCGCACGTGCACATCTACACGTGCACGTACACACAAACACAAACACGCACGCGCAAACACAGAACAACACACGCATGCACTTACACACAACATGCACACAAGAGCATACACACTTTCACACACTTGCATACAGAGCAAGCGCTTGGATTGGTTGAAGAAACGAGGGCTTCCCTTACCTCCCATTCCCCTTACTCCAGAACAGAAGGATGAGTTCTACGAGTGCTTCGGGTGTGTTTGCTGTAAGCGTCACTCAGTCCTATGCATATACTGGCTGTGTTTTTTAACGTGCAGGTGTAGGTCAAGACAAGCGTCTAATGATCGGCTTATTGCAATTGATCTCTTGTCGTCTTGAGAAAACATTACTATGTTAAGTCCTGTATCGCATGTGTGGATTATAAGCTCAATCGTAGCATCCTGATGAGAGTGCTGCAAGTTGCAACCAACAATATCCACAGTTAAAAAGGGGCATTGTTAAAATGGTAAATTACCACGCCTGGTTTCCATTGAACCCATCATTGGTCCCCCTTTCTAAAAAGCTCACGACGTAGATGCACACGCAAGTGCTTGCGTTTACTGCCTGCCTACGCGTGGACTCCTGTGTGCCTCACATGCCACCTTTCATACATAAGGCAAAATACCTGTCTGTATAGCAAGAATGGCGTATTGCGCTGAGAATAATTTAAGCTTGTGCATTACAGAGAACCAAGTACATTTTCCTCATTCCTCGGCAGGCTCATGGACTCAGATGGCCAGGGAACCCTTGACATCGTCACCCTTGTCAGCGCCCTCAAGTGAGTTCGTGTGTGTATCTGTGTGTGTGTGTGTTTGTGTGT
>Ga0307974_1001372_pt1 | contig 16729 bp, 18 predicted proteins | sample OrgLakmetagen784_FD_201812 | JGI IMG/M metagenome (GOLD analysis project Ga0307974, IMG submission 201812) | Saline water microbial communities from Organic Lake, Antarctica - #784 | ecosystem: Environmental > Aquatic > Non-marine Saline and Alkaline > Saline | place: Antarctica: Organic Lake... | reverse complement strand
AATATGCATCCGATTTTGGCCCTTGCTACTGTGAGCATGTGAAAGTGTCAATGCAGCAAAACACGGCTCAAAATGCCACTCTATGACACTCACTTCGTCAGTAGGCAAGAGAGCGGCAGCAGATCCCACCGTGGTTGCTTCCTCACCTGAAGCATAAGTTACAAAAGACCACTTTGTAATACGGCACAGACCTAGGGCAGAACTTGTCAAATCGTAGTCAGATGTTGGACCTGCATACCTGTTGAGGTCAAATAGAACGAGAAGCGTCCTTGACGCTGTGCAGAATAGCAGATATCATCCAAAATTTGGGTCTGGAAGGTATAGTGCGATACACATGTAAGTGAGCAAACTAGAGAAAACATGAAATGCAATGTTTGAAAGGGGGGGAAGCGTGCGGGATAGAAGCAAATAATTAAGTAGACAAAAAACAGACAAAGCAGAGATGCGCGTGGTGTCTTGTAGAGAACGACTTTACCCAATACCTTTGTCATAGCTTCATGCATTTTTAAGGCTTGACTATCATCCAGCCTTCCTTGCAACAGGCCCTTGCTCGTGCCATCCAAGAGCTCCTTCCCTTCCGTGTCCAGTGTCCTGGTTATCAAAACATCACGCATGGATGGTGTGACAGTGGATGGCGGCTGTCAGTGCGCAAGTTAATGGTCAGGTGAAAGAAAGCTGATGGAAAGGGTGTCTTCCCCATCATCAGTACATGACCGTTGCCGTTACAAAAACGTTACTCTTTCCCTTTTTTTCCCGTCTGCTGGGCGGCGCTCACCACAGATAGACGACACTATTATAAATGTTAGGAGGATTATAGCTGCATCTTGTTTACGAGGAGTTCCTCTACAAACAAACCATTTAAGACCGATGCCACTACTCAGCGCAGCGCAGCGCAGTGCACGCCAGCCTGTTAATACGTACACCATAATAATCGACTAACTGACTAATGGCGGCCATACATGGAAACCTTCCTGCTGGCGGCTTCATTTGTTTCTTTGGCAGCCATATTGATCGTATGACCTACCCGGTATTTATTGGCCGCCACATTTTGCTGTCTACCAGCAGGCTGCTATGTATGCCTGCACGCACTGCGCGCACCTAAACGTGGGGATCGGCGGCTGGCTCCCATTTGTCACTGACAGTGATGTTGTGAACTGTGACTGCACTGCCGCAGCGGCGGCTACGGCTCTGCTGGCGCTGTTGTATGTTCTACTTATCAATAATCTGACAAACATTGTAGTGTATGTAGACGCGACTTGATGTTTTCCGCTACCGTGGTGCCACCCGAGACATCAAGGATTTAATGACAATTTTCAATGACGTTTTAATTTTTTACAGAATTGTCACTGACTCCCATCAGCAATGGAACCATATCAAGATTCTGATCACAATTCGTTTACAACGTTAACCCCCTCCCATTGAGCTTTTTCTACCCTTTTCATCTTTTCAAACAGGTTTTCTGAAATTCGGAACTTTCTGCCTTGATCAACCTCTGTCAGTCCAGGGGAGTGAAGCACACAACAAGTTCCTTGATTCGACGAGGAAAGAACCACAAATTAAGTTATGGCTCTATCAAGCATATCCTTGTGACATTGGCACCCCATGGACGAAGAGTTGCTGCGTCTGAGCTTAATCGCTCTCCACCAGGTATTTTGTCGTCCACAAGCAGCCTTACCAGGTTTCCAGCCTAGTAAAAGGAATATGTTTTGCCCCGTGGCGCTCGCGTGGGTCTCAAAATACACACACATCCACGCACATGAAAATTCCTCCACGTCCTTCGCTATCCTGCTCGCAGGCCCAACCCCGCCTGTTCGAGCTTCCCCAGGGAACTGGATGGAGCCCAGAAAACATCTTGGGGGTAGGGACAAGATGCAAGCCAATCAACACACACACACACACACACACACGCACGCACGCACGCACGCACGCACGCACGCACGTGCACACACACACACACATACACACACACGCACACACACACACTCACGCAGGCACACAGGCGTGAACAAACACACACACATACACACACGCGTACACACACAAACACACACACGCACACACGCACACACACACACCACACACACACACACACACACACACGAACACACACACACCACACCACACACACACCCGCACACACACGCACACACACTCACGCACACACGCACACACACGCGCACACACACACGCACACACACAACACACACGCACACACAGACAAATACAAACAGACACATAGACACACACACAAACATACACAGACAGACGCACACTCACGCACACGCACGCACGCAAACAAACACACGCACACATACACACACGCGTACACACGCGCACGCACACGCACACACACACACGCACACACATGCACACACACACACACACATACACAAAGGCTCGTCTGCCTATGCACGTGCGCGATCCATTGAACCTACACAAAGTACAAGACCCTTCTACACTGTCTTGCATCTAGGCTGTGACACGCGCTAAGGAGGCACTCCTCACACAGGTTGACCAGTTTGAGGCTGTGGAGGGACTGCTGCTCCAGCAGTTTGGCACTAGCAGGGAGACTGGCAGGGAGACTTCTCCTGCAGGTGTGTGTACGTCTGTGTGTATGAGTGCGGGTGTGTGTATGTCTGTGTGTGAGCACGCGTGTCTGTGTGAGAGAGTGTGTGCATGTGTATGTGTGTGTACGTACGTACGTACTTGCATGTGTGTGTGTGTGTGTGCGCGTGTGTTTATAATGCCACTACTGACCTGCTTCATATCACCGTCGCATATCTCAAGGTCTGCCTATCGCTTGCTCCTTGTTCATAATTGTAAAAATGTAGATCACTAGTCACTTCAAATATTCCTGAAGAAGCGCCATGGGGCAATGCATGACGATTAAAATCACAAACATGCCACCACATATACACACCTACTCACACACACACACATACACACACACACACGCACACGCACACGCACACACGCACACACATACACACACACGCACACGCACACACAAATACACACACACCAGGGAACTTCAGAGGGTTTAAAAAACATTCGGTTTTTTTATTTCCATTTTTTTTTTTGCGGGACGCCCTCAGCTGGTTTCCCCCTAAGTGAAGAACTGTGCTTGTAAGTAAGGGGTAACGTTCTTTCGAATAACTTTGCCTGGACCGCAGCCCAGGCCTCTGGGCTTATAGGAAGCAGTCACAGCAATGTCAATTTATGCGTGCATCCATGTGCGCATGCACATGCGCCACAGGCCACAGGCAATGTTTCACAGACAAATTTTCAACAATTTTCCACCATTTGTAGTCACTTTCAGCGCACTGAAATGCACGCACCTGTGCGTCTGCTTGCACATGCACATATTACAGGCACAAAACAGGCTTAAGTAAACATATGCTAAATGCCATGCACACACACGCACACACACATGTGCAGCCGTTGTAGCATAGTGCAGACACGCACATTGCAAGTACAATATGCGTAAGTCCGCACCTGCACATGCAGCATAACTTAAAACCATCAAGCATACACATGTACACATGTACACATACAATCGCACACACATACATGAGTATGTGCAGCCGTGTATGCACCATGCACGCACTCGCACGTACACATATGCCATGCACACGCATGCATGCAGGCGGTGGAGGGCACCATCCATGTTTTCATACGCAAGTATGCACATGCTTACTGAATTCCCGGTGATGCCGTAGTATACAGAAGTCCCGCACACACGCAGAGCGCATGCCAGCCACATGTCTCTAGGTGCCCAGCAACAAGCTTCACATAGCAGGGACTTGCTCTCCCTGCTACTCTACTCCCTGCACTCCCTGCTGCTGCTCTTGGGCTCCTCCCTGGGGCACAGGGGAGGCCTCCGCTGCGTCTCCTCCCCCACCCCAAACCCCGGAATCCCGGGCATCTCTCCATTAATATCACATTTTCCTCGGGCAGTCTGGAAGTAATAATTAATGCGAAGTCCCTTCTCCTGTTAGGATGGAATCGGCCTTTCAAATTTGCTTTAAAAGCGCGGCGCCCGCACGGGATGAAGTTTACTGACACACACATATTGTAAAAGATTGCAGCGTAATTATTGGTCACATATCACTGTCGACATTGTGGTGCTGTCGCAAAAACATTCTTATTTGTGTTAACCTGCTCAGGGGTCAGTCCTGCAGGAAGTAGCCCGCCAGTTGACAGGCTGCTTCCACCACCGAAACATTTAGGTGAAGCCCCAGCACAACTCGGGCAAGGCACCAGCATACCCCATGCAGTATTTCTCCCGTCCCGCTCCTCCCCCATCAGCTCATTCAACTCTCGCACCCACTCAGAGGAATCGTCAAAGCTCGACCTAAACCAAGACCGAGGCCTGCAAATCTACCCCCACAAAAACAGGTTTCCTCCCAACAGAGTCTTCAGCTCCTCTTCTCTCACAGGACAGGGACAGCAGGAACAGGTCGGCGGAGGGGGGGAATCTGGATCCCCATATAACTGCACTTCTCGGTTGGCCACCTCTCTCGCTGCCTTAGCCCAAGTCCAGCAGCAGCAGCAGCAGCAGCAGCAGCAGCAGCAGCATGTGCAACATCGGAACAGGCATCTTCCTCCTAGCAGAGGCTCCTCCACTTCTTCCTTCCAGGGTGCGTTGCCCCCCTTCCGCTCCGGGGCCCACCAAGGCTCTTCCCTCATCCACAACACCAGCGGCAGCGGCAGCAGCATGTCTGGCTTATCAGGACTTGACCCAGAGATGATGCAAACTCTCTCTCTGGACACTTGTCTGCCGGAGTCCACAGGTACAAGCTCTGAAGACCCCCCCCCACTCTTTCTGCAGCGCCACACCTTCGCTCACGCCCAGTCCACTGCATCTGTGCCACAACTGCTCCAGCCACATAAGCACCCCCAGCCCAGGAGGGTTCATAGTAGCTTGCCTTATTGGCGAGGCCAGCAGCAGGGCGTGATGAGTGCAGGCCAGGGTTTGTGGCCTCTGGGCCATGTTGGATCAGGAGACATAGGGGAAGCCTCCCATCGCCAGCAGCAGCAGCAGCAGCAGCAGCATACCAAGCGATCCCCCTCTCTGAGCAGCCCCCTTTTTCCACCACAGCAGCAACAGCAGCAGCAGCAGCAGCAGCAGCAGCAGCAGCAGCAGCAGCAGCAACAACAGCATGCCAGGAGCTCCCCCATTCTGAGCAGCCCCCCTTTTCCACAGCAGCAGCAGCAGCAGCAGCCCAACGTCCCAGGCACCCCTGCCTTCTCACAGCAGCAACAGCAGCAGCTGCTGCTGTTAAGCCAGCTGGCCTGGCAGCAGCAGCAGCTCAGCATGCCTGGGCAGCTGCAGCAGAGCTTGCAGCCAGGACAGCAAGGTAGTGCCAGGTGCGGGGAATGAGGATGGACCTGTTTGGTTGACGGCTGAGTGAAGGTTGACAGAGGACTTGTAAAGTTCATAATGGTGCTGATTGACTCCATCACACACAACTAGGGAACTACTGGATTGTTTGTGTCTTGCGTGCTGTTCAGGTATATTTAAAAGCAAAACATTAGCTTGCTGTCTGACAGAGCACAACCTTTTGTCATGGTGTACCCTCTAGACCCTTGCTAGGAAAGCGCGGTAAACGTCTGAAGGACTATACGTTTACTAGGAAAGGAATCGTACGCTTGCCATCTAGTTTCCTCGGCAAAAAATAAAGCAGTACCAATTTTAAAGAGAGCCATATGCTCAGAGGCGGGGTCAGAATCTGTTTCCCCCATTTCTTGCAGGCTTCCCTTGGCCCAACACGCGCTGAGCCACGGTGATGACTCGACGCAGCCTGTTTTGAGTGCAACAGGCCTCTCAAACAATGTCCCTGCCCCAATCATGACCTTCATACCGGGCAGTACGCAGGTGTGCAAGGGGGAAATATGGGTAGAGGTGGGGGTGGGGCAGGGCTTTTCAGTTCTGGGTTTATGCCATCTTAAAAGTTCTTTAACATTAAAGCCGCTTTATGTACTAGGATTTAAAGGAAGGCACTGCTCCCCCCTGTTCGATTAAATCTTGTCCCAGCTTTTCTTGCAGTAACAAAAATACCAAGTCTATGGGTTGGTGTAATTTGTACCAGGCCCCCCCCTGTTCACTCCAAATCTTGTCCTGCTCTTCTCTTACAGTAAAACCCACACATTTATCAAGATTGGTGTATTAAAATAATTTGTTTTCTGGCGAGGAGATTTCCTTGGCACCAAGGCCATACTTGTTGCACTGCACCCTCACTGGCATTCATGAGAAGGACTTTTGCTCTTTGATGACGATATGTTCCCGGTCAGGCCCCTTCTATTTCCTCCCCATTCGTGATTCATGAACATATTAGTCAAATGGGTCCCAGTTTAATGGTAACTGGGCTCCATCAGGACTGGGTTGAGGGTCCCAGTTGGATGGTAATTGAGAGAGCCCAGGGGCCCATTTCCCAAAACTGCACAGTGGCTTTGCTTACTGCAAAGTTCATAAACTTTATTGAACTCTTGATCCAAAAAACGAACTGGACAGCTCTGGGGTGGGGTATATTTGGTCATTGCCTTTCCTCATCTGTTTTGATGTTTTTCCACTCCGGTGTTCCCATTGTGCATCTCACCTGTGCTCGTAAGCTGCATCAGCAAATGCTTTGTGTAAGACGCTTTTTCAAGAGCAAATACCGTACCTTACCATACTCACCCCGGAACCCAAACTCATAATATGAAAAGTAACCCCTGGTAACCCCGGACCCTTGAAAAACATGTATGCCATTCCCGCACCAATCCTGGTGGGGAGTTAGCCCAGCGCTTGCACGTCTGTGTAAGTATATGCGTTAGTATGAGCGTGTGCGCACATATACATGTGTTTATTTACATGTGTGTAAGTGTGTGTGTGTGTATGTAAGAGTGTGTGTTGATGTGTGTTTGCATACGTGTGTAGTGCATGCGTGCTTGTGGACTCGCGCTTGCAGTTGCGCATTCAAGCAGCTTGTGCATGTGTGCGTTCCTGTATGTGCCTGTATGCCAGTGCGTGCACGTGGTTGCCTGTATTGCTTGAGTGTGCATGTGTGTGCATGAGTCATGGCAGCAGGGGCAGCTGGAGCTCCGACTGGATTGGAAGGGGGGGGAGGGACGGCGGAAGAGCCACTCTCCTCTCTGTTCAAAGACATATAAAACATTGTTTTTGGCAATCCCGGGCAACCCCAGAGCCTCAAAATTAATATATGATTAAGGGTGTGCCAGCCTCGTCGAGCCTTGACGTCACTGCTGTCAAAGCCTAGACGGCAACTAGGGTGTCCATTTTTTGGGGGAAATCAGGGGAAATTCCCAGGAAATTCCTAAAAATCGGGAAAATCGACCGCATTTTTTGTTAAGTAATATAACATATATTAGCATGATATTTTAGTGTAATGTAAACGCGAAAAATGGCACATCATGATGTCACAGTCTTGTTCAGGAAGGTGTATGACTTTCATTTCTCGACGCCCCAAATGGGCAGTAAATTTTTACATTGTTTTCTTAATATTATTACAGAATATATGGAACTTATTCCCGGCCAATTTGATGTGCGTATGCCTGTCCAGGCAATGCATTATGAGAAATTCCCCAAGCACTTCCTGCAGCTCTTTTCAGTCCGTTCTCTTCACGATAGTTATTTATCAGTAATAAGTAAACTCTAGAAAAAGTTTCGGCTCAATCCGCGCAAGTTTCAGAAAGTGATTTTCTAACCGTAATGCACCAACTAAGGTCGACGAGCCTCGCCCTAGACGACGCTCGTCGAGCCTCGCTGGCAAAATCATACACCCTAGTTATCCATGCCTGTATATGATAAACAATATCGGAATCATTCTGGAGGGCAAAAAAGGTTGTTCACCCGGGCTAAAATAGAAAAGGTACGGAAGTTATTTGTCAAGGTGGTAAGGTGCTGGGGAAGCAAGAGAGTCGTATTGCAAAGCAATGCTTGTAAGAAGCAGTCCATAGATACAGTCCATAGATACCAGTTGTCCATAGATACAGTCCTTAGATACAGTTGTCTGCCTTCCTGTTCTTCCCTAGCAAACCTGGCATGCATCATAGTGCTCAAATAGATGACCTGAAAGGGCTCATTCATGCAGAAAGTAGAATGAAACATCATGACACTCAATGTGGCTTGGGGGAAGTCCGTCTCAGAGCAAAAGCACCGAAGATAAGAGCAGAAAGCCGCTCATACTACCTCAAAGCTCTGTGCACACCTAAAAAACTACTGTTCTGATGAAGATTCCTTGATCTCATGTCACCCCTTTATTTGTCGATCTCACATGTTGTTAACCTGCAGTTGGGAAGAGGAGGCCTTGACGAGAACGGCCAGGCGGCCAACAACAGGGTGGTGAATGGCTATGGCTTAGCTGCTCCACATGACTCTGCTGGAGTTCGTCAGTGGGGGGATGCATCGGTGCTGGGCATGGGGGGACCCTTTCCAGAAAAGAAGGAGGGCAACAAACGCAGCGGCGCGTCGCGGCGGCGCAAAGCCAAGATGTACCAGTCCCTGAATGCAATGGTGCAGGTGAGTGAATGCAAAGGTGCAGGTGAATGCAATGCAATGGTGCAGGTAAATGCAATGCAGTGGTGCAGATAAATGCAATGCAATGGTGCAGGTGAATGCAATGCAAATGGTGCAGGTGAGTGAATGCAATGGTGCAGGTAAGTGCGTTGCATTGGTGCAGGTAAATGCAATGTTGCAGGTGAGACTGAGGGGGCACAAACTGGTGCAGAAATACTAGGGTGTGCTGCTAAGCGCATGAGTGACAAGTGACGTAGGTGTGTGCGAATATTTGCCCGTGCGCGTGTGTGTGCATGTGTGTGTGTTTTTGTTTGTGTGTTGTGTGTCTGTGTTACCCGTGGAGTTGCAAACAGGTTGTTACCACAGCTGGCCCATAAATTGTGTGCGAAGGCGAGTCTTATCACAGTTCGCATCATTCTCCCTGGAAAATATGCAATTCCAAAATACAGCACCCCCTACATATATTAATTTTGTAAATCTCCCCCCCCCCAGTCTCTGAGGGCCCTTTTCACGGTTAACAAAAGCTAGAGTCACTTTTATGCACCCTGCCAAACAATTGTTGTTGTGGGCCTAACCACAAGCACTTGCACATATGTACAGAGACCCACATAAATGCAAGCACGCACACACTCACCTTATGTACATACACAGTTAAAAATATACATGTGCACACACACATGCACCCAAATACTATAGGCATGGGTAAAAATAGTGTGCTTTGCCACGAGGGTGAGGGCCAGGCTCGTAGATAGGGACCCTTGTTGGTGCATTGCAATTAGAAGTCACTTTCAAGCTTTCACAATTTAAGCCAACTATGGCGTTATTTGTAATAGGTACTAGTTATTAGCAATGAGACCGGGTTGGAAAAATGAATGTGGCAGCCAAGAAGATATTGGTGAAGTCACAACCTACCCTTAAGTGCTGCGTACTGCCCATTGCCGCCCCTCCTGCTAACTAAACCCCACTGCTGCTGCTTGGACTACTGCTGCCTGTGCCTCTTCCTTTAGCATGCTGAGTCACGGTTGCAATGATCATAGTAGCTAGCTGATGCCTGCTTGCGGGCTTGCGGGCAAGGCCAACAGCACCTCTGATACGCAACAGCACCTCTGATACGCAAGCCCACCCCAGCTGTTGCCCTTCTGCTTCTGTCACTGAGGCTGCCTTGAAAATGTATCAGTGGAAGTAATGTCTCCGCTGTAGACTGGCTGACAGGCTGAAGGGTCTCTCCCAATTGCATTCACTCAAAATCTTAAGCATTTGTCTTGCACATCACCCCCATTACTATGGATTAATGCTAGAAAACGTTTTGCCTTGCAAGGCTTTGTCAAGTGATGTTGAAATGTGCGAGAGGCTGGCACCTTCTGAGCATACACATGCGCACACGCACAAGTGGCTCATGCAAGCACGCATGTACAGGACCTTGCCTGCCTCAAAGCCAACTGCTGACATGCATGCTTCTGAACATACAACTTCTATGCAGTCTGTCCTTGACGATGGCTCCCATTCGGATTTTTCTGCCGCTGCTATGCTGGCCGGGTCAGGTGTTTTCCCAGACCAACAGTCCCTACAAAACCACTTGCTCCAGCAAGAGCGCATGCAGCAGCAACCTTTTTTGGAGCAGCAACAGCAGCAGCAGCAACAGCAGCAGCGCCAGCAGCAGCAGCTTTGGCAGCACCTCCCAGAAGTAATACATCAAAAGGCTGAACCTATTAGCTCCAGCACCGAAACCAGTGTGCATGGAGGCACGTGTAAAGAGCCAGAGGGTGCCAATAACTCAGGAAAAGACTTGAGCGCTTGTGCCCTGCCACCAACAGCAACTCCTGGCCGAGCATCGCCACTGTCAATCCCCCAATGGGACCATCCATCACTCGCACCCCGATCGCTTCCTGCTCAACTAACCAGCGAGGCACTGAGGAAAGACAGCGCCCTGGCATTCACAGCCGCTGCTCAACCACCTCACGCTGGACCCACTCCATGTGGTGCTTTGGCCACAGCTGTCACTCAGCCACCTTGAACACACGGGTGCCTGTGGGCCCGTTAGCCAGAGGTGAGCACAATGCTGTGATGTTGCTGCGATCCACTGTGAAGTATGGCCAATGCAGCTGAAGTGTGCAGGCCAAAAACAGGGGTGAAAGAGGGTAGTGTTGTGCTGACAGCCAAGGTTCCTTATAAGACAGGTGGACGCATTCCAAAACCCTTTGTATTACGTGGAACCTATGTCCAGCGAGATTCAATAGTCTTTATCAACAGGGGCGCTGGGAGAACCGAGAAGTCGGGTGTTTATGCAGTGGTCACACAGACAAGATCTGACCTGCAAATATAAAATGCTACATCATTTCTACTGTACTTGTAGTTTAAATTGACGACTAACCCTTCCCTTGCAAAAACACACGCACATACACATACACACATACTCAAATACACACACAGGCACGTGGCCTAACGTTTAAACCCTCACCGGTACTGTCAGATTTGGTCCCAAACGCATCAGGGCCAAAACACGAGCCCTTGCCATTGACCACAGAGTGAATAAATAGAACAGGAAATGAAGAGAGGGCAGCTATACAATTGCTTGTGCAGCAGCACATCAGCAGGCGAAGTTATGGTGTTGAAACGGCTGGGAGGATGGCATCATAGCAAGGCTTGCTAGACTGTCAAATGGCAAAAGGGGTCGTAAGAAGGGTCTTTGCTGTGCCCAGCAAAGTTGACTTCCATTCCTCGTGTTTGTGAGGGTTAAGGTAAGGGCCTACAAGTACTTAATGACAGTTTAGTGTTAGAAATCTTTTAAAGAAGAGAGAGGACAGCATGCGTGTGATGGACACTGTGTTTATGGGCAGAGAGCAATTGTTGTGGGGAGGGTAGTGGGCACAGAACGAGGTTGTGGTGAGGTTTATGGGCAGAGAGCGACGGTTGTGGGCTGCAATGACCTGTGTCGTACCGGCTTGCATCTCATACTCCAGCGACTAAATGTTGTGCCACAGCCCCACGGATTACTCACAGCGGACAAAGGCCAATTGCCTGAAGTTGTGCATCTGAAGGGGTAGAAGGCGAGTGTGTTTTTCTTTTATCGATCAGCAAGCCAGAAGAACGAAGACCTTGAGCGACTGCTTGACCCTTTTGGAGTTGGTGTGTGAGCGGGTACTTACACATTGCTTGTATAATGTCAGGTAAGTTGGAAGGTGCAGATGTTGTTGCTCTTGAGTAGGAGTGTGTCACCAGTCTGTCTGTGGGCTTGTTTTGAGAGGAGAGAGGAGAAGCTAGTTACTAGTAACGTGTGTTTGTTTGTCTGTTCTTTTCCCATCTAGTGTTTTTCTGCCGCAGGCAAGCAGTGCTTCTGCTCGCCTGTAACTGAGTTGCATTCCTTTTATTTTAGTGGTCTTAGAGGTTACTGAGATTACAGTTTAAGTCATCTGTCAAAAAGTGTGACTGCTAGGATTTACGCGGTCTAAAAGTCGAATGTTTGGCCGAGTTCCATTTTGCTGCCCATTGCGCGTGTCTTACTGTTTGTTTAGTTCACCCTTGCCAATTGCAGCGTCCCTGCTTTGTGTATTGAACGCACTGCATTTTTCACAAGAGCTGTTTTGCATATGCCTTTTTTTATTGGTTTTCAGAACTCAGCTAGGCTGATCTCCTAACAGTCATGGGGAGATCCCTTGATGACATAGGACACGTATCAGTGCCACATCCTCATTCCTGGCTTTATTATCCCTCAGTTGTGCCTTCAAGCGCCAAAGTGGGCCAGAGAGCTCTGAGAGGCATCTTTGCCAGCTACGTGTTGAAGCCTGTATGCAATTCATTAAGCCCTACTAACCAGATTTGCCATGAGCATTGCTCTTCAATTGACATCTGGGGTATGGCCTTTCCGTCTTCTTTACTATGAGTGCAGTTTTATTTGGATTGGGTTGTCTGGCACAGGCTCCTGCACAGTTGCTCCCTCCTGATTACAGGGCTTATTTATTTTGATTATCTTCTCTTTGAGTCAAAGACCAGTTATCTTGTGAACTTAATTGAGTCGGTGTGCATACCTCTTTGCTCTGTGAAAAGCAAGCAACGGCAACTGCTGAGCTGTTTAAATTGTTCCATTTTCTGTCTTCCACAGATTTCTACACATGCAGCAAATGTAATTTCCGATTACTTTCGCTACTGTATACGCTTGCCTTGCCTTAGATAAGGTAAGGTTACACGCTCTATATGCCTCCGGGGGCATCTGAGTGGAAGCTTGAAAAGTCTGGAACCACTAGCTAGACAAAAGGGGAAACGTCATAAGATATACAATGTTAACAATCAAAGCCATCAGTCAAAACGTGCGACTGCTAGGCTGCATATGTATACGTGAAAGGGGGAAAACGTCAAAACGTCAAGAGAACAAGAGACAGGAATGATAAAAGGAAAGTTTGGGGAAAAAGGCGAGAAGTATAACATAAGGACCAGCAGAAACTTTGGTCTGAAAACAGAGACATGAAGGAAGCAGTGCCAGAGCATGACAGAGGCATGCCGAAAATCAAACTAGCTCTAGAAACCAGAAGCAAAGCAGCAGGCGGAACTAGTATAAGGCAGGCGCACACTGGATACGGAAGGGAAGGAGCTCTTGGATGACACGAGCAAGGGCCTGTTGCAAGGAAGGCTGGATGATAGTCAAGCCTTGAAAATGCATGAAGCTATGACAAAGGTATTGGGTAAAGTCGCTCTCTACAAGACACCACGCACATCTCTGCTTTGTCTATTTTATATCACCTTATTACTTTGCTTCTATTCCACACGCTTCCCCACCTTTCAAACATTACATTGCATGTTTTCTCTAGTTTGCTCACTTATGTATCGCACTATCGCACTATAGTGGTCTTTTGTAACTTATGCTTCAGGTGAGGAAGCAACCACGGTGGGATCTGCTGCCGCTCTCTTGCCTACTGACGAAGTGAGTGTCACAGAGTGGCATTTTGAGCCGTGTTTTGCTGCATTGACACTTTCACATGCTCACAGTAGCAAGGGCCAAAATCGGATGCATATTGCAAAGTTCTGTCACACCAAGCAATCCAATTTCTGGTTGACCACGCACAGGTCTTTGCTCAGGTAAGTTTTTTCTACAATTAGCGGAGGCTTGTTCTTCAGTCTTGTCGCGATGTTGTTGCCCTTTACAATTCGAATGTTTAACGGCGATGCGTCTACGACAAGGCTCATTGCTTGTGGTGCTGTGAAGGTCTAGCTCATCATTGTGTTTTTTTGTTTTGCGCACACCATCAACTCAATATTTAATGTAATGCCTATACCACCTCTAGTATCGGGAGCAAGGTGTGCTGATGTGGAGGGGGTTCACATTCTCCTCATTTGCCCACCAGCTTTATGGGACCTGCCGGGAAAGCGGTAAGGTGAGTGTTGTAAGGGGTCTTGTGGACTGTTTCAAGTCCGTTTCAAGTCTGCGGATATGTCCCACCCTTTCCCTTGTAATCAAGACCTGTCCTTCATTTTACTTGCTCTTACATGCGCTGGCTGCCTTTTTGCCTGCAACAGGGACGACAAATGCCGATTCACTACGGTGAGCCAAAAAGTTGTACAGCTCTTATGAATGATGGTGTTCAACACCTACATAGTCCAACGCCTACATAGTATAACGCCCACATAGTTCAATGCCTGCGTAGTTGTTTTCTTTTCTAACATTGCTTCACCAACTGCCTTTAGAGCAATGTAAGCGTTATTCTCTTCCCAGGGACAACTGAGCTCCATTTCCAGACAATTTCATCGCCTTTGGCCACACAAATGCCACATGCTGTCGGGGCTGCTTACGCTCTCAAGGCAGGTCTTTGCGTCACCTGAGATTTCAATTCTTTGTAACTCTGTGGATACATACAGCTTGGTTCAATTTTAAAGGAAGCCCAGTTGTCTTGCAGATGGAGCGATCTTCCTCTATAAGCGTGTGCTATTTTGGGGAGGTAAGAGAGTATGTTTGGCCAAATCCTCTAATTGTATTTTAAGAAGTTACAATTTTTGCAACGGATTTGGCTGATCTGGGGCTTTAGGCTCTTCAATGCTTTGTGCCTTATTTACGTCATTTTTGTTTTGTTGCCTGGACATCAGGGTGCTTCCAGTGAGGGAGATGCCTCGGCTGCTCTGAACTTTGCAGCTGTCCTTGGTGCACCAGTTCTGTTTATCTGTCGCAACAACCAATGGGCAATCAGGTTTGCGTAATTGTAACATTTGAGCAGCTAGCATGGTATTTTTGTAACATTTATGTCTGTGGAGGTCAGGGGGGGCGGATCATCATTATATGAACAAAGCATGGGTAAATGGGTAAATCTTTTGCCACGATCTTATTAACAGTCTATCCTTCGAGACTTTGAGTAGTGTTAATACCACCCTGGTCTTTGTGTTATTCAATGCACTTAAAATAATCCTGCTGTCACGTGTTTCTACGTTGCAGCACTCCCACGCATGAGCAGTACAGAGGTGAGAATTTGATGGACAGCAGGTTATTGCCGTGAACTCTTTCATTTAATGTGGATGGAATCTGTTGATGCAACAAGTAGTGTCGAATGTTTCCTTTGCCCTGTCTTTATGCTGCCTTCCATCTGCTCTCAAGTCCATGATGTTGCAAACCGTTTGAAGGTGATGGAGTCTGCGCACGTGCTCTAGCAAATGGAGTGCCAGCTCTGCGTGTGGATGGTGGGGATGCACGTGCGGTGTACCTTGCAACTGCTGAGGCAAGACGGATAGTGACCTTGGTGAGTGCGTTGCAACGTGATTTCCATGTTTTTAATACATTTGAGCACCTCGCAGCAAGCATTTGGTACGTCCACTATCAGCTTATCGAAATGGTCAAGTTCAGGCTCACGTGACCACTACTGCTTGCACTATTTGTAGGACCAGATGAACTGTTGTCAGTTTGCTAAACTACTTTCTTTGCCTGTTTCTTGTGAAAGCAGGGCAATCAGCCTGTTTTAATTGAGTGCATGAGCTATCGAGCTGGCCACCATTCTACTTCAGACGATTCTTCAAGGTGAAATTTTCTGTTTATAGATTTCTCAAATTGAAAGCTTGTTCTACGTTCACAGTTTACGGTTTGTGCGACATGCATGTCCGTCTTGAAGCTACATATAGCTTCAAGAATCTTCAGCCATTACCTGTAGCAGTAAATCATTTTCCTTTTTAGAGCACCTTGCCACAGCTGTGGAGTAACAGAGGACCTTGTGCACCAATTAGTACCTGAAGGTATAAATGACATCCAAATATTGCGCAGTGCTGTAAAAGCTGCTGCGCCTTAGAGTTTGTATTTAATTTCTTTGCGCTCGTTTGCCAACTTTAGGTATCGATCGAAGGAGGAGGTGTCAGCCTGGTCTTGTCCTGTGGTAGGTCTCCATTTAACAAAGAACTACACTTTACCTGAAGCAGACACCAGCAAATGACTCAGGAATGGTGCCTCTAGATTACTTAGTGCTTCATTACTGCGTAAGCAGGGGCGATGGAGAAACTGGCTGCAAGCAACAGGCCTGCTGAGCGAGGCAAGTTTCTACTAGAGTGGTTGTTAAAAGGGCACATTAAGCCGTGAAGATTGTCTCAAAGGGATAAAGTTCTTTATCATTAATCAGACCCTTTTGCAAAACTAGGAATAAATTATTACACTGCGTGCTAACTCCCTTCTTGCATGCTTGCATTTCATCATAATATCTTTGAATGGCAGGCAGATGATTTGGAACTCAGGAGACGCGTGCGCAAGCAGGTAGATAATTCTGCATAAATGCAAGCCTGTTACTGCTAAATACTAAAAAGTCTCAGTAATTTGGTGGCAGGGAGGTTGTAAGAACTTGCCACTTGCAGCACCTCACACATTTACCATCTGCCACAATTTCAGAATAAGGGATAAGAACACTTGTTGTGCCCTTGTGCGTTGCAGTATACCACGCACGTTTCTTACCGTTGTAGGTCCTGGCTGCACTTGCGGAGGCGGCAACACAATCAAAGCCTCCCTTATCAGACATGTTCACAGACGTGTATGCTGAGATGCCAGGAAACTTGGAGGAGCAGGTGTGCTTCTTAAATTAGCTAATGGTTGCTAAGCTCTATCGTGTGAATGCAATCTATCAAATTATTCATTTCCCACCTTGATTTCCACATGCAGATGGCAGAGACTTTCAACTTTATGGCAAAGCACCCCCATTTGATTCCTCCTGGCGTTCCTGCCCCTTCCTCTATTACGTAGCACGTTGCTCGATATCTGGT
>Ga0307974_1001369_pt1 | contig 16752 bp, 22 predicted proteins | sample OrgLakmetagen784_FD_201812 | JGI IMG/M metagenome (GOLD analysis project Ga0307974, IMG submission 201812) | Saline water microbial communities from Organic Lake, Antarctica - #784 | ecosystem: Environmental > Aquatic > Non-marine Saline and Alkaline > Saline | place: Antarctica: Organic Lake... | reverse complement strand
TGAGCAATTGTGTGACACTGCGTGAGCAATTGTTTTGACACTGTGTGAGCAATTGTGTGACACTGTGTGAGCAATTGTGTGACACTGTGTGAGCAATTGTGTGACACAGTGTGAGCGATTGTGTGACACTGTGTAAGCAATTGTGTGACACTGCGTGGGCGATTGTGTGACACTGCGTGAGCGATTGTGTGACACTGTGTGGGCGATTGTGTGACACTGTGTGAGCAATTGTTTTGACACTGTGTGAGCAATTGTGTGACACTGCGTGAGCGATTGTGTGACACTGTGTGAGCAATTGTGTGACACTGTGTGAGCGATTGTGTGACACTGCGTGAGCGATTGTGTGAGCAATTGTGTGACACTGCGTGAGCGATTGTGTGACACTGTGTGAGCAATTGTGTGACACTGTGTGAGCGATTGTGTGACACTGCGTGAGCGATTGTGTGACACTGCGTGAGCGATTGTGTGACACTGTGTGAGCAATTGTGTGACACTGTGTGAGCGATTGTGTGACACTGCGTGAGCGATTGTGTGACACTGCGTGAGCGATTGTGTGACACTGCGTGAGCAATTGTGTGACACTGTGTGAGCAATTGTGTGACACTGTGTGAGCGATTGTGTGACACTGCGTGAGCGATTGTGTGACACTGCGTGAGCGATTGTGTGACACTGCGTGAGCAATTGTGTGACACTGCGTGAGCGATTGTGTGACACTGCGTGAGCAATTGTGTGACACTGCGTGAGCAATTGTTTTGACACTGCGTGAGCGATTGTGTGACACTGTGTGAGCAATTGTGTGACACTGTGTGAGCGATTGTGTGACACTGCGTGAGCGATTGTGTGACACTGCGTGAGCGATTGTGTGACACTGCGTGAGCAATCGTGTGAAGCCGCAGATGTGCGAGCACAGAGTGGACATTTACGAGTTGGATTGGTCAGAACAAAGTTGGCACAGCAATTTTAGTAGGAGGGAATGCTTCAAATGCTCGGTCCATACGTACACAGTTTAAGTGAGAGTGAGTTGAGCGCACACTGAGTGTGGTTTTGGCCTGCTGTGTATTATGAGCAACTCAGTGGAGCCAGGTGACCAAAGCCGCACATACTTTGCGAATACTCCTTGTCATTTTTATTCATTCTGGTGGTCGCAAGTCACTTTAATGTGTGTCAGTTTTATGCATTCTGGTAGTCGCAAGTCACTTTAATATGTATGTGTAATCAATTTGATGGTTATATCTGTCTTCACACACTAATACACCAATTATACTGCACCATTCTCCCGTGCCCACACACACACACATATACACACACAAGCGTGCACACACACACACACTCACAAACACACACATATTCACACACAAGCCCACACACACACACACACATACACACACACACACACACATACACACACACAACACACACACATACACACACACACACACATACACACACACAACACATACACACACGCACACACACACATCAAGCACAATTCACATCATGCACAGGGGGAGCAGGAAAGTGAGGGAGCCCAATGGTGCATTAAAACGTACGTCCACGCCCCGCAGCCTACCTCTCATGCCTACAATCCTCAGCCCTCTCCAAAACCATTTAACAACCAGCCCACTTCTTATAGCTTAGAGAAGAACGGGCAGCTCGGCTCTGGCGAGGGTGCGGCAGGGGGCAGCTGCAAGGAGGCGGGAGGGAGCTGTGAAAAGCAGTGCTTGGAGTATGACTCCAGCAAAAGTGGACGTACGACAAGCACACAGGTGGGGGGTGTTGTGTGGCTTGCTCTGTGTCCGTTAAGCTTTGCAATCCATAACGACTATGACATATATTTACAAGGTGCCTACGTTGTCTCTGTCGTGCTGGCAGTGACATATGAGCTACCTGCTTCTATAAGCATGATGTTGTTTAAGCCTTGGCGGTAGAAGGAAGGAGTTATTGCAGTTCTGTGCTCGTGTGCTGCAAGACAGTGAGGCGCTGTGTTTTTTTCGTGTTGCAGGGCATTGTATCTTTTTTGTTTACGTGTTGCAGGACAGTGAATGTCTTTTGTTTACGTGCTGCAGGACAGTGAGGTGTTGCATCTTTTTTTTGTTTACGTGTTGCAGGACAGTAAAGGTCTTTTGTTTATGTGTTGCAGGACAGTGAGGTGTTGTATCTTTTTTGTTCACATGTTGCAGGACGGTGAGGTGTTGTATCATTTGTTCACATGTTGCAGGACAGTGAGGTGTTGTATCATTTGTTCACATGTTGCAGGACAGAGAAGCTTGTGTGCGTTGCAGTCTCTGTTGCTTGTGTGTTGCAGGACGTTACAGCTGCACATACTGGCAGTCTCACTTGCATGTGTGTTGCAGAACGTTAGCGCGTTGCAGTCTCTTTTGCATGTGTGTTGCAGGACGTTGAAGCTGCACATACTGGCAGTCTCACTTGCATGTGTGTTGCAGAACATTAGCGCTTTGTACGTCTTTTGCTTGTGTGTTGCCTGGACAGAGAAGATTGGACGTTGGTGCTTTGTTACGTCTTGTGCTTGTGGGATGCAGGACAGAGAATGTGTGGTGCAGGACTGAAGCTTGTGTGCATTGCAGGCAGGGATGTGTCATACGGTCATTTGGGACGTTCAATACGGTAAAATACGCGTTAAATACGATACGGGGTATTATACAAATCCGCCGTATCACACTTCCCTGGTTGCAGGACAGTAATGCTTGTGCGTTTCTGTATGTGTGCTCTCATGTGGTGCAGGACAGTGAAGCGGCACATGCTGGCTGTGGCCAACAAGGGAGCGGCACCAATGCTGATAGTGGGCCGGATCTCAGATCTGATCTGAGATCTGCTGGGAGTCTAGATCATGCACCTTTTGGTGATCTGGGCAGTATACCAGCGGAGAGGATGCAGCAGGCTTTGGCACGGCATGCGTATTGTGTGGCTGCCGGTGGGGTTGCCAAAAACGGGTTTGCGGGGAGAAAAGGGGAATTGCATCAGCAGCAGCAGCTGACGCTGCAACAGCTGCAGCACCAACTGCGGCATCAGCGGGAGCAGCAGCAGCAGCAACAAGCACCTTCTTTAGAAACGCCCACCAACCTCAGAACATCAGAAACTCTTCCTCCTGCTTTTTCTGCTGGGAGTGATGGCGGTGCTCTTAGCGCACCCTCGGCGTATGGCGCAGGTAATCTATTTGTTAATTGTTTTCTACGTTGGGTGTTTTTACCTATGTTGGGTGATTGCATAAACTGACTTTGTCAACTGTTCTATCTCCTAAATTTCTATGTTAGGTGATTGCATGAACTGACTTTGTCGACTGTTCCATCTCCTAAGCCATGTGTATGCTGCTGCTTTTCAAACACTTTTGGCTTAGGGTGTTATAGCGGAGGACTTATGCACTGCCGTCAAGCTGGCGCGCCAGGTTGTCGGCAGTGCATAAGTCCTCCGCTATAACATAGGGCGCTTACATGTGTGTTGGATGGTTGCCGGGTGTCTACAGGCACTCCACAGGCGCATGTACATGTAGGCATACGAAGGTACATGTATACCTGAGTATAATGGGCACACTGTAATGGCGTACGCGCTATTGAATTTCCGAGCAATGTTTCTCTGCTCGCACGCCTGTCGTAAAACAAACATTCCACCCTTTGACTTTGGCGTTTCAGGACTCCTCAAACAATGTTCTGTGTGCTGCCCTTTACGCACACAGTGAGCTTGCACGCAAGCCTCAATTTATTCGTTACACCCTTTGCTGCTCTGTAGACTTGTCTTACACCCTGAAACAATGTCGTGTGCCATTTTTATATACACAGTGAGCTTGCACTTTTCGTGCCACAACATGCTTCTTACGCCCCTTGATTTACTGTAGACTCGTCCAAAATCCTCAGGCAAGGTCAATTTGCGTGTGCTTGTCTTACACACACACACAGTGAGCTTGCATGCATGCCACAACATGCTTGCCGGCAGCACGGGCTGTGCGGAGTGGGAGGCAGGGCTTGCTCTGTCGGAAGCTCTGATAAATCACCCGCACCTCGTAAAAGGTGAGGATTGGCCAAAACCATACATACATACGTATATACAGTGTATACACGGTACTTTTGGCAGGGAGTCGACCATACATACGGTCATTTACGGTGTGCATATACGCATATACGGTTCTGGCCAACCCTATAAAAGGTGAGGCAAATACCAGTAATTTTAACTTTCAATTGTGCATGCCGGTTGGGGTTCGTTTGAGCTGGAGTGCTGCTATGGTCTGACTGCAGTTGCTGCAGGGTGGGAGGCAGGACTTGTTTGTCAGAACCCTGATACACCATTTAGATACTTCAGTTTGATGTCAAGTTCGTCTGAGTGACCTGCGGTTGTGCTGCCGTAACTGGATCCCAGATTTTGTGCAGTGCTCTGACCATGAAAGAAAACATGCATCCTGCTGGAAAAGGAGAAAACTACGCAGGCAGTGAAAATCACTCCCCACATTTATAAAAAAAAAAGGAAAAAGAAGGAAAAAGAGCCACTTTGGTACCGGATACCGTAAATGCAGCCTGATTACTATGCGCTTAGGAAAGTTTGTAGACCACCTTAATTGTAACGATACGCTGGTGGCTGCTGCAGGCAAGACTTGCCTGGAATTGGGATGCGGCACAGGCCTTGTCGGCATCCATGCTGTAAGGTCAGTTAGAGTGATGTGTGCGCGTGTGTGCGTGTGCATGTGTGTGTGCGTGTATGTGTGTGTATGTGCGCTTGTGCGCGTGTGTGCGTGTGCGTGTGTGTGTGTGAGTGTGTGTGTGTGTGCCATGCTGTAAGGTCAGTTAGAGTGATTCTACGAATTAGGTGCTGGAACGCCTCTGCTGCTAGAGTGTTCACAAGTACGCCCTTTTGCACCCACGTTGCAAGGTCAATGAGAGTGAAAAGGCCTGTGCCGGAATGTCTCAACATATGCACTGTGTGTGAGTTAACAAGTACGCTGTATGCTGTATGTATTACCAGGTGGTATGTTGCTGTTATGTCTGCTGGAATGTTGCAGACAAGCCGCAGAGCCCTTTTAAAAACGAGCCAGTTAGCCCCAATGCGCTGCAATGTTTCAACGTATGCATCGATTGTAACCTAACATGTGCAGCATTATGTAAAGTGTTGCAGACAAGCCGCAGAGCCCTTGAACGAGCCAGCCAGCCCCATTTTGCATGCTTTTGCGTAGCGCCATACTTTTGTGTAGCGCCTTACTTTTGTGTTGCGCCATGCTTTTGCATAGCGACATGCTTTTGCGTAGCGCCATGCCTTTGAGTAGTGCCATGCCTTTGCGTAGCCCCGTTGTGCATGCTTTTGCGTAGCGCTCGGGAAGTACTTCTTGTCCAAAGGTCTGAAAATAACAAAGTTTTTTGGGCTGCCCTTCGCGCTTGGAAAGTTTCGTAACACTCTGATGAAGAAAACTACGCAGGCAGTTACCACTTTCCACATCAATCAAGGGAAATGAGCCACTTTGGTACTGGATGCCCTCCACCAGAACGAAAATGAAAAAGATCAATGGGGATCAGGAGGGTTGCAGGCTTGACCTGAGACCAACTTCCGATTAGAGATCTGCAAGTATTGTAACAAATATGTTATCTAGAACTGTAGCAAGTCTCAAACTATAAAAAGGGATCTTACAAACTGTGGGGCGTGTCCAAATTTTATGAAAAGGCGTATGCAAAAGATTGGGGGTGTCCCAATTGTTATGAATAGGCGTATACAAAGGAATGGCTGTGAGGGGGAGGCATGAATGTACATGCCCTTGCAATTTCACGACCTCCTCTTTGATGTGAGCACCCGCACGCACACACACACACACACACAGCCACAGCTCTACACAAGCAAACACACACATACACACAGGCAAGTACACATGCATACGCGTGCGCGCACACACACACACACACACACACACACACACACACACACACACACACACACACACACACACACACACACACACACACACGCACAGGGCTGGCGCTGCTTGGGTTACAATGACAGACGGGGATGACGAGGCTGCTCTCAATTGCGCTCTCAACTGTAAGATGAATGCAGTCGGCGTTGCAGGGAGCTGTGAAGAACAATCAGCTGCTTGCAATGTGGGAGTTTGCAATTGGTCCACTGACGTTTCCCTTTTGTCTGGGGCCGGACGGCAGGCTGCAGAAAGTGAGTGTGAGTTTGAACGCCTGTGTTTGTATCTATGTGTACGTCTGCGTGCGCTTGTGTGTGTGTGTGTGTGTGTGTGTGTGTGTGTGTGTGTGTGTGAGTGTGAGTGTGAGTGTGAGTGTGAGTGTGTGTGTGTGTGTGTGTGTGTGCGCGTGAGTCTAGCTACAGATCAGGACCAACACTCCACCCACCTCCAAGCAAAATGTATCAATCAGGGTGTTAACATCACCCTCAAAGGCTGGGAGGTGAAGCTCTTTTTGTAAAAGTTTGAAGTCAATGGAACCCATTCATGTATTCTCGAACAAATTAATAACTTGATAAGTATTGTACAATCAAGCTAAACAACTTCGGGGCCAAATTGATTGGCAGCGCACGATGCAAAAATATGGGGGGAAAAAATCCCCGCGCCTTCAGACCGACCCGGTAAAACTCCTGGTGCTTCGTTATCACCCTGCTATGACAACCAAGGATTATAGTAATAATGCTATGGCAACCAATCTCTTGTGATCACCCGCTTGATCCTTCCCACACCAAGATACCTGGCCTACAGCTAACATATAGCTACATTCTCCAAAGCAGCATCCTTTCAAAAAAAGGGATTTCAGTATGCAGACCGTGCATTAGAACTGGCGACTGCCTGGCTCAGTTTATTGAGCCCTTGTTACCTCTTTTATTACAAATCAAAACGTAAAAAAAAAGTTTGCAGTTCCCTTTACATCCAAATTCCAAACCTAAAATTAGAAGATGGCAAAAGTTGCCATCTAAACAATTAAAAGCATTGTTGACGCCCATCAACGGGGATGCCGCCCATCAACGGCCCATCGTTACAAATGAGTGGAATTACGGGAAGAGCGTCTTAAAAACTCAAGAGGGGGCTGTAAAATCCTTGATGTTGCTTTTTCTTTGCATCTAGGGGCAAAACTATTTACACACCACTGCATCAAGTTTGATGAGCATCATACTAAGCTGACATTTTAAGCTGCCAAAGCGCGTGCTCATATCTGGATCAGTCACCCAGTGTACAGATTGAGAGGTCTAAACGCACAAAATGGGACGTGTACACACTATCTAACTTGGTAAAAAAAATTATATTGCCAATCCTAAAATCGGCATCACCATATTAGGCTGCTCACCTCAAGATTGCGTGGTCGTTTCACTCCATTCTTTGTTGCAACAACCTTTGCTGACCATTAAACCCCCAAACTCCATAAGTGTGCAATTGCTGAGGATGATCTGTTTTAGAGGTATGGCAGCAAAGAGTGGTTTCACGTTGTCATCAACCTGACACATCGCTGGGAACCCCTGACTGCCACTTCCCACATCGCTTTAGGAAAAGGAGCCTTTTTAATTTGGGAAGTGAAACAGCTAAGGAGCCGTTTGACCTTGCATACACAAAGGGGTGAGCCTGGCCTAGGTCAGAGAAACTGGATACACTACCTTGGCAGGCTGCAAAGTCTTCAAGGCAGCGAGGAGAAACCACTGCCCTAGTTTCTACTACTGCGTACTGCGTACTCTAAGCCTGTCTTGGCGAGCGTGCTAATAAACAACAACCCCCACCCTAGCTCTCAACATGGCAGTCAGGGCAGATAGGCATACAACATACCACACTTCCTTCCTCACTGTTTGGCATGCATGGCTGCTCCCATGTGCCTGTTGAAAAAGTGGTGTTCTACGTGAGCACGTGGCAACGTACCCGTATCCGTGGACATACACGCCCTCCATTTCATAGTGCGCGCAAGACAGGGCTTTGCAATACAAGCAAGGGGCAGTCTGGCTGAATTTATGCTGATACACCCAGGAAAGAGCTGATCTGCTGGGGTGCAAGCTGGGTGTAAAAATGGCATGTCAAGGGTAAAACCAGCCAATACAGAGCACACACACACATTCCTGAGGGTCGAAAACGTGGGGTAAGATGCGTGCTATGTGTCCACCGCGTCTGTGCAGGCCGTTTCGAGCACCGTGCTGTGCGTGCTGTAAATTTAGGATGCCATCGATACACATACACAGATGCACAGGACAAATGACGCACGACCAACGCTTTATGTGATTTCCTGAAGGTCGGAAACATTGCCTAGGCAAGTGGGAGGTGCCGAAGGGGACATTTCAGGTGTCATACCATGCAAGCCCGCGACAAGAGGCAAAACGCGACTAGCAGCCACACATGCTGTGGTAGCAACTGCATGGAAACTGGGAGGTTGTCTTGTATGGCTTGCCTGATGGCTGAAGCTCCTGTGCAAGTCCAGAAGACGTGCTCCCGCAGCTGCGGCGCCTGTGCAATCAACACGTGACGAGGCGGCTTCGTGTCGCCAGCCACACAGGCAAGCTGTCCCCCGCTTCATGGGCCATCCGTGGCTCCCTGCTCCCACCACACCATGCATGCTGGAGTACGCGCCACCAAACTTCTTTCCAGTTATTCATCTCCCATGGGAGCCTCCGTAGGCCTATCTGGCGTACTCCAATTGGCAGTGCCTTTTAAGGGTCTGATAGAACTCGTAGTAGTTTGCAACAGTCTTGGCATATCAAGTTTGTGGAGAAAGTGCATGTGTGCTTGTAGGGCAAATAAGCCCCAGCTTTCAGGAATTACATTTCTCCTTTAGGAAGAGAAAAGGCAAATTTCATCAAGCAGATCGAATGTTTTGTAACAGCGTTGTGCCTTTTTCCCCTTTCCAGTTTTTTTTTCAAGTGCTACAAGCCTGGTGCTGCAATAAAATTATCACAATCTGACTGAGCAGCCTAGCAGTCGCATGTTCTGACTGATGGCTTTATCTGTAAACTCTAAATGTCTTAGCATTGAATCCTCAGCAACAGAATCAGCGACAACAATTTCCAAGAGAAAGCAGGCACCAGTGACAGATAGCAGCTCCCCCAATCAGTCAGCCTTGAGCAAATTGTGGTGAAGTTGAGAACCCATGAGACTCTCTGGAATTACAAGTTAGACTCGTATCCGAGACTCTCCGAGAGTCTGCAGCTGAAATATTAGACCCGCCTGCTACTTTGCTTCTGGTTTCTAGACTTTCTTAATATAGGCATGTCTCTTTGGTGCATTGGCACTGCTTCCTTCAAGATTCTCTGTGTTCAGACCAAAAAATATACGCTAATTCTTATGTCACATAACCTTACCCTTACCCTAGCTAGGTGTGGTTACAGGCTTTTTCAAGCTCCCACTCAGATGCCCCCTGAGGCATATATAGCGATGTAACCTTACCTTACCTCACAAGTTTTACATACGCAGCCTAGCAGTCGCACGTTTTGACTGATGGCTTTATCTGTAACTCTGTAACCTTAGCATTGAAGATGGGCTGACACCAGCCAGTAGTTCATCATTCCCCAACTGGGACCAAGATTGAGGCTAGCCATGGAGGTGTTCAACTTGAAGTTGCTGCTCATGGAATCAGACAAACAAATCACAATGTTCCTCCCTTTCTACTCCAGCCAACAAACTCCAGGCAAACACCAATCAAAAACACTGTTGAGCTCTCCTGCAAGGCTGCACTACACTAGAACAAACAATACTACACTACACACAGGTAAAACGTGCCCGGCATGAAGTCGGAGTGCACAGCCACACGCCAGAACACGGTGCACACACATTTCTTCTTCTTAGCTACTCTTGCATCTACATCAGGTGTTCATGACCTTGCTTGTCAAGGCACCCACACAAATGTATGTGGAGGAGGGCACCAAAGGAGGCCGTAAAGAAAAATTCTGTTGGAGCAGACGTGAAAACTGCCTAAAAAGCTACTACCTGCAGGTGGGTGTGGTGTGGCCATGGAGCAACCCAAAAAATGAAAGTCAACAGCCACACGTACCGACTCAATTTGCCCATATCAAGCGCGGGGCAAGAGACACACTAAGATGGGCAGCTCCATGGCCCGCACCGAAACAAAACGGGCCGTGTGGCCCAGAATACTTGTACACAGTTTTTATTAGCTAACAGTCTTGCCGTACGCGATGCCTATGAGGTACAAGTCATTGTCCCACTTCTCCTTGATGTGAGTGGTGGGGAATTGGGAGGTGCGCAATGTCTCCTGCACAGAGCAGGGTGGTGTATGTTTTTAATGTGTGTGTATGTGTGTGTGTGTGAGAAAGTGTGTGTGTGTGTGTGTGTGAGTGTGTTGGAACAGGAGATATAATCTATTTCATAAATCATGACAGTTTCAATATAGCAGCGGGTATTATTCAGTTGTGCATCTCGTTTTTGTAATCTTTCCGTCCAGCTCAGCACAGATGCAGCCTACATTATATGCCCTCCCTCACCTGCGTCTCATCCGTGCATACGCGCTTCATCTGGCTCAGCACGAATGCAGATTGGTCTACGGTGGCGGCTCCACAGGTCACGCGATAGCCTGCATCCCAGCGCTTGTGGATGCCTTCACTAGGGTAATGGAAGTCTAACTCCACACACTGCACATGAGTTCAGAGGGACCGGGTGTGGGTGAAGGTAGGGCAGGGCTTGAAAAGCTCTGCATGCTGCACTAGGGTCTGAAGTAGTGGAAGTCCAGCTCCACACACTGCATTTGATTTCAGAGGGACCAGGTGTGGGTGAAGGTGGGGCAGGGCTTGGCATGCTCTGCATGCTGCACTAGGGTAGTCTGGAAACCACACACTGCAGAACTTCGAGGGACCAGGTGGGTGAAGGGGTGGCGGGGATTAGCACCCTGCATGCTGCACTAGGGTAGTCTGGAAACCACACTGCATAACTGTAAGGACTGGGTGTGGGTGAAGGGGTGGCTGGGATTAGCACAATGCATGCTGCACTAGCGTGGTATTCGCCTAAACACACCACACACTGCAGAACTTTGAGGGACCAGGTGGGGCCAGATTTAGACACATACACAACACGCAATTTTTTCAGGCTTTGCGTGGAAGGCTGCTGCGCGCACTGCAGACAGCGTAAAAAGGGTTTGGTATGTCTGAGGTGGGTGCAGACACGCTAGACACGGGGATGCAAGGCAAGGAGCAATTTGGTCACCATGTGATCTCCTCACAAGGGTGATCCAAATGCTACCTTGCCTTGCATCCCTGTGTTTAGAGGAGGTGCAATGGCATCAAGGGGGCTAGTTGACAACTGTAAGAGGTTGTTGGTTGTTCAGAAGTGCAATGGCATCGTGGGGAGAGTAACTACGTGTTAGAGGTTATTTAGAGATGCAATGGCATCGTGGGGGCTAGTTACTACCTGTGTACTAGTAACTATGTGTTAGAGGTTATTTAAAGGTGCAATGGCATCGTGGGGACTAGTAACTATTGTGTTAGAGGTTGTTTAGAGGTACAATGGCATCGTGGGGATTAGTAACTACCTGTTAGAGGTTATTTAGAGGTGTAATGGTATCGTGGGGACTAGTAACTACCTGTTAGAGGTTGTTCAGAGGTGCAATGGCATCATGGGGACTAGTAACTACCTGTTAGAGGTTGTTTAGAGGTGCAATGGCATCATGGGGGCTAGTTGACAACTGTTAGAGGTTGTTCAGAAGCGCAATGGCATTGTGGGGGTTAGTTAACGACTGTTAGAGGTTGTTTAAAGGTGCAATGGCATCGTGGGTGCTTGTTAACAACTGTTAGAGGTATCTTCAGGAATGTCCAGGGAAGGAAAGCATGAGAAAGAAGTGGCATCTTATGGTCAGCCGAGTGATGTTGGCAGGCATTACTTCTGCTCGTAATAATGGTTTGAAACCTTTTCACTAGTACAGGTTTTGTGGCTTCTAATTTGCCGGGCTTAAATCATTTGACTTATTTAACCCCACTCTCGCTGCTTTGAGGTAACAAAACATGAGGAATAAATTCTGACAGGGCCTTGACATGGTCTACTACGATGAGAAGGATCTATTTTGTACTCAGTACCATGTGCTTCCTGCTTGCCTTAAGTAACGTGGGGACCGGTTTCCTCTGCTATAGTTTCAATATTGGTTATAGTTTCAATATTGGTTATAGTTTCAATATTGGTTCTAGTTTCAATATTGGTTCAATATTGGTTCAAATGCGTTTGACTTATTTTAACCCCACTCTCGCTACTTCAAGGTAACATCAAAGAATCGTTTGATAAGAGGCGGTCTATTCTGCAAGGGTATGATGCGTAGCACTTAAAATAACCACCTGACTTAGGATGCCCTGGGTGCGAGACATGATCGTAACACTTAAGTCAATCACCTGACTAAGGATGCCCTGGGTGCGAGACATGATGACGGCCCACTGTGTGTTGGCGGTAGCCATGGCGGTCACGAAAAAGCCTTCCCTCCACTTCTTCTTGATCCACTCGTAAGGGAAGGAGTCTGACACCTGAAGGAACGCGTGTGAGGAGCGTGCAAGCACGTAGGTGCGTGTGGGGGTGTAGGTGAGCGTGCAATCACGTAGGTGAGTGTGGGAGGCGTAGGTGGGTGTTAAGGCATAGGTGAGCGTGCAAGCACGTGAGGTGCGTGTGGGGGCGTAGGTGAGTGTGGGAAGGTGTAGGTGCGTGTGGGGGCATAGGTGAGTATGGGGGTATCACACATACACACGTGCACACTTGCGAAGGCAAACATACATACACAGGTGCACACACGCGGACACACATGCATACACGTGCACACACGCGAAGGCACACATACATACACACGTGCACACACGCGAAGGCACACATACATACACATGTGCACACAGGGTCAGCACATAATCGTCGGTGAGTTCTAATTATAACCCACTGGCTGATGCTGATGCTGATGCTGATGCACCTTCCACATACACGCACACACACACGCACCTTATAGCTCTGCTGCGTGAACTTGGTGCCCTTGGACATGACCACCAGGCTGCTCAGATTGTCGCTGCCTGCCACTGCGGTTATGTAGTAACCTTCCTCCCACTTCTCCATGATCCACTCCTGAATTGACACATGCAGCAGGAAGTGTGTGTGTAGTGTGTGGGTGATATCGATGAGCTGGTGGTAATGTAGTAGCCTTCCTCCCACATCTCCATGATCCACTCCTGAATTGACACATGCAGCAGGAGGTGTGTGTGTGTGCGTGTGTGTGTGGTGTAGGAGTGATATTGATGTAGTGGTGTAGGAGTAATATTGATGTGTGTGGTGTAGGAGTGATATTGATGTAGTGGTGGTGAAGTAGAAGCCCCCCTGCCAGGCTGTGGTCCACCCTTATCACTGTCATTGGCGAGTGCAGCGCAAAAACGATTGAGCGTTCCCCGGGCCTGATTAGCAGTCAGACCTGACAAGTGCTGTGAGCAGCAGCGCATGTGAGGCATCCCCAACGTGATCAAATCTGAGACAAGGAGGCGTTTAACTCCCATGTGTTTTGGGGGGTTGGCTGATTTAAGATGTACCCAAATGATGATCTGCTTTCTTGGCTGAATTACTAAAATAAGCGCCTCCTCTGCTCGGCTTTCTGTCAGAGCGCATGGAAGGCAGGGTGTGTGGCAAGCTTGGGACGGTGCCCATAACCAGCCCAACACCCAGCCTTTTATCAACACACTCAAGAAAAGAAGTAATTGACAAAAGCTGACACAATTTGCGGTCACAGGTATTAAGACGTTTTGAGTATAAACAGTGTATGCAGCCATCGTACACGGCTGAATGATCTGCAACCCTTCTCCATCTCTCAGCTTTGCGCTCCTGTGTAACAAGGTGAACGAGCAAGGCAAGCCTTTCTTCTCCTCTCAAGGCAAGCCATTCCTCACGAGGCAAGCCTTTCCTCTCAAGGCAAGCCATTCCCCACAAGTATAGCCATTCCTGCCTCCTTCCTCCCATGAATTTTACCAGGGTCATGCACACTGGTGCGTTTAAGCGTGTGCGTGTGTGTGCCAGCGCTTTTATATCAGCGTGTTTAAGATGTGTTTATTTGTTTATGGGTTGGCCAGGAACATACATAGGTACACGTGTATTGGCGGTATACAGGAAACTGCCTGCGGTAATACTGTAGATACACTAAAAATACGAACATGTGTATGGATCTGGCCACTCCACTTACACAGACCTACACAGAGCAGGGAGCACGCTACTTGCAATTTCCACAATTGTGTCCTGGAGGTGCACACGCGCCCAACAGGACACGTTGGACAGGGAGGAGGAGGAGTGTGCTTTAGAGGTCTGCTACCCAACTTGACGCACGCTCGCACGAACACGCACACACACATTGGGCAGAAAGGAGTGCCATTTGTAGGTCTGCTGCATAAAACACCGAACAACACAACACACGCTCGCACGCACACGCACACACACCTTGGGCAGGAAGGAGTGCCCTTTGTAGGTCTGCTGCACAAAGCACTGAACAACACAACACACACTCGCACGCACACGCACACACCTTTGGCAGGAAGGAGTGCCCTTTGTAGGTCTGCTGCACAAAACACCGAAGAACACAACACACGCTCGCACGCACACGCACACACTTTGGGCAGGAAGGAGTGCCCTTTGTAGGTCTGCTGCATAAAACATCGAACAGCACAACACACGCTCGCACAAATACGCACACACCTTTGGCAGAAGGAGTGTCCTTTGTAGGTCTGCTGCACAAAACACCCAGCAAGACGTGCGCACGCACGCACCTTTGGCAGGAAGGAGGAGTAGTGTACTTTGTAAATCTGCTGCACAAACTCAGTGCCTGCGTCCATGACGATGCCCCACAGGTTGGTACTGGAGGCCACACAGCTGATGTACAGACCGTCCTCCCAGCCCTTCTGCACGTGCACCAGCAGGCGGCTGGTGTTGACGTTGTAGTGGTATCTGCACGTTGTGTGTGTGTGTGTGTGTTTGTGTGTAGTAGATCCAATGAAGGGCGGGGCGATAAGTTACATTACGATATGGAGGTGCCTGCATTCTCACACCACCAGCAGGCACTACCAGAGGTGTGTGTGTATGTGTGTGCGTGAACGTGTTATTGCTCATGAGCGCGCATGTAAATGCATACGCGTGTGTGCATAGACCTGTGAAGCTCACACAATGCTGCACTGCCTGGCTCTTCTCTCCTTCATTTCCTAAGTAAGCCAGAACCGTACATATACACTCACATGTCACCCAAATCCCCGGCAAATATCACACCACACATGGTGACAGCACGAATTCTGAATGAGTTTGCCATTGATCTCTGCAGTGTTTCGATGCTTCTAGGCCCGATCAGTACCACTAGAAGAGGAGGGAACAGCATGGTAGGCATGATCAGGACGCGTGACAAGGCAGCATAAGGAGAGCGAACGAGGGGGGGACAGAGTCAAGCCGCGCATATGTGATAGTACACGGGTTGCAACTCGTCTCTTGATTGGATACGACAAGCGGAAACAACATATGTTATCATGCAAAAGATTGTACTCTTCACGTGAATGCACGCGCGCACGCGCGCACACATACACACACACTGCACGCTGACGATGCATGCACACATACACACATTCCATGCACACATACACCTACCTCTGCTTCATGGGCTTGTGCCTATTGTAGATGGAGATCCACTGCTTGGCACCAAGACCTGAGCGGACCTTCTTGCCGGGCGGCTCTGCCTCTTCCTCGTACTCACTGCGCCCACGCTTTTGACCAACCTGTGCCATGTGCGTGTGCGTGTGTGTGTGTATGTGTGCGCTTGTGTGTGTGCGTGTGTGTGTGTGTCAGTGCACATGCGTGTTTTGGAGTATTTACCAAGAGGGAGGAAGGGAAAGGCAGGGAGGGAGCAAGTGCTGCTCCCTCCCTGCCGGGAGTAAGGACAAGTGTACCAAAGGGCTTGGCTCTCACTATATCAATTTAAAGCCTGCACCTACAATGCAGCCTCAACCCCACTTGCACGAGCGAGCACACATGTCACAACAGGACCTTTAGTTAGACCACTCTAGGCAGCATGATTCAGCTAAAACTTCACCTTATTCACACCTCACTTATACCTTCACCAACAGTTAGACCTCCACTTCAATTTGACCTTCAATTAGACCACTCTGTGCAGCATGATTCAATTAGACCTTCACCTCATTTACACCTTCACCAACAGTTCGACCTCCATCTCAATTTGACCTTCAGTTAGACAGCTCTGTGCAGCATGATTGCGTGATTTGCTTTAAGAACAGTGAGGACCTTTCGTCAAAGCGCTCTGGGCAGCGTGAGGACCTTCAGTTATGCTGCTCTGGGCAGCATGATTGCATGTTTTGCTCCAAGAGCAGTGAGGGCCTTCAGTAAGACGGCTCTGGGCAGCATGATTGCATGTTTTGCTCCAAGAGCAGTGAGGGCCTTCAGTAAGACGGCTCTGGGCAGCATGGTTGCTAGATTTGCTCCAAGGGCAGCGCGCCTCAGCAACAAAGCCAGCGTGCTGAGCCTCAGGGACAGGGTTGCAAGGTAGATTTTGCTACCAAGCAGGTGTTTGACCTCAGCTAGGCTGTACCGCCTGTGACCTCGGGGGCAACAAACAGGGGAACAGCTACAATACATACGTAGCATTGGCCAGAACCGTATATATGCACCGTATATGACTGTATAGTTGGTGATTTCCCTGCTAAAAAAATATATATACACCAGGAGGCTGCAAAAAGCATAACTTTTGGACGACACGTGTCAAATCGATTAAATTATATATATTCGAAACCCTGGCGTTGAGAGCTATTGATTGGTATAATATGGGTCCAATCAGAGGG